>Ga0206970_10141_pt1 | contig 20567 bp, 21 predicted proteins | sample Alteio_BWOrgHeat_88_FD_152964 | JGI IMG/M metagenome (GOLD analysis project Ga0206970, IMG submission 152964) | Enriched cells from forest soil in Barre Woods Harvard Forest LTER site, Petersham, Massachusetts, United States -... | ecosystem: Environmental > Terrestrial > Soil > Temperate forest >... | reverse complement strand
AATTGGCGTTACCGTCGATAGTACGTTTGTCGTTGGTGCGGATCATACCGACGAGCGATCGGGACGCATCGGAAACATGCACCTCATTACCGTAGATCGGGTCTTCCTTGTGACCGGGAATGTCGTGAATAACACCGTCGGCAGCCATGTGAACGTGGCTATAGAAATCAACGGGAAACAGGGCGGCCATGCGTCGGAATATTATCAACATAACGCTTTGGATGTGGGCAATGTGCATGCCGTAGCCATAGGCGCCGGTGGCGCGAATGAGGGTTATGTGAAAGCCATTATGATGATGTCCAACGGTGGTAAAGGTGGTTGTGTCACCATGCAATCCGGCGCTCTGTACACCTCACCGCTGCAGTCGTAATTCATTTGCGGTTCAGATTGCGTTGACAAGCAGGCAATAGGACGATAGTTAACCGTCATATATTTTCCAGGATAATCTGATGACTGCTTCTCCCTCTCATGCGCTGCCTTTTTTCCAGGCTGCCGGCCAGGTGTGCCAGAAACTGGACAAAGTGAAGGTCGAACGGCTTGCCGAACAACTGGCTATGGTAAAGAAAAACGGCGGCAGGTTATTCATCCTGGGCGTCGGCGGCAGCGCCGGAAATGCCGGGCATGCGGTGAACGATTTCAGAAAGCTGTGTGGCATAGAGGCCTATGCGCCGTCGGATAATGTGTCGGAGTTGACCGCCCGCGCCAACGATGAGGGCTGGGCCACCATCTTCAGCGGCTGGCTCAAGGTGAGTCGTTTTGGCGGAAAAGATGCTCTTTTGATATTTTCGGTGGGCGGTGGTAATGAAGCGCGCAATATCAGCATCAACCTCATTGAGGCCATTAAACTGGCAAAAGAAGTCGGGGCCAAAGTGTTCGGGATACTGGGCAGGGACGATGGCTACACTGCCCGGCACGCGGATATCGCGATTTGTATCCCCATTATCGACGAACGCTGGATCACGCCTATTTCTGAGGCATTCCAGGCGGTCGTCTGGCATGCTCTCGTCTCCCACCCCCTCCTGCAAACGCATAAAACAAAGTGGTAGCAGGCATGGAATCTGTGGCTGCAGCTAAGAGGGGTGATATTCGCTCACGCGAAGTTAATCTGCTGTCCTCTTTGCCTAAACCAAAACGAAATATCCAAAAGCGTTTGGAGGCTAAAGACCCGGAAGTGATTAAAATCGCGCGGCAATTCGGCCGGCTGTATTGGGACGGCCCGCGGGAATATGGCTATGGCGGCTATACATACGACGGCAGATGGAAATCGGTCGCCCGGGATATCATCGAATTTTTCGCATTAAAAGAACAGGCAAGGATACTCGATGTCGGCTGCGGCAAAGGCTTTCTGCTGCACGATTTAATGACCGAAGGGAAAAATTTCGATGTGCGCGGCCTGGATGTTTCAAGTTACGCCCTTGAAAACAGCCTTCCGGGAATCAAGGATAAGTTACAGCTTGGAACGGCGGAAAAGCTGCCTTTTGAAGACAAATCCTTTGATCTGGTGCTTTCGATCAACGCCCTTCACAACCTCCCGCGGGAACGCTTGGCACAGGCATTGAAAGAGATCGAAAGAGTCTCGCGCGGCGATAGCTATATCGTGGTCGATAGTTACCACACCCCAGAGCAGAAAGAGATTTTTGAAAGCTGGGTGTTAACGGCCGAATACTACGGCTATCCGAACGAATGGCTTGCTTTGTTTAAAGAGGCTGGTTACAAGGGCTTTTACAGCTGGACAATCATAGAATAGGTGCAAAATGGGAAAGAAATACTGCGTATTAGGCGGGGGCGGCAGCTTCGGCATCCATGCGGCGAAATATTTGCTGGATCATGCTTCGCCTGAGAAGGTGATAGGCATCGGCCGCAACCCATTACGGGAAAGTTGCTTCTCGATCGGCATCGAGACTTACGAAAAATTCGAGTACCACGCGCGCCATATCACCTATGAAATGGATCTCCTCCTGGAGATATTGGACAAAGAAAAACCGGAGATCATCATCAATTTTGCCGCGCAGGGCGAAGGCGCGGTGTCCTGGAAAAATTCTTGGCGGTTTTTTGAAACCAACTCGATGGCGCTGGCCAAACTCGCTGAAGAATTGCAAAAAAGAAACTGGCTGAAGCAGTTTATCCAGATCGGCACGTCCGAGATGTATGGAGCGGTCGCCAAGCCTTCCAGGGAAGATGATCCGATTCAGCCGTCAAGCCCCTATGCCGCATCCAAAGTGGCGTTCGACATGTATTTGGTCTCCGTGCATAAATTCCTGAAATTCCCTATGAATATCATCCGGCCCTCCAACGCCTACTGCCCGGGCCAATTGCTGCATAGAATCATCCCCAAAACTATCTGGTGCGCGCTCACCCACAATAAGCTTCCTTTGCATGGCGGCGGCAGGGCGGAAAAATCGTATATTCACGCGCGCGACCTGGCGCGGGCGATTTATCTGGTTTCCGAAGGCGATACGCTTGGAGAAATTTACAATGTCGGTCCCAAAGAGCCCACGGCGATTATCGATGTGGTCAGAAAGACGTGCAGCGCCTTAAACGTCGCTTTTGACGATTTGGTCGAGGTTACGGGCGACAGGCTCGGGCAGGATGCCCGCTACTGGTTGGACTCTTCCAAAATCTTCGAGAAGTTCGGCTGGAAACAGGAGATCGGCTGGGAAGAGGGCTTAAAAGAAATGGTCGAGTGGGGCAATACCTATAAGGACCAGATCATCCATCATTCCACGGATTATGTGATGCGAGGCTAAGTTGAGTGATAACTCTGTATACCGATGCAACGCTTACAGAAAAAAAATCTTGGAGCTGTCCAGAACCGTTTCCGCGTTGCATGTAGCGCCCGCTTTTTCCTGTATCGAAATCGTGGATGTCATTTATAATCAATGGCTTTCGAAAAAACCTGCCCTGGCTAACCATCGGGACGTTTTCATCATGTCCAAGGGGCATGGATGCCTGATTCAGTATATTATCTTGAACGAAAAAGGCCTCCTCTCCGATGAAGATATCAAAAACTATTGCAAGCCCGAGGGACGTCTCGGGGCGCATCCCGACTATGGCACGCCGGGCATCGAAGCCAGCACGGGATCGCTCGGCCATGGACTCGGGATGGCCGTCGGCCGGGCGATGGGTAAAAAACTCCAAAATGACCCTGGAGAAGTATTTTGCCTGATTTCCGACGGCGAACTGCAGGAGGGCTCGACGTGGGAAGCGCTCATGATGGGTGCCAACAAAAAACTGAAAAATCTTACCGTATTTGTCGATAACAACGATTTCAGCGGCCTGGAGCGGATGAGTGAGGCCCACCCGGCATTTTATCCTTTGGTGGATAAATTCAAGGCATTCGGCTGGGATACTTACGAGATCGACGGGCACGACGCTATGGCTATCCATCAATCCATCGCCCTCCCGCACGAGGCTCCCAAAGCCATCATTTGCAAGACGGTCAAAGGCAAAGGCGTATCGTATATGGAGCATGAGCCCATATGGCATTACCGCTCCCCGAACGACAAAGAATACGCGATAGCGATGCGGGAACTGGCGTGCCATGAGAAATAAATTTGCCGATGTTTTTTTTGAGGAGTCCAAAAAGAATGACAAGCTGGTGCTTGTGGTGGCGGATATTTCTCCGGCGGGATCGGTGGCGAAATTCAGGGAGGCCTATCCGGACCGCTTTATCAATACCGGCGTGGCCGAGCAGATCATGATCGGGATGACCGCCGGCCTGGCGCAGGAAGGAATGCGGCCGGTGGCTTATACCATCGCCACCTTTACGCTGTACCGCCCCTTCGAGTTTGTGCGCGACGATATCTGTTACCAGAATCTGCCGGTGACCATGGTGGGCGTCGGCGGCGGCGTCAACTATTCCACGCTCGGGGCAACGCATCACGCGCAAGAGGACATTTCCATCGCCACCTCCATCCCCAATATGTCCGTCATCGCGCCCATCGACCCTTTGGAAGTGGAAGAAGCGACGCGGTGGTGCCTCAGAGCAGCGAATTCCCCGGTCTATTTAAGGCTGGGCAAAGCCGGCGAGCCGACCTTTACCGCCTCGGCGGAAGAGCCTTGGACGTATGGAAAAATCCGTTTGGTCAAAAAAGGCGGCAAGACGGCGTTTTTAACCTATGGCGGCATTTCTAAAATCGCCTTTCAGCTGGTGGCGGAGAAAAAATTCCAGGATGCTTCCGTCTATAGCGTGTCGACGATAAAGCCTTTGGACGTAGAAAGGCTGCGCTGGATCCTGACGCATTACGACGAGGTGGTTGTCATCGAAGAGACCTCCGGCACCGGAACGCTGGGCAATCAAATAAAGCGGCTGGCGTTCGATCACGGCGCGCGCGTAAAAATCCGCCACTTCCATTTACAAGACGAATTTATTCACACCTACGGTTCTCATGATGACGTGTTGAACGCGCATGGCCTGTCGTTTGAAAAAATAAAAAGCGCTTTAGCGGCGTGATTTGTCTAGAATCCACTCTATAGCAGCCGTTAATGAGCTACAGGTGAAATCGGGATGAAAGGCCGGTGCTTCTTCTTTGTACCCGTAATCCAGAAACACCGTAGCGCACCCTGCCGATTGTCCCGCCACGATGTCTTTCCAGCGATCCCCTACCATAAAAGATTGAGTCAAATCGAGATTGAATGTGTCTCTGGCTTGATAAAGCAACCCCGGTTTTGGCTTTCGGCACCCGCAATTATCTTTTTCACCGTGAAAACAGGCGATGATGTCATCAAAGGGAAATGCGCCCAATAAAAGTGCGTGCAGGTGACCCACGAATTCACGCGTTACCAGCCCACCCGCGACATCCGGTTGATTGGTAACGATGATGAGTTTGTACCCCAATGCTTTCAATGTAATGAGGTTCTTGATGTCTGGATTTATTTTAAATTCGTCTAATGTCCTTGGCGCATAAGGTTTTCCATCCCTTATAATAGAGTGATTGATCACGCCGTCGCGATCTAAAAATACCGCTTTATTCACACAGTTTCCTTCACCATGGCGCCGATATAGGCGCCGATGTCCTGAAATTGCAGGTTGGGGCAGACGCTGCGGGCGCGGGCGTTGTTGAAGGCACGGTAGCCGTTGTGCGGCATGGGGCCTAAGCGGGGCTTGCTGGTGATGTGGATTTTCCCGCCGGTCGCCTCAGCAGCGAGCTCGGCGATTTCCATGAACGAAATCGTTTTGCCGGTGACGGCGTTTACGGCGCCTTGCGTTTTCTGCGTGATCATCGCGATGGCCAGCCTGGCCACATCTCCGACATAAATATGGTCGCGCTGTTCCTCGCCCTGGCCGAAGAGTTCGATGTTACGGCCTTCGCGGGCGAGACGTATGAACGAGTTGGGGCCATAGCCGTTATGCGGATCGTCTTTCCCGTAAATCAGTGTGGGGCGCAAATGGCCCACGGGCGCCAGACTCTTTTCCAGGATGACTTCGCGCATGCAATGCATGATGCCGTGGGCGTTAAGCGGCGCTATCGTGGAGGATTCGTTTATCTTATCCGGCGCGTCGGCATAAATAGCATCGGAGCTTATGTTCAGCAGATATGATAACCGCTTATGCTTCACCGCTTCCGCTATATGGCTTATCATCGAAACATTCTCGGCCAGCATCTCTAGGTTTTTCGCCGGCGCCTTTGCCGCCGCGCAGACGACAATATCCCGATCCTTAACCACTTTCTCTATGACCGCGCGACAATTTTTGTCTGCAAGGTCACACTCCTGCCGGGATAGGGGAATGACCTGATAAAGTTCAGGGTTTAAGTTTTTAATAATATGGGAGCCTACAAAACCAGCCGCTCCAAAAACAACAACGCGTTTTTTCATTTGATATTCCTTCAAAACATTTAAGGAAGTACTTTTATCTCTTGATTTTGCTATAGCTATTGAAACTTTTTACTTAGGCTCATAGTGCCGCCAGGACTATCGGAACCACATGCGCGCGCCGTAACTAAAGAGTTTTTAGCTTTACCGGCTAAAGCCAGAGGTTATGACAAACGTTTGGAAAATACTACTTAAGAGCACATCGTGACACAAGCATGTAAAGCTTCTGCATCGAAAATATCCGGGTCATCAAGGCAGCGAACGGCCGGCTCATCGAACCCTACGGTAGCGCATAGGAGGCCGCGCAGTTACCTGTCATGCGCGCGGGTGCGCCGTAGTATACGCCTTGAGCAGCCGCTCCTTATCGACATGGGTGTAGCGCTGCGTCGTCGACAGGCTGGCATGTCCCAGCAATTCCTGGATCGAGCGCAAATCGCCGCCGGCCGATAATAAATGCGTGGCGAAGCTATGGCGGAAGGCATGCGGCGTCACCGATTCCGGCAGGCCGATCGCCGCGCGCAGCTTGCGAAGCTGCAACTGGAAAATGGCCGGGTCGAGCGCCCTGCCGCGCTGGCCTAAAAACAAGGGCGAACCGGGAGAAAACGGATAAGGGCAGGCGGCGGCGTACTCGGCGATGGCGTCTTTAACCAGCGGCAATACCGGCACCATGCGCTGCTTGTTGCCTTTGCCGATGATGGTCAGCGTATCCGCCTTCGCTAAAGCTTCGGCGGACAGGTCGCGTTGCCGTAGCCATGCGCAATCTTTATATTGCAGCGACAGCGCTTCGCCGATGCGCAGGCCGCAGCCGTAAATCAGCACCAAGAGTGCCAGGTCGCGCTTATTCAGCCAGGCCTCGTCATGCTGCGTAGCAATGGTTTCCACGGCTTGCGACGCCTGCGCTTCGGCCAGCGCCCGCGGCAGGGATTTTTTGATTTTCGGGCTGCGGAGTTGGAAGATGGCGGCGTTGTCGATGATGCCCTGTTTTTCCAGCCAGCGGAAAAAACTTTTGACGGTGGACAGCGCCCGCGCCGTCGAAGCGGCTTCGAAATCAACGCTGCGCGACGCCAGCCAGGCGCGGATATCGCGAGGCTCCAGTTTTTTGAGATGGTCAAGGCTAACCGCCCCGCCCAGATGTTCGCTCAAAAAACGGCAGAAATGCGCGAGGTCGATAGCATAGGCAATAATCGTATGCGCCGAGGCGCGCTTGACATGGCGCAACCATTCCTCCCATGCCGCCATCGCCTGGCGAAGGGGTTCGGACACAGGGAGAGGGGGTTTTTTCATTGCTAATATTCAGAGGAGGACACCAGCCTTTTGAAAAAATAGGAAAACCGCCCGCGCTTTTCTTTCCGTTCGTAATCCTCCCAACTGCGCAGCCATGTCGTCTGGATGACGCGGCGCTCGCCGGCAAACGGCTTATGGCCATGCCAGGAATTTTTGGTGCGCGCAAAGGCGAAAAATGTCCCGTAGGTGGGAGGGACTTCCGCCGCCGTATCGTCGAAGCTTTGGTCGCTGCGCAGTACGCGCAGCCGCCCGCCATCGCCTTCCGGCCAAGTGTCGTTGAGATAAATCAGCGAGGTAGCGATTTTCGCCTCGCCGTCATTGTGAATCCGCCCGTCCTTGGCCGCCGACCATTTGCGCACGGTAATCATGCGCGGCTTATCGCTTAAATTCAGCCCGAGCTTATCGGAGAGAAGCGCCGCCAGCTCAGGACTTTCCAAATCGGAAAGCAACGCATCGAACGCGCCTGTGCGCGCAAGCAGGCTTAAAGGAAGATAGCCGGTTTTTTTGATGGCTGGAAAATCGCGCCGGAGGGATTCTGCCGCCTCGACAGGCAAAACGCCGGAAGCGACAATATGCGGATAGGGATCGCGGGAGGCTTGCGCCCGCGCGATGGCGTCCAGTTGCAGCAGTTGCAGCGGACGCGGGGCAATTGCGTAGGGTTGTGCGGCTACATTTTGCATAAGGGCATTGTAGGAAACGCAAGGGTTTCTGTCAATGCTGCATACCCGTCACGCCAAAGCGTCATGATCCGCCTCCGCCGCGCCTTAGCGCCTTTAGCGCGTCGGCGGGCTACGGCGTGATTCCGCTACGCTACGCGTAGGCGGAAAAAAACGGCCGGGGATTTCCCCGGCCGTTTCGCAAGATCAATTCAGATGACGTTATTAACCCTTATGTTCTTCCTCACGATGTTCTTTTTTGTCATTACGACGGTCTTTTTCTTCATGACGTTTATTGCGTTGCGCGTGATCTTTCCGGCCTTCGGCACCATGCTTTGCATGCACTTCATGACGCCTGTCCATTCTCTCCTTGTGGATTTTCTGGCGTTCTTCACGCGCGCCGGTTTTATTTCCGGACTTCTCATCGGCCTTAAGATCTTTGCGATTCTGGCGAATATCCTGATTATCCTGACGGATGCCCTGATTATCCTGACGGATATCCTGGTTATTGTTGTCGATAACATGATTATCGCGACGGATCTGGCGAGTATCCTGGTTGATATCGCCGTTATCGGGTGCCGCATAGGCAACAGGCGCGGCCAAGCCGAGCGCAGCGACGAGCGCCAAAGTGGAAATCTTGTTCATAGTGCTATTCCTTATAGTTAATGGGTTGAACTTGTAACGAGGGTAGTAATTTTATCTTATGCCTATTGCCATTACGGTAGCGTGAGGGAAACATTACAATATTGTCATCTGACATTCGACATAAAAAAACGGCCGGGCGATTGCCGGCCGTTTTAAGAGGATAGAAAGAGGATGTATTATTAGCTACGGCCTTCGTCACGACCGCGTTTTCCATCGTGATTAGGGCGGCCACCTCTCCCATCACGATTATGCTGATCACCTTTTCTACCGTGACCCTGACGACCGCGCCTTCCAGCACGATCATGGGAACCGCCTTTTCCATCGTGGCCATGCCCCTTCATTTCTTCGCCCATTCCCTTATCTTTGCGGATTCCCTCGCCGGTACCATGGTTTCCGGGGTTGACGCCCTGGCGGGTATCAGCCGGAGTCTGCGCAAAGGCAGGTGCGGCCAGGCCAAGCATTGCGATGAGCGCCAAGGTTGAAATCTTATTCATAATATTATCCTTTTTGGTTGATGGTTGAACGGCTAATGGAAACTTTAGTAAACCCATACTATGCCCGTCGCCATTACCGCAGGGTGGGGAGAGCATTAAATAGTTGTCATGTAACATTCGGCATAAAAAAACGGCCGGGGATTTCCCGGCCGTTTTTTTTAGCAATTGATTTCACTAATTAATTATTGGCCTTGCTGCGTCGGCTTTACCGGCTGGTTAGGCTTGTTCTGTGGCTTCGCCTGGCCTTGCTTTGCTTGTCCCTGACCTTGATTAAGCTGGTGCTTTTTTGTTTCTTCAAGTCGCTTGCGCTTTTCTTCCTCATGACGTTTGTGTTCTATTTCCTCGCGATGTCTGCGTTCTATTTCAAGCTTGCGCTCCTCTTCGCGATGCAGGCGCTGTTCTTCATACGCCTTGTTTTGCTCTGCGTTAATTTCCTGGTGTCTAGCTGAACGCTCTCTAAGTTCAGCATCGGCGGCAGCATTATCGTACTGATCAGCGGCAGCGTAATCGCCAGCATCTCTGGCAGCCTTGGCGGCGGCACGGAACCGTTCAGCCGTCTGCCGATCTGCTGCAATAGCCTGTGCATCCATGTTAATAACGTTATTGTCGCGGCCGATATCCTGGCGGCCGGTTTGAGCGAAGGTAACGGGGGCAATCAGGCCAAACGCCGCAGCAACCGCCAAGCTATTAATAAACTTTTTCATGTTATGCTCCTGATTCATAAATGATTAAACAGGGTCGGAATAAGCAGATTACCCTATAAAAGTTACTATATTATTAATATTTGTAAATTATAGCGCCAAGCTTTTATTATATTGTTTTTATTATATAAATATAGCATAGGTTAACAATTTGGGGAGGATAAAATGAATAAAATCGATACCTTTGCTAACTGCCAAGGCAGTGGTTATATTATTTCTCCAGTAATTTCCTGATAAAAGGAACGGTCACATTCTTGCGCTCGGCCAGCGCGCTTTTATCCACCCGTTCGACCAGCTCGCGCACCTTACCCAGCGAGCGCTCCATGCGCGGCAGCGCATAGGCGATGACGTCATCGCCCACTTTCATCTGGCGGTCGGCGAATTGCTTACGCATGGCCCCGGCCAGCACCGCATCATCCGGCTGGGTAATATGGACGGAAGGCAATGCCAGCAGGCGCGACGTCAGATCCGGCAACACGAACGGCAGATGCTGCGGAGTGACGGCGGCGGTCAGCAGCAGGCTATATCCCTGTTCGCGGGCATGGTTGAACAGGTGCAACAGCAGGCGCTCGTCGCGCGTGCGCTCGATGTCCTCGATCAGGCAATGGAACGACAGAGGATACTCCATCGCATCCAGCCCTGCTGCCGGCCATGCCAGGGCATGCGCCCGGCCAGCCCATAATTGCCCGAGATGGGTCTTGCCGCTACCCTTGGGGCCATACATCAGCAAGGCATGTCCCGGCCAGTGCGGCCAGGCCGTTATCAGACGATGGGCGTCGCGATTGCAATCGGAGAGGTAGAAATTATCTTCCGAGTAGACCGGCGGCAGGCTGAGGGATAAGGGAAGTTGGGACATGCTTAACGTTCGCCCTGATAATAATCGCTCTGCCGGTAGCGTTCCAGCGCGAAGCGCAGCAGCACGCCGATGATTGCGGTCGCGGGCACGGCCAGCAGCACGCCGACGAAGCCGAACAACGTCCCTCCCGCCAGCATGCCGAAAATAATCCATACCGGATGCAGCCCGACTTTTTTGCCAACCAGCCTGGGCGTGACGATATAGGCTTCCATGATTCCTCCGGCGACAAATATAGCCAGCACGGCGGCGATCTGGCTGGTGCTATCGAACTGGAAAAAAGCCACGCCCAGCCCCACCGTCATGCCAAGCAGCAACCCGACATAAGGGAAAATCACCAGAAATCCGGTCGCCAACCCGATGACGATGCCGAATTTAAGCCCGGCCAGCGACAGGCCGAGTGCGTAATAGGTGGCCAGCATCAAGCAGACGGTAAGTTGCCCGCGCACGAAACCGGCCAGCGTCCGGTCGATGATGGCCAGTTGCTGGCGGATGGTCGCCGCCGAATGGCGCGGCAGCAGCTTGTCGAGGCGGGACACCATGCCGTCCCAGTCGCGCAACAGGTAAAATGCCACCACCGGCGTAATCAGGATCAGCGACAACAGATGAAGAAACGCCATGCCGGAGTGAAACAACCCGCCGACAAATTCCCCCGCCAGCTTGACCATGACGCCGGAAAACCCGGAGACGGCGGATTTTACGCTGTCCGTGGCCGCCGCCGGCAGGCCGCCCAGCCAGCGCGACAGTTCGGTGGCGTAGGTCTGCTGGTAGGCGGTCACATAGTCGGGAAGGGCGGCGATCAGACCGGAAAGCTGACCGGCGATCACCGGGACGATGAGAAGGGAAAGCAGGAGGATGGTCAGAAAAAAACAGGCCATGATCATCAGCGTCGCCACGGTGCGCGGCGTGCCGGTTCTTTCCACCCGGTCGACTACCGGATGCAGGAAATAGGCGATGAATATGCCCAACACGAACGGCAGCAATATTCCCCGTATCAGGTAAATAAAGACGAAAAACAATACGCTGATGCTAATCCAGAACGGCCATTTTTTGTGATCGCTGACCACCGGTTGCTTGCTAATCATGCGACACCACCCAGTAATTTTCATTCTTGACCAGCCGCAGGTTCTGGGCGGTGATGGCATTGGCCAGCGAATCGGGCGTGCCGCGGTAATGCACGATCATGTCGACCTGCTGCGGCGAGATGGCCAGCAATTCCAGCCGGTCGATCATGGGCAGCTTCGACAGCTTGGCGCGCACCTGCGTCCACGAGTTCAGGGTGGTGATGCTGGCCAGCAGCATCAGGTCGTTGCGCTCGCCGCCATGCACCATCTTGACGGTTTCGAGCTCCTCGGTCTTTTTATGCTGAAGGGTATCGGCGATGTCGCGGGCGGCGCGCGCCAGCAGCAATTCCTTGGTTTCCTGCGGGTCGGCGCGGTAGGTCAGCAGGTTGACCTCGTTCTGCGTGCGGTTGATGCGGCGCTTGACGACGCTGAGCACCATGTCGGGCGTATGGGTGAATTTAGCCTGCAGCACGACGATGTCGCTGACCCCGTAGCGGATGGTCATCGGCGCCAGCGTCGCGTAATTGGCCGAAGCCAGGGTCTTGGCCTCGACGGCGGAAATATCGGCGTTGTCGCCATACGGCACCACGATGTCGCCCGAGGCCACTTCCAGCCCGGCCGCCCGCCATACCGGGATCCACGGGTTGGCATCCTCCCACAGCATGACGACGCCGTCCTCCTCGTAACCGGGAATGACCAGGAACGAACCGACCGTCGCCTGATCGACGCCGGTGGCATCGACGCTGCCGGGAGCGCCTTTGCCGATGAGGTTGCTGATTTCGTCGCCGTCGAACGTCACCATGAGGCGGGCGCGATAGCGGTTACTCGATATTTTTTCCTCCAGCACCTCGGTGCCGCGCACGATGCTGCTGATCTTACCCGCGTCCATGCTGTTGATGATGGCCTGCATCTGCTCAGGCGTCGTCAGCTTGTTGAGGAGGTTGGCCAGCGCGTCGGCTTCGCCTTTGACCATGGCCTGGGCGCGGGCGTCGGCAGCGTCCTTGCCGCTGACGTCGACGGAAGCTTCGCTGTTGACCAGCGCGCCATCCGCCCAGGCCGCAAGCGGCAAGGCGGATGATAACAGGAGGAAAAACAGCAGGGTAAAATTTTTCATGGCAAAACGCTAAAACTCTGGCATTACTCATACCCATTCGCTATAAAAATCGCAAACGGATTATACATGAAGAAAGCTAAAGGAACCGGCATGGGCAAAGCCGCCACTTATAAACAGGCCGGCGTCGATATTGATGCCGGCAACGCGCTGGTAGGACGGATCAAACCTCTGGCTAAAGCGACGCGGCGTAAAGGCTCGATGGATGACATCGGCGGCTTCGGCGCGTTATTCGATCTTAAAAAAACGGGTTATAAAGACCCCATCCTCGTTTCTTCGACCGACGGCGTCGGCACCAAGATCAAAATCGCCCAAGCCATGAACAAGCACGATACGATCGGCATCGACCTCGTCGCCATGTGCGTCAACGACCTGATAGTGCAGGGCGCGGAGCCGTTATTCTTCCTCGATTATTTCGCCACCGGTAAACTCTCGGTGGATGTAGCCGAACAAGTCATCAAGGGCATCGCCGAAGGCTGCAAACAGGCCGGATGCGCATTAGTCGGCGGCGAAACGGCAGAGATGCCGGGGATGTATGCAATGGGAGAATACGATCTGGGAGGCTTTACCGTTGGCGCCGTAGAGCGCAGTAAAGTATTACCGGCGAAAAATATTAAAAAAGGCGATATGCTGTTAGGACTGGCTTCCAATGGAACACATTCAACCGGTTACTCGCTGACACGCCATATTTTAGCCCAGGAAAATTTGAACTGCCATTCGCCCGCGCCATTCGCCCGCGGTAAAATATTGGGTGATATTTTACTCGCGCCGACACGCATTTATGTCAAAAGCTGCCTCAAAGCCATCCGTAAATTCCCCAAGGGCGTAAGAGCGTTGGCGCATATCACCGGCGGCGGCATCACCGAAAACCTGCCACGCGTTCTGCCCAAGAACCTGGCGGCTGAGATTGAAATGCCGGCATTGCCGCCGGTATTTGCCTGGCTGCAGAAAGCGGGGAATGTACCTTTGGATGATTTGCGCCGCACGTTTAACTGCGGCATCGGCATGGTGCTGGTGGTATCGAAATCCAAGGCCAGGGGAATTATAAAGCTGCTCGAACGCGAAGGCGAAACGGTGTACCGGCTTGGCACATTGATGCGGCGGAGCAAAGCATCGGTCATCTTTCGTGATTAAGAAAAAAACCGGCGTACTCCTTTCCGGCGGCGGAAGCAATCTGCAGGCACTGATTGACGCCTGCACGCAGCCGGAGTATCCGGCGGAGATCGCCGTCGTCATTTCCAATACGGAAAGCGCGTACGGGCTGAACCGCGCGCGCGAGCACGACATTCCCGCCCATATCATCAGCCACAAGGATTACGCGACGCGCCCGGCGTTCGACGACGCCATGCAGGATATGCTGGAGCGCCACAATGTCGAAATTATCTGCCTGGCCGGTTTCATGCGCCTGCTGACCCCGGAGTTCGTGGCGCGCTGGCGCGACAGGCTTCTCAATATCCATCCGTCCCTGCTTCCCGCCTTCAAAGGCGTGCATGCGCATGCGGAAGTGCTGGCCTCCGGTGTACGTTTTTCCGGTTGCACCGTGCATTTCGTGCGCCCGGAGATGGATGCCGGGCCGATCATCCTCCAGGCGGCGGTGCCGGTGCTGCCGGGCGATACGCAGGAGACGCTGGCGGCGCGCGTTCTCGAGCAGGAGCATCTCTGCTATCCACTGGCCCTGCGCTGGCTGGCTGAAGGCAACCTTGCCGTCAAAGAGGAGAAAGTGACGGTGAAGAATGGCCGGTTTTTATCCGGCGGGATGATCAATCCTGCATAAACAAAGCTATTTAAATTCAACTCTTAGCGACTATCGTGGGTTTTCATTGCACGGTTTTTCTGGCCAAAGCTTTTTTCCTGTGCTAACTACCACCGATGGGCTAATAATTCCGGCTTGACGTTTCGAGTTGGATGGTTATTGTCTCCGGCTCTACGGTTTGCTTAAACAACTAAGGATGGACATCATGAGTGACATTACCGAACGCGTGAAAAAAATCGTGGTTGAACACCTCGGGGTCGACGAAGCCAAGGCGGTGCCAGAAGCCAGCTTCATCGACGATCTCGGTGCCGACAGCTTGGACACCGTTGAATTGGTGATGGCATTCGAAGAAGAATTCAACATCGAAATCCCCGACGATGCCGCCGAAAAAATCCTGACGCTGCAAGACGCGGTCAATTACATCCAGCTGCATGCCAAGGCGGCATAAATTTTCCTAATGCTCCAATCCATAACAACGTGGCACGTGATAATCGTGATACGTGGCAATCGTGAAAGAAAAGCCACGTTCCACGCTCCACGCTGCCACGCTACCACGATATGAGACGCGTTGTCATCACCGGTCTTGGATTGGTCACGCCGCTGGGCTGCGGCGTGAAAACGACGTGGGATAATATCATCGCTTCGCGTTCCGGTTTATCATCGATCACCCATTTTAATGTCTCCGACCTGCCGGCGCGCGTCGCCGGGCAAGTACCGCGCGGCACCGGCGAAGGCGAGTTCAATACCGACGACTGGGTCGCGCCCAAGGAACAGAAAAAAATGGATGATTTCATCCATTTCGCCATCGCCGCCGCCACGCAGGCGGTGCAGGACGCCGGCTGGACGCCGCAGGACGAGGCGTCGCGCCTGCGCACCGGCGTCATGATCGGCTCCGGCATCGGCGGGCTGCACATGATCGAGGAAGTGGCGCTGGAACTCAATGAAAAAGGCCCCAGGCGCGTCAGCCCGTTCTTCATTCCCGCCTGCCTGATCAATCTTGCCTCCGGCCAAGTATCGATCAAATTCGGCTTCAAGGGACCCAACCATTCGGTGGTGACCGCCTGCTCGACCGGCGCGCATGCCATCGGCGACGCCGCGCGCCTCATTCAATGGGGCGACGCCGAAATCATGGTGGCCGGCGGCGCCGAAGCGACCATCTGCCGCATCGGCATCGCCGGGTTCGCGGCGGCGCGGGCGTTATCCACCGCCTATAACGATACGCCAACCAAAGCCTCGCGCCCGTGGGACAAGGGACGCGACGGCTTCGTCATGGGCGAAGGGGCGGGCGTCGTCGTACTTGAGGAATTGGAACACGCCAAAAAACGCGGCGCCAAAATCTATGCGGAGGTCGTGGGCTACGGCTTGTCCGGCGATGCCTATCACATCACCGCCCCGTCGCCGCAGGGCGACGGCGGTTTCCGCGCCATGCAGGCGGCGCTGGCGCGCGCGCAGATGAATCCTTCCGACATCGATTACATCAATGCGCACGGCACCTCGACGCCGCTGGGCGATGAAATCGAACTCGCCGCCATCAAGCGGCTGTTCGGCGATCACGCTTATAAATTGTCCATGTCCTCGACCAAATCGGCCATCGGCCATCTGCTCGGCGCGGCGGGCGCCGTCGAAGCGATTTTCTCGGTGCTGGCCATTCGTGACCAGGTCGCCCCCCCTACCCTCAATCTCGACGATCCTTCCGACGGCTGCGACATCGATTTAGTCCCCCACACCGCCAAGCAGCGGCAGATAAACGTAGCGCTGTCCAACAGCTTCGGCTTCGGCGGGACGAATGCGAGTCTGGTGTTTAAGAGGGTGTAATTTGTTCCCCTGTCAACAGCCCGACATCATCGCCTATTCCACCTGCATCGCAGAAAGTTTCAAGCACTGGACGGGGCGAGACTTAATCACCCCCTCCCTAACCCTCCCCCCTTCATATTGCTTTCGCATGGCATCCAGTCCGATCCGATATTCCGCTATGCCAACCTGGCGGCGCAGGAATTATGGAACATGCCATGGGAGATATTCATCAAAACTCCTTCGCGCCTTTCCGCCGAGCCGGACGCGCAGGAAGAACGCGAGCGTTTATTGCAGCGCGCCCAGACGCAGGGTTACGTCGATGATTACCGGGGCATTCGCGTGACTTCTGACGGCAGGCGGTTTAAAATCAGAAATTGTATTCTATGGAACGTCCTCGATAAAAACGGGCGTGACAAAATCGGTCAGGCCGCTACGTTCAGTCAATGGGAATGGATTTAATAGCAGAACTGCGCGCATGGTTCAAACGGCTGATGATGATCGCGGTCATCGGCGCGCTGGCCATAGCCAGCCTTGCCGCTTATGGTTTTTATTATTACGAAGCCAATGGGCCGCTGGCGCAGGAATCGACGTTGATCTTCAAGCGCGGCGAAGGATTCCAGGCCATCGTAGGTGATATGGCGCAAGCCGGCATCATCAGCGATCCGCTGCTATTTAAGGTCATCGCCGTGGCGTCAGGCGAAGCGCGCACATTCAAGGCCGGTGAATATCATTTCACCGCCGCTATCTCACCGCAGTCGGTGATGGAGATGATCGCCGGGGGACGCGTCGTCATTCATAAACTCACCATCGCGGAAGGGTTGACGGTGCAGCAGGTGATACAGCTACTTAACAACGAGAAAGCGCTCGACGGCGCTATCACCGGAAATATCGCGGAAGGAACGCTGTTGCCGGAAACCTACCATTTTACCTATGGCGACCGGCGGCAGGAGTTGATCAGCCGCATGCAGGCGGGGATGTCAGCGGCAATGGCCGAACTATGGGAAAAGCGCAAGGACGGCCTGCCCTTCGCCACGCCTGCGCAGGCGCTGGTGCTGGCCTCGATCGTCGAGAAGGAAACCGGCGTCGACAGCGAGCGCGGGCGCGTCGCCTCGGTATTCATCAACCGCTTGCGCAAAGGTATGAAATTGCAATCCGACCCTACCGTCGCCTATGGGCTGCATAAATCCGGCGAAGTACTGACGCTTGCCGATCTGCGCGCGCCGACCCCCTACAATACCTATGTCATCGACGGCCTGCCGCCGACGCCGATTGCCAATCCCGGGCGCGCTTCCATCGAGGCGGTACTCCATCCGCCCGATACGGCCGAACTGTATTTCGTCGCAACCGGCAGCGGCGGGCATAACTTTTCAAGTACGCTGCAAGAACATAATGCGAATGTGCGGGAGTATCGGGAGAAAATGGCTAAACAGTAGCAATTACAAATGTCGTAAAGCATTGCATCCGGCGCGAATAAATTCCTGCCATGACAACGCGCTGCGGCATTTATTCAGAAAACCTCGATTATGCACGCTCTCACACATAAATTCGATCATATTGGTTTCCAATAATTTTTTGGTTTCCGGTAAAACATCATTGACGATGAAGCAGCCATTTGTATTTTTTGCATGCCACATAAAGCAAATATCTTCAAATTTTTTACCAGCTGTTATTCTATAATCAGAGCCACCTTTTGCAAAGCCAAAGGCGCTAATGTTTTCGGAAGAACGTAGTTCGACAGGGGCAATTTTTCTCATCATCTCGCTAACAGATCTTGGTTCTTTCTGAATCTTTTGTGACAGATTCACCATATCCAGTGTACTGCCCTGTAGATTGGTTAACTCTGTACCAAACTGTTGCATGCTGAGACCATATTCTTGAATTATGGCGTTGATGTGTTCTTGTCCCAGTGTGTTAAGAAAGTAATTTGTGCATCTATTGGAACTGTACTTGAGCATCCCTTCCGCAATTTGTTCCATTGTAGCTTCTGGCGCACCCTTGAGTGTTTCTTGCCAAGCGGCATGATTAGGGCCATCAAAATGTTTGGTAGGTAAATCATTCACTGCGCTCAAAAGCACTTTTTTCCCAGCAAATGCAGGATCTTTTGCTGCTTTACGTGCAAAAGCAAGCCCAACAACCATCTTGCTCATACTGCATACGCGCATCGGTTGCTTAGCAGCAATCTGCAGCGATTTTTCTCCTTTGTGTGCTATGATAAGAGAAGCGCGCCCAGGAGTTTCCTGTGCAATCTCCTTAAGCGTATCGAAAAATGCCTGTGCTTTTTGAGTTTGCAGATGTTCCATTTATAAACGGTAACATAAGATTATTTAATTTTTATTAAATTAGAAAATACATATTTTACTTATAGTTATATAAAATATCTGCAATATGTTCTTCAGCAAACTACCGTACATTTTGCCGCCCGCAGCGTATTCTCCAGCAAACAGGCAATGGTCATCGGGCCGACGCCGCCGGGGACGGGGGTGATGGCGGCGGCGATGCCCAAACAGCTTTGAAAATCGACATCGCCAACCAGTTTGGTTTTGCCGTCCGGCGACGCGATGCGGTTGATGCCGACATCGATGACGACAGCGCCTTTTTTGAGCCATTCTCCTTTCACTATTTCCGGCCGACCTACCGCAGCAATTACTATATCGGCTTGTTTAACTAATAAGCTCACGTTTGCAGTTTTTGAATGGGCGATGGTGACGGTACAATCTTCTTTAAGCAATAATTGTATCATCGGTTTCCCGACAATATTAGAGCGACCAAGAATAATCGCATGTAATCCTGCCAAGGGCTTTTGACCGGGAACTTTATCTTTTGGATAATTGTTTGGATTCTGAAAATAATTCTTAAGCAGCATCAAACATCCCATCGGCGTGCAGGGAATAAAATAGGGATCTTCTCCCACGGCAAGACCAGCGACATTGATGATATTAAATCCATCGACGTCTTTATGCGGATCTATAGTGTCTATTACAATAAACCCATCGATATGTTCTGGAAGTGGCAGTTGTACCAATATTCCATGCACGGTCTTGTCATCATTCAACTCACGCACCTTTGCCCGTAATTCTTCTTCTGTTATCTCTTTCGGCAGGCGCAGTTCGAACGAATTCATGCCCACCTCTTTAGTTTGCTTCACTTTATTGCGTACATACACCTCACTGGCCGGGTCGTCGCCTACGCGGATGACAGCCAGCCCCGGCGTGATGCCTTTTTCCGTCTTGAGCTTCGCCACCTTGCGCGCAATCTCGCCGCGCAATTTTTCGGCGAACGCTTTTCCATCGATGATTTTTGTTTCGGTCATAGTTTCGGCACCCCGCTCGTCGTCGAATATTCGAAATGCAGCGCCTCGCCCGGATATACTAGCTTATAGGCGGCGTGGGCGGCGTGCGCGCTTTCCGAAAAGCCGGACAGGATTAATTTGAGCTTGCCCTCATAGGAAGCGATGTCGCCGATGGCGAAAATGCCGGGCGCGCTGGTCTCGCAGGTAGCCGGGTTAACGGTGATATGGTTTTGCGTCAGGTTCAAGCCCCACTGCGCAATCGGCCCCAGCTCCATCGCCAGTCCGAAGAACGGCAATAATATCTCGGCATCGAGCTTGCGCTCCTCGCCTTCGAGCGTGGCGACGACGACAGAGGAAAGTTTTCCGCCCTGCCCTTCCAGCCTGGCCAGTTGATACGGGACGACCATCTCGATCTTTCCGGCATCGGCCAGCGCCTGTAATTTTGCCGCGCTTTCCGGTGTACAACGGAATTTGGGGCGGCGGTGGATGACGAAGAGTTTTTCGGTCAGTTCCGACAGTGAAATCGCCCAGTCGACTGCCGAGTCGCCGCCGCCGGCGATCGCCACTTTTTTGCCGCGGAAATCCTCGCGCCTGCCGACCAGGTAAAAAACGCTCTTGCCTTCATATTGCTCTAAATTATCCAACGGCGGGCGGTTGGGGCCGAACGCGCCGCAGCCCGCCGCTATAATAATTGCCTTGCAGGAAATTTCCTTACCTGCGGAAGTTGTCAGTTGCCAGTTGTCAGTCAGTTTTTTTATGGACTCAACCCGCTGGCCAAGATGATAGGTTGGCTTGAATGGGGCAACTTGTTCTTTTAACTTTTCAATCAGTTCAGCGGCAAGAATCGTGGGATAGCCGGGAATGTCGTAAATCGGCTTTTCGGGATAAAGCGCCGCGCACTGGCCGCCGATCATATCCAGCGCATCGACGACATGGGCGCGCATTTTAAGCATTCCGGCCTCAAAAATCGCGAATAGCCCGACCGGCCCGGCGCCGATGATGACGATATCTGTTTGATAATGCTCCATAACGTAGAATCTATAGTGGAAACTAATGAAAAAGTAAGAGGTTTTTGCTATAGTATTGTCATGCCGCACTTGTTGCGGCAT
>Ga0206970_10140_pt1 | contig 20574 bp, 33 predicted proteins | sample Alteio_BWOrgHeat_88_FD_152964 | JGI IMG/M metagenome (GOLD analysis project Ga0206970, IMG submission 152964) | Enriched cells from forest soil in Barre Woods Harvard Forest LTER site, Petersham, Massachusetts, United States -... | ecosystem: Environmental > Terrestrial > Soil > Temperate forest >... | reverse complement strand
ACCATGCGCGGCGGTGCCAGCGAATTATCGGGCCACGATAAAAAAGCGAGTGGGGGACTGGATAAAGAATATGCTTTCAACTGGAGCATGGGCATTAGCGAGACTTTTTGCATGATGGTGCCTTACCTGTACGGCGGTGCTGCGGAAGAGCCGGCGGACAAAGCACCCAAAACTGCTGAAGCGGTGGGATCGAATGCAGATATGCTGCCTACTTATTGGGGAGACCAGCCTTACCAGAGCGGCCCGATGTTTCTCGGTGCTGTTATTTGTTTTCTGTTCTTCCTGGGCCTGCTGATCATTCGTTCGCCCCACAAATGGTGGATATTGGCTGCCTGCACAATAGGCATTGTATTATCATGGGGTAAGAATTTTCCGGCAGTAAATTATTTTCTTTTCGATCATATCCCGATGCTCAATAAATTCCGCACGGTGGAAATGGCCCTGGTCATACCGCAGTTCCTCTTTCCGCTATTGGGCATCTGGGCCGTGCAGGAGGTAATGGATAAAAAATTAAGCGCCGATGTTTTATGGAAGAATGTAAAGATAGCGGCAGGTATTACAGCAGGTTTATGCTTACTTCTGGGCGTGGGTGGCAGCATGTTCTTTAATTTTTCAGGAAAAGCAGATGCACAGTTTCAACCTGAACTCGTAAAACTACTAAAGGAAGACAGGGCCTCACTGGCAAGTATCAGTGGTTTAAAAAGCGCTGTTTATATACTTATTGCTGCGGGCTTGTTATGGGCTTTTATTAAAGATAAGATAAAGCCAATGATACTGATAATCGGCATGGGGCTTCTTATTGTTATTGATCTCGTTCCTGTATCTATGGACTACCTGAGCGAAAAAAATTATGTGGATGCATCAGAATATGATAACACATTCGAACCGCGGGCAGTGGACAAACAAGTGTTGCAGGATAAAGACCCTTACTTCCGTGTTTTCGATAAAAGCCGCAATGTATATAACGATGCCATACAAGCTTATTTCTTTAAGTGCGTAGGTGGTTATCATCCGGCAAAAATGGAGATATACCAGGACCTTATTGACAGGCAAATGGGCGGACGGGGCTTTATTAATCCGCAGGTATTGAACATGCTAAATACAAAGTATGTTATAGATGGTGGGCAAAAATCGCCTCCCCAGGTATTTAATAATCCCACAGCTTGTGGTAATGCCTGGTTTGTAAACGATGTGAAATGGGCCAACACTGCGGACGATGAAATGAACGCGCTTGATGTGCAACATCCCGGCGATTCAACACCGGTTGCCAGTTCGTTCGAGCCACTGAAAACCGCTGTGATAAGGACCACCTTCAAAGATGTAATGGGTAATTATACTTTTGGCAAAGACAGTGCTGCCTATGTGAAACTGGACAAATATGGGCTTGATGATATCAGCTTTGTCTCGCATAACAGTAAAGACGGGCTGGCAGTGTTTTCTGATATTTATTATGCCGCAGGCTGGAAAGCTTATGTAGATGAAAAGGAAACCCCGATAATGAAAGCGGATTATGTGCTGCGTGTAATAAAAGTACCAATGGGCGACCATAAAATAAGGTTCGAGTTCAGGCCCCAAAGTTTTTATGGTGGAAGGAAGATAGCGCTTGCCGGCAGCATATTGTTGTTTGCTTTGCTTATAGTTTCTTTATTACCCCTTTTCAAGAAAGATAAACCTGTATAAATATAGAATGAGTAAAAGCCCTGCATACTTTTCCCGGAAAGCTTTCCGTTTAAGGAAGCAGATGAGCCTTGGCTTTTATTTTACAGATTTTTTATTCAGGAAAATATTGAGGCAGAATTCAGGCACTCCCTGGGCTGTACATCATACTGCTACTATTCATTGTCCCGAAAACATAAAAAAGGGCAAAAATGTGTACCCGGGAGATTCTCCCGGTGTGTATATTGATGCTACGAATGGAGTGAGCATAGGCGATTATAGTAACCTTGGTCCTAATGTAGGTATCATTTCATCCAATCACGATTTTATTGATAATGATGTAGCCAGCAAAGCGCCGCCAATTGAAATAGGAAAATTTTGCTGGATGGGTATGGGGGCAGTTATATTGCCCGGCACGCAACTTGGTGATTTTACCATAGTGGGTGCTAATGCAGTTGTTACAAAGAGTTTTGCGGATGGCTACTGTGTTATTGCAGGTAACCCGGCCAGGATCATCAAACACTTAAACAAAACCGAATGTGAATCTTTTGCAGCAAGCAAAAAGTAATTCTTTTTTCAGTAATTCTTTCTTCATTTTCCTGATAAGGTTTTTTCCTACACTGGCAAATGTGTTGGTACTGATATATTATTCCCACAAACTGGCTACCGTCAGCTATGGCACTTACCAAAACTTCTGGATACAGCTTAATATCTTTTACCCGCTTGCCTGTTTTGGGATCCACGTGTTTATCATCACTTATTCACCTGCCTATATCCTCAGTTTGGCACGCAGCATCAGGCGGGGGCAATATGCAATATATGGGGCATGGTTATTATTGCTTTGCGGCATTTTTGCCTATTTGCAATATAACCCGCTCAATATTTCTTTTATAGTTCCGTTTCTGTTCTTATTGGTTTACGCTGTTACGCTTATTCTCGAGTCTTTATTAATTGTCTTCAGGAGTTTTAAAAGTGTGGTGCTGCTTAATTTGCTTTTTTCAACGGCGTTCTTTTTGATTCATTGGTATGTGTTGAAAGACGGGTTTTCTTTACAGAAATTATTCACGTCTTTATTTATCATTTCAGTTCTACGCTTGATAGCGTATGTATGCATCGCAGGTTTACAGGCAAAAAAGCAGCAGACCTCAGTTCCTGAGGAAATTCCGGTCGCAAAAGCCCGTTCCCTATGGTTGCATCTTAGCCTGTTTGACATATTGCAGATGTCCTTTAGCTGGATAGATAAGTTCATTATTTCGCTCGTTTTGTCTGCATCGCTTTCTGCCATTTATTACAATGGCTCCATTAATATTCCTTTTCTTCCATTATTGCTTAGCGCTGCAGGCTCGGCAGTGTTGATCGAGCTCTCAGCAGTTAAGAAAGAAAATGAAACGCAGCATACCGTTCTTTTAATGCGACAATCTGCAAAGGTCCTGTCATCTATTATTTTTCCCTTCTTTTTCTTTTTACTATTTTATAGATACCAGTTGATCGTGGCTGTTTTTTCTGAAAAATATATACCTGCAATTCCGGTATTCTTTGTTTCCACTTTGGTCTTGCCGCTGAAAGCCTATAATTTCACAACCGTATTGCAAAACCAGCATAAAGGTGCCATCATTAATACGGGTGCCTTTCTTGATATTTCCCTGGCCTGCCTGCTCATGTATCCCTTGTATAAATGGCTGGGCTTGCCCGGCGTGGTGTTGAGTTTCGTTATTACAACTTATTTACAGGCAGCGTTTTATCTGTTTCATTCAGCCCATACCCTCGGACTCAATCTTTTTAGTTTATTGCCAATAGGCAATTGGCTGGCGAAACTTATTGTATTTGCCATTGCACTTATAGCTATTCGTTATGTAACTAGTTTATATTTTACAGGTATAATTAGTTTAATTTTGGGTAGCATTGCAACGGCGCTTATCGTGCTCATTTCTTTATTTTTTGAAATGAAAAAAATGAAACAGGTAAATGTCAACTCATAGAAAACGGCTAAACGATGTTATAAATACGGGCTTCGGCGCTAACAGCAGCGTTGAGGGCAGCAGGCTTACCAATAAGGACGGTAGTACCAATCTTAGAAAAACCGGCCTGCCATTTTGGGAGCGCATCAGTGTGTACCACACCTTGTTGCGGATGAAGAGTACCCGCTTTTTGTTTTTTATTTTATTGCTATATACTTCTGTAAATATTCTATTCGCCATAGTCTACTATTTCATAGGTGTGCAGAATCTTGTTGGGATGGATGGTATCCATGCACCCATGCACGAGTTTATGGAGGCTTTCTTTTTCAGCTCGCAAACATTGACCACGGTAGGGTATGGACATATAGCGCCTTCAGGTATGGCGACAAATATTGCTGCTTCAATCGAGTCTTTAGTGGGCATACTTATTTTTGCATTGGTTACCGGCCTTATATACGGGCGTTTTGCAAGGCCGCGTGCCTATATCATTTTCAGCCCCAATATTTTAGTATCTCCTTTTAAAGACACAAGAGCTTTAATGTTTCGCATAGCCACCTATAAGAATAATCATCTGACTGATGTTGAAGCTGTGGTAACGGTTGCTTTGCACCTTAAGGAAAATGGTAAAACGGCCACACGTTTTTATCCATTGCATCTTGAATATGCAAAAGTTAATTCTTTAGCACTTAGCTGGACCTTAGTACACCCTCTTGATGAAAACAGCCCCATGTATAATTTTACCCCAAAAGACTTTGAGGACAGTAAAATAGAGCTGATAGTTGCCATTAAAGCTTTTGACGATCATTTCTCTAACATAGTGCAGCAACGAACGTCTTACACCTACAACGAATTAATTTATGGAGCCCGCTTCCTGCCCATGTTCCATAGAGCCGCATCGGGTACTCATACCATACTTGAACTGGACAAAGTGAACTTACATGAAGATGTTGTTTTACCCGAAATACGCACGGACCTTGCAGAATCTGAAAGTTTCAGGGCAAATGCTTAAATTTGCATATGCTTAGTGCAAACATTATCATGCCCAATACCCCTTATTTTCTTGAAAAAGAAGAACATCACAGTGCCCACAATTACCAGCCATTGCCCGTAGTGCTTACAAAAGGACAGGGTGTTTACGTATGGGATGTGGATAATAAACGTTATTATGATTTCCTCTCAGCTTACTCTGCTGTAAACCAGGGACATTGTCACTCTGAAATAATTGCTGCCTTTATAGAGCAAGCGCAGAAACTCACGCTTACATCAAGAGCCTTTCATAATGATGCATTTGCCGAATTTGCAGAATTCATTACTAAATTCTTTGGCTACGATAAAGTGTTGCCGATGAATACGGGTGTGGAGGCAGTTGAAACCGCTATCAAACTCGCCCGTCGTTGGGGCTATGAAGTAAAAGGTGTTGAAAAAAACAAAGCTAAGATCCTCGTTTGCGAAAATAATTTTCACGGCCGAACGCTCAATGTTATTTCTTTTAGTACTGATCCTGATGCCAGAAGAAATTTCGGGCCTTTTATGTCCGGATATGAGATCATAACTTTTAATGATTTAACTGCTTTAAAAACAGCATTGCAGGATAAGAATGTAGTTGGTTTTTTGGTGGAGCCTATACAAGGTGAGGCCGGCGTTATTGTTCCCGATGAAGGATACCTTGCTGAAGTTGCAAAAATGTGTAAAGAGGCGAATGTGCTTTTGCTTGCCGATGAAATACAAACAGGGCTGTGCCGCACAGGTAAAATGCTTGCCTGCGATCATGAAAACGTAAGGCCTGATATCCTGGTGCTTGGCAAAGCGCTTTCAGGTGGCACCATGCCGGTGTCTGCTGTACTTGCTGATGACGAGATCATGATGCTGATAAAACCGGGGGAGCATGGATCTACCTATGGGGGGAATCCTTTGGCTTCATGTGTTGCCATGACAGCATTGCGTGTGCTGGAAACTGAAAATATGGCCGCCAATGCAACGATACAGGGTAATTATTTCCGCGAGCATATAAAGGCTGCAGATCATCCATTGGTATCTGTGGTGCGGGGGAAAGGTTTATTCAATGCTATTGTCATAGATCATACAGACAAGGACAAAGCATGGGACCTGTGTATACAACTGATGGAGAATGGCCTGCTGGCCAAACCTACGCACGGTGATAAGATACGTTTTGCACCTCCTTTAAATATTACGACGACACAAATGAAAGAATGTGTGGACATCATCAATCATAGCCTGCGATCACTATAATGGATACACACGAAGAAAAACATTTCAAAAGTTCTGACCTGGTTACAGATATTGTTATTGGTATGTCAGACGGGCTTACTGTGCCATTTGCTCTTGCAGCAGGCCTCAGCGGCGCTGTTTCTACTACTGCTATTATTATTACAGCGGGCCTTGCAGAAGTTGCTGCAGGCTCCATCGCTATGGGCCTGGGCGGCTACCTGGCAGGTAAAACAGAGCAAGACCACTACAATTCAGAAATGGAGCGCGAAAGAATGGAAGTGGAGGTGGTGCCCGAAGTAGAAAAGCAGGAAGTACGCGATGTTTTCGCATCAATGGGATTGAGCAAAGAAACACAAAACCTTATAGCAGATGAAATGGCTAAGGACAAAGCCAACTGGGTTGATTTTATGATGCGTTATGAACTGGGCCTGGAAAAACCTGATCCAAAACGCGCCCGAAACAGCGCAATGAATATTGGCATATCCTACGTAGTGGGTGGCCTTGTGCCGCTCTCACCTTATTTCTTTACAGCCAGCCCCATAGACGGGCTTAAATACTCATGTCTTATCACAGTTATCTGTTTGTTTATTTTTGGATTCTTCAAAGCCAAAGTAACAGGCCAGAATCCCTGGGCTGGGGCAATACGCGTCACATTGATCGGTTCTGTAGCCGCTACAGCAGCTTTCTTTATTGCCCGCCTGTTCAATCATTGAGCACCTTTTTTTCGCGCCTGCATGATTTTAAGTCAGCTTACCTATATTTGTTTAGCACAACAAAATGCAGATGGAAAAATACCATGTAGAAAGCCTTTTGCAGGGGAAATGGAAAAGCGATGACAGCGACTTGTCGTTTGAAATAAACGGCAATGATATCATCAATATTTTCGGCCACGACCTTGATGCTTCGGGATTAAAGCTGCAATGGGTTGAGAATTTAACCACATGGCAGGTAAACATTCCTTTTTTCGAAGCGCATGATGGTTTTATTAAAGCCATCAATGATTCTTATTTCGAGGTGCTCAACCTTACTATTTTAGTTACAGACCCTAATTTCGAACTCGGCATCGACATTTCTGACAGGAACAGGGTATTTAGATTTAACAGGGTATAATGCCTGTGAAGCGTGCTTTATTAATAAAATACAGACATTTATCTAAAATAAGCCGGTAAAACTTGTATTTATTTCATGCTATCTATATCTTTAGCAATAATTTTAAGAAAATATACCCAAATGAATAAAATAACAGCAATTGTTTGTATCACTTTATCAGGTATTATCTCATTGGCATCCTGCAAAAGCAGCAGTAATGATAATATTGTAAATAATGCCGCTAGCAATACCATTAGTGCCACCATAAACGATTCGGCTTTTTCCGCTATCGGCACTGCTGTACAAGCGGAAAATTTCGATACCCTAGCCTCCGATTCTGTTATATTTATCAGTGGTACGTCTGGCAGCACAACAGTTGGCCTCATCATTAATAAATATCACACATCTACCAACAAATACCAGGTTGGTACAGGTTCAACACAAGTCAATATCATCTTTAATACAGAATACGCCAGTACAGGTACTTTGCTGGTCAATAAAGCCACTTCCACGAGTGCCAGCGGTACATTTTCGTGCACATTTCCCAACTCAACCCAAATCACTAACGGACGGTTTAATGTGATATGGTAGCATAATATATTTATTTGTATAAACAAAAAGCCACCCATGAGTGGCTTTTTGTTTATGTATTAATGTTTCCGGATTAATTACTTATCTTTAATTGAATGATATTTGAGAGAATTTGCCTGGGGTTTATTATCCTTGTCCTCATTGTTATGTTCCTGGCTTTAAGATCTATGAAAGACCCCTGGAAATAATATACGGAGCATGTCTTGTTATTATTAAAGAAAATTAAGCCTTCTCAATTTCATTCCTTCTTTTTCAGTTTTGTTATTGGTTTATTATACTTATAATCTTTGCTAAAAGTCCTAATAGACCATCGTCTTACGGGTTTGTATAACACAAATTTCAGGAAGCTTAAGAAAATACAAGCTACCACGCCGGCAAATATCAAGCGCAGATAACTGGCATAATTATTATGCGACAGGTAGGCGAGTACACCGACGAAAAAAGACATTATAAAAAACGGGACATTTCTCATTACTACTTCCTTTATCGCATAAACATACAAAATTATCTCTTTAGAAAGCAGCCTGCCTTGATTTGATGTTTATTTTTAGATTAAATTATATAAAGAAAGGGTAGTAAAGGGCTTTAGATAGCATAAAAAAGGCTGCCTTTTGCAAGGCAGCCTTTTCGAAATGAATAATATGGATAGATTAGATAACTTTTACGTTTATCGCATTTAAACCTTTTTTACCATTTTCTACTTCATATTGAACCCTGTCGTTTTCGCGAATTTCATCACGAAGACCTGACACGTGAACAAAAATGTCTGGACCGCCATTTGACGGTGTAATGAAACCAAAACCTTTAGTTCCATTGAAAAATTTTACTGTACCTTCTTGCATTTTAATTAATTAAATTGGTTAACAAAGGACAAAGGTATGAATTAATATTTATAATACCTAAAATTTGTTTTAAAATAATATTTTCTATTGATTTCTATAATTGGGTGGCTGTGTATACTACATTAATTGTATATGTGCCAGCCGCATATACAAAGCCGGGCGAGGCGAAATATTCGATAGAAAAAGACTGGTTGTAGCCATTGCTGCAATTTGATATAATGGTTTGTGGCGTGGTTGTGACACTGCCGTAGTGATTGGTAAAAATACCCGGTACTGTGCCGCCTGTGCTATTGGCAGTAACTTCCACATATAATATATTGGTTATGGGCATTACCGGCGCGGGTGATGCAGTGCCTGAATAAGTGAAATTGGTGGTGGTGGCATTCATCGTCACATTAAACTGCTTGTTTGACACTACTTTCAGCGTCTGATCGGTAGAAGGTAAGCCATTGGCATAATCAGACAGGTTAGTGAAAACAATATTGCAGGTAGGGCCGGTCTGGCCACTGCCAAAGCCTATGGTAACGATATCTGTTAAGCTTAAGGATAAATTCTGTGTAGCTGTGGTGCTTTGTGCCCTCGCAGCAATTATGTGGATACTAAATAGCAATGTAATAATGAAAAACTTTTTCATGCCTTCTCTTTGCTTTCATTTTTTAACGCCACAAATATGGCATTTTATACAGATTTTCATGGTTTTATAATATGGTTTAACATCGCAATAAGAAACCTGTATATTGGCTCCGGAACTATATGCCTGTTTTTTTAAATTTTCGGATAAGCAGTACGGTGGTTATAATTGCTATCACCACAATTCCCGCAATGGGTTGAATATATGTCATTGCCGAAAATAGCTTAATTGAGGCACATATTTTCAGCAATATTCTTTTATCTTTATCATTATGGGCAAAAAACCATATCGCATCATAATCCTGGTCTCGGCTTTATTGTCCCTGACTGTCTACTTGCTTAATGTTTACGTGCTCGATTCGGTGAAAACGATATTGGACTGGAAATATCGCATCATTGATCTGCTTCGATCCTTTTTTCTTTGCTTCCTGCTATTTGTACTTATCTTTTCCGGTATCTATTGGGGCATAAACAAGATAAAGGCCTTTGTGAAAAAATTGCCTTAATAAGCCGGTTTCATCCGCTCTTCATTCCTCCTTAGCGAACTTGGTATCATTTTACTTATAAATATTGTTATTTTATTTTTATAAAATATACTATTGAAATTCAATTGATTATACTATATTGTGGCATTATTTATATTCATAAATGAAACTTTTTTTATTGCATTTTGCTTTTTGGGGAGGGCTGGGGCTAATAATAATCATTGTTGTATTGCTATTGGTAATATGGATGGTTTCCCGCTCGATAAAACCGCACAGGTAAACATTGTTAACCATATGGATGTCTTTAAAAATATATTACTGAGCTTTGGCATAGGTGCTTTATCAGTTGCAGTTTACTTTCTTCTTAAATGATCGCATTGTTTTAAGTTTCTTTTTAACAAACAGAAACAATATGCCTGTTACCGAGAATGATGGGCATTCTTTTTTATGATGGCTGTCCATTCCTGGACGGCCTTTTTTAATTATCTTTAAGTTGGCTTATGATGATATTTCTGTTCCGTTTGCTAAACCTGCTTTGCCTGCTGGCCATTATTTTCAGCATCCTGATAACGACGATGAACTGGCCGCTCAACAGTTCCATATTCCTGGACTTTGGTATTATAGGCGCTTCCATAGGTTTTACAGGCAACCTGGCACTGAGGGAAATGAAAAAAAGGAAAAATTTAAGATCAAAATTTTAAGGCATTTTGTTGTAAGCCCTGTAAACAACTATAATAAGTGCAGACATCACTAATAAGGATAAACCGAGGAAGAAATTGTTATTCATTTATCAAAGGTAGAAACGCCTTAATTTTTTTATTCTTTTGCGGCATTATTAACCAAACAATAAGTTTGTAACAGCATTGTCATTTGCGCGAAACAAGTGAAATATGCAACACTTTCGTCTGAGCCTGTAATGTTTTTTATAAGGCATCTTCGCACCTTTACAGTTCAAATCATTCCGCTATGCTTACCATACAAGATGTTCGTTTTAAAATACAAGACATTTGCAACGAATATGTTTCGGGCAATCCTCCTATACATCTACATAGTCTGGCAGCGGAATTAAAAACAACAGAGCAGGAGATCATTCCGCACCTGGACCAACTGCATGCACAGGGCGTTATAACGTTTCATGATCCGGTAACAGACACCTTTTCTTTAATCGGGAAAAATATGGAAGAAAACTGAATGCTTGTTTACAAAATGATTTGCGGGCTAAATAGCGCCGGCACTGCAATACAAGGTAAATATAATATTACAACATAAAACAAATAAGATGCCTCAAGTACGCTTAATGGAGTTGGACGAGTCCGCAATAAATATCCGTTTACTGAAAGAAATGGAATTGGCCTCTATACCGGCAAAGAATGATAAAGTAATAGTTGATATTGAAGGCACTGAACACATTTTCAAAGTCTTTGATGTGCATTATGCCGACCATTCGCTAACTGATGTATTGATAGTAAGAATCGGCAAGCTGTCAGATTATAATGAACGTATTGGTGCAGAATCAATTTTGGGCCTCATTGTATAACAAGGCTGTTATGTAAGATTTTGATAACTGTGATATATGTAAACATTAAGGCCTTATGTATAACGCTTTCAGTTTCAATGTTTGCACCTTTGTGAATCAATTATGCTCACATTAAACGAGGTACACCGCAAAATAGAGGAAATCAGCAGCAAATATTATAGTGGTACTCCGCGTATTCATGTTCGTAATTTAATGGATGAGTTAAACGCGCCAAAAGAAGAAATTATTCAACATCTCAACGAACTCGATACACAAGGCGTCATTACTTTTCATGTCTCCTTGCACGATATATTTTCATTATCAGCCAGGCAGGCCGGCGAAAATAATATCAGTTTCCCTGCGCAGACTTCCCGAACTGAGTAGTATATGCGGATGTTTTAGGCCTATCTTTCTCTTTTATTAGTTTTACAACTTATATTTAAGTATATTTGTGGAAAGAAGACTATGAATTTTCACACTCTGTCCGTAGGCGACAACGTATATACCGAATCTGTACTCCAAAATAAAAGCAGGCAAAGGAACGCTTACACCATTAGTTCTTTCGAAGGCGATTGCGCACTTTGTGTGGACCTGAAGACAAAAGAACTGAAAAAGATAAGAAAGGTATTGCTGGTACTTTATTGATCCCCGATCTTTTTTTCGATTATTCCCTCGTACTCTTTAAGGCTGCGTAGCAGTATAAATTACATTGGTAGTATAGGTGCCTGCCGGGAAACTGTAATTGGGCATACCCTTATACATACATGAAAAAAGCTGGTTGCCACCTGATGTGCAACTGGATATAATAGTTTGTGCAGTGCTTGTGATAGGGTAGAAACCTGTAAAATAAGACGACACTGTGCCGCCGGTGCCATTGCTTACTACCATGCAGGATAAAACATTACTTACACCCATTGTAGGGGATGGGGTAGTAGAACCAGAATAAGTGAAATTTGCCGCATTGGCATTCATGGTGATATTAAAGGGTTTATTTGATTGCACCATCATTTGTTGCGCACCGGACTGAACACCGTTTGTATAATCGGCAACACTGCTAAAGGGAATGCTGACAGAGCTTCCGACAGCCGATCCCGTTGCGACGAAGGTAATAGCGATAGCATTAGAAAGGCTAAGGGCCACGTTCTGGTTGGCGGCCGATGTAGCCTGCGCTTTTGCACCAAGGCTGAAACAACTTAATATCAAACTTACTCCGATGATCTTTTTCATTTTTTTCCGTTTTGTCTGTTAGACCTCAAACATAGAACATCATGTATTGATAGTATAATCGCAAACAAGCCTTAACAATCTATGTGTAAGATCAATAGCAAATGCTTAACAAACATTTTTCAGTGATTGTCTTCTATACCGACGCATTAACATAAATGCAAACCTGTGAAATATATAAGGTTTTCGGCTTGCCGATATAACGATTTTGGTTTTGCTATTCCCATCTTTGTGTATGCAATAAGTACTATAGTACTTCTTTAAATGATATTTACAACTTTGGATTTTGAAATAAGTACAGGGATTTGTGTGGGGGTATTACTCATAATTGTAACAGTCGCAATAAGCTTGGGAACACGCAGCCCGAAGTATAAAAAAGATTGATTTTTTCATTACTGTGGGACAACGGTAATGAGGATTGCCACCCTTCGGGGTGGCTTTTTTGTGCCTTTAATTTTCATATCCCCATTGCCTGAAAAGCAAACCTGTGAAACATGTAAGTCCTTGCCGCAGCTATGTAATGGTTTAGGTTTTTAATAATCAGACCTTTGTATAAATCATCAGGATGTTTAACACACAATGTTTCATAGGTATATTTTTATTTATCGCAGTAGCATGCATTGTTTTTCTGTTTAGAGAAAAAAGAGTATTATGATTTAACGCCTTCTATGATACATGCCATTTTGGATGTTGCCCGTGATACAGGTATTTGCCTGTTAGTTTTAGTAGTGCTGGTAGCGGTTTTTATACGAATAGTCGCCAATTCTATAAAACCTCCTTACGAAGACGAATAAAGATTGTGGTGTACTATTGGGACAATAGTAACTGAATAGTCAGCCCTCGGGCTGGCTTTTCTTTTTTCATGCCTCAGCGCTGCCTGATGCAATAACAGTGGCCATATTTTATATCTTTAGCTTAAAACCTCATTATGGCTGGAATCATATACGCACTATTAACGCTGGCATTTTATGGCGGTTTGTTAATGGTATTATACAATCAAACCAGGTTTCGCAAACAACAGATCAGACATTCCAAAGCCCAGACAAAATTATTAAAAAGTATGGCAGCAAAATTAGGTGTAGACGAAGAGCAGATAAGGACCGATACTTTTGAAGTGCTTAACGATATGGATATAATATAAAAGCGCTTTAATTTTGGCATATTTTGTGCTGTATAATTTATATGTATTGCAAAATGAGGACATTAATACTGCTAATTTGCTTCTCCTTATTTTCATATCCGGCATGGGCTGCTTTCCCCATTAAGTGCGCTCCCAATGCGCCTGCAAACACGTCATCAGTGGCAACATGTGTTACTGAAGTAAGTAAATCATCAATGCCTGAATACGCTTATCATCATGCCAAAATCAGGACACATAAAATAAGAACAGCCGGAGGATGGGGTATTGCAGCCTTCGTTATGGCACTGGCAATTATGTTTGGTCCGTATGCAATGATATGTGGTGCCCTTGGTTGGGGAAAATACAGGAAAAACCGCGCCCTGGCTATTATGGGCTTTGTAGTAGGGCTAATAGAAACAATAGTGTTTATTGCTCTCTTCATCGACATAATTTCGCACCCTGGCCCTCATTAAACTGTTATAGGCCTTATTTGGCTTGAAAATGAAAATATTTAGAGGGAAAACGGCCACTATGCTATGGCCCATTGCTTTTCTTCGCAGCTTATTGTTTTGTGCACGACATTTCGATACGCCGGGCAAGATGTGTATAGCACTCAACATGTTTAGTACCAAACTCAGCATATTTGCCGCCAAATTCAACATTCATTATAACAATTCAAAACTATTTCGTGTATTTGAATCATAATCAATTCACAACACAGAGATCGTTGCTTTTATTTTTATAGACCGCGGGGATTATTCCTTGCGGTTTTTTGCTGCTTGTTATAACTTTGCAGAAGCTATAAACTAAGAGATATGAAGGATATCAAGCACGCTATTGCCGGACTCGAACTGGCCCAGATCGGCTGGGTAGTGCCAGACATTCAGGCAGCAATAAAATTCCTTACAAATGCACTTGGCATCGCAGGCTTTCCCAAACCAGAACATGTCCGCGCACAAGACTTAAGTATGAGCTATCACGGCAAAGTGGTAGCGGCCGAATGGCTCACCACACAGACCTATAATGGATCAGCTTTTATCGAACTCATCCAGCCGCTTTCAGGTCAAAGTATTTTTCACGATTATCTCGCTCAGCATCCCCAGGGTGGCACACAGCACCTTGCCTTTCGTTTGCCTGTTAGCGGTTTCGAAGGGGTAATAAAGGAGTTGCGCCAACAAGGCTATACTATCATCAGCGAAGTGGAACACCCGATTGCCCGCATGGCTTTCTTCGACACCTACCAAAGCCTGGGCCTTGCCATCGAGATTATGGGCATCACACCACAAGGCTGGACAGCCATCAAACAAATGGAAGGCTAAGTCTTAATTGCTTCAGATGATAAGGGCCTGCATTCCTGTTCATACCTGGGGCAGCAAGGTGTGTTTGCGATACTCATAAGACCTCCGCTTCTTAACGCTTTCCCATTTTTGACTTTCTGAAGGCAATCGAGTATTTTCGGGGAATGGAAACGCTCAAAACCATAGGGTATATTAGCATTGGTGTTATCGGCCTCTATTTATCTTAAGAAAATTAGCCTGGTGGTATAAGTCTAGAAGATCAAGAAATGATGGTTAAGCTTTGCAGCGAATAGTTGCCTAAAATAAATAAATATTAGCCATGGTATAATAATGCGCCTATGGAGTATATTTATGTCTTATCTGCACAATATACCATGGATAAAATACAGCAAATAGAGGAACAATTAGAAAAGACCAGGAATAGCCTATCTACTGATAGGTTGGATATGTCATTCGGTGAGATAATGAGTATGTATGATCGCGAAGAGATTATTATCGACCCAGATTTCCAAAGATTATTTAGGTGGGATACATATCAAAAGACGAGATTTATAGAATCTATTTTAATTGGAATTCCAGTTCCTCCAATTTTCGTTGCAGAAGATAAAGATGGCAAGTGGGAGCTGGTGGATGGATTGCAAAGAATATCAACCGTTTTTTCATTTTTTGGGATGCTTAAAAAGCTCCCCGAAAAAAATAATTGGATTTTCTGTGAAGGTGATATCGTGAAAGATTTGGAAAATTTGGGATGCAGAGATTTGCCACTAAAATATCAATTGAATATTAAAAGAGCCTCTTGTAGAATAGAAATAGTGAAATGGAACAGTGTGTTTGATATGCGATACGAACTATTTAATCGCTTAAATACCGGCGGTTCAGAATTAACAGAACAAGAAATTAGAAATTGCATTTTCAGGGGGGTTTCTAAAGATTTTAATGCTTTTTTAAGAAGATGTTCTGAAGGCGAAGATTTTATAAATTTAATTAAGCCAACTCAAAGGCAATTAGATCAATTATATATGGATGAGCTTGTTTTAAGATTTTGTTCATTAATCGACTATAATGGTGTGCTTTCTGAAAACATTTCGCAGCACATGACAATATACATGAGAGATGCCGTAAAAGATGCTTCAAAAATACCGTTACTTGAGGAGGCATTTAATGAAGTTATTAAAATTCTTAAACCTATTGGCATGGACGTATTCAGGGGAGCGAATGCTGTTTTTTCAACAAGCCTTTATGATTGTATAATGCTTGGGATTGGTAAAAATTTTAAATATTATAAAACAGAGCGTACAGATTTAATTATTGAAAGGATAAATAAATTAAAGGCTTCAGATTCATTTAGAAAAGCGTCTGGCTCGGCGTCAGCCAGTAAATCACGCATTATTAAGAGATTTGAAGTTGCGGATGAGTTTTTTACACCATAGCCATGGCTAATTTTATTGAAGAAATAATTGATGATATTGACTGGAGGGTGGGCAAATGGCTACCCTAAAGACTGTTCCAATCAGATATAAATTTATAGCCGAGCATAAAAAACAACATATTAAATATGCGGTTCCTGCTATCTATTCTTTATGGGAAGGATTCGTAAAAACCTGCCTATCTATTTACGTCAAACATTTGAGTAATTTAAATATAAACAGGAGTGATATATCTATAAATATACTAACTCATTATCTTGATACATTTTGCAAGTTTGGCAATCCAAGAACCAATTTTGATAGCAAAGTAAAAATAGTAGAGGATTTAGATATTCTATTTGTTGATGTGATTGAGTTAACACCAGACATTCCAACCGAATCAAATGTTAATTTTAAAGTTTTAAATGGTTTGCTAAAAAGATTTTGCATTACCATGGTTGATGATAAATATCAAAGTGGATTAAATAGGTTGCTTTTATTTAGGAATAAAATTTCCCATGGTGAAAATGCAATTAAAGTTGAAGAAAATGACGTAAGTGGGTTTATTAAATTAATAGAGGATATAATGTGGGATGTTTTAATAAATATACAAGATTGTGAAAAAAGGGGTACTTATAAAAGGGTTTAACCATGGTTAAACATCCATGTGTTCTGTTAAACCTCAATTCCTCCGTTCAGATTTCCCCCAACTTTTTAAAGTCGTCAGGCTTTGCCTTAATCGTGTCAGCGGTTTGTATCTTTGGGCTTTGCCCTTAGAAGCGACGGGAAAATCAAAAGAACATGTTTGTTCTATAATTGAACCTTATGTAAAGCAAGGTGGTGGCTGTTTTCAGTACATTTTCCATGACTGAAAACAACGGGTTGGCGCTTGGCTGCGTTAGCCATTTTGGGGCGTGGCCGTGCTGCTTTGCATAAGGCTTATTATGGAACAAAATGGCAGAGTGGATGTAATGGTTTGAAGCTGAAAATAGAGAACGGCTATCCGATAAAAAATGAAATATGTACTAAATTAAATTTTATGAAAACAACTATTTCTAAACAAAGAATTAAAAACGATACAAAAGCGAGTAAAAAAAATAGAAGATTTTCTCCATCTGAAAAGTTAGGTGGGGCAATTCCTAAAGATTTTGAATTGCCTTCTAATAATAAAAAGTTAGGTGGAGCAATTCCTAAAGATTATAGTTTATAATCCAAAATGAATTATTAACTTATTTAAATATATTTTTTGTACTAAACAAGTATTTTATGCGTAACTATGAGATGTATTTAAATCTACTTAAAAATCAATCCCCAAATCCCCAAATTGATTCTGTAGTTTCTTCTTCCATAAATCGTCATAAATTGGGTGATTGGCTACAATCTCCATCAACTTATTGTGTACATCCGTATTCCATTTTAATATCACTTCGCGAGGATTCAAAGAAGGTTCTAATGTACCTTGAAGAGCTAAAATCATTGCGGTCAAAACCTGATTCTCAGCTTTCATCTTCATTACCTCATTTAATAAATGAACTATAACATCTTCTGATGAAGTTCCCTTTTTAAAATATTCCATCTTATTTACATTTAGTTTCGCAAAACAAATGTAAACAAAAAAGCCCCGATTAAGTTTGGGGCTTTTCGATCTGTTTTATAATAATTGGAATTGCAAGGATGGATATTGTAAAATAAAGAAAGTAAACTACATTAATAACCCATTCACCCAAATACCCAAAGTAACTAATACTAGTATGGGCTATAGCATACGTTTTTTCACTTTCTTCAAGTGAACTAATAAAAAGGTTATAATGATATTGATTGAGATTATAAATGCGAGCAAACTTTGCATTATCAGAGAAAATATCATCCAAATACCCTACATCGAATAATTTATTTTGGTGTAGGATACCATGCAAAAATACTGTTGTAAAAAAGAGTGAAAGCAATAGTTTGTTTCTCATAAATTACCTCCATGTATTATAAGTGGTGCTTAGAAATGGAGTTATTGGGCTAAATAGATTAAGAGTACAAGAATCATCTATTGAATTAATAAGATTAAAATTTCCAACTACATAAAAATAATAAGGCAATGATGAATCTTGAATATCTGCTTGAAGTGGATAAGATGAATTTGGATTAGCATGAAATTGGCAAGTTAAATTACGCCACAACAAGACAACATCATCATGTTTCTTGATATTTGTGTCAATAAATATAGTATCATGATTATTTCCGTAGAATGTAAGATACCCTGGTTTTAATGTTGCTGGAATTGAGGGAGAAACATGATTATTACTTGAACTGCATGATAGCATTATCAATAATGCTGTAATTGTGAATGTTTGTTTCATTGTCGTATATTTTAGGTTATTAAAAACAAAAAGACGTAACTGAAAATCTCTTGCTGCCTACGGGTTACGACACCCTACTAACGCAAAAGCACAGTTACGCCTTATCGGCGCATTGTTGTACATGATTGCGTTAGTTTGCTGTATTATGTCGTAATTTAAGGCAGCAACGCTATGATAACAATACTAAATTATTCTAATGGTATTTATAATAAAACAGTTACAAAAGTAATAATTTTATTAACATTACAGTAAAATGTAAATGATGCAAGAGACTATTGTCAGAATGACCGAATTGTCATTATCCCATCTTAAACAGTTTGGTGCATTTGATATACAGAATGTGGTAGGGAGCATAATTGTGCCACAAGGGGAGAATAGGCATGAAGTTTTAATTGGGGATGATCCACATAAGAAGATTGGAAATTATTTAGTAGATAATGGTTTTGCTGTTAAAAGGGATGATATAAAAAGTCAGACAAACGCAGTAAACGCCTTTTATATTGAATTAACAAAGAAGGGTAGATTATTTAAGAAAATAGGTACTCTAAAAGGGTATAATGACCACAAAAAGAAACTTAAAAATAAAAAGGAAATCCAAAAATATATGATAGCGAATGGATTTTATGTTCAACTTTTAATAATGATTTGGACGGGCATGGCGGCACTATATTATGCTTTGGAGATTTTGAAAAATCATTTTGAGATATGTCCAATTTATCGTCAGATAACTTTTGTTTTTTTGGCCATAATAATGGGATATAGCCTGTTACGATGGTATAAATCATTCCCAAAAAAGAAATAGTAACAAAAAAAACGCCCCATATAGTACCAGAAATATTACAATTACAATCCATAAAACTCATTCGCAATTAGTTTTTTTCAACCTGCCGTTTTTTCAAAATCAAGCGAGAATATTTTGTAGTAAAATTTATGTTAATGCAGAATGGGAGAGAGGTGGGTTAATTACATTCTGCTTAATATAAGTTTTATTACAAATTTGCCTGACCTTTGTATTTTGAATTAACAAAGGTTTTGAAGAACGGCTTTTGTTCTATAATTTATATTATGTTAAATAGAAATTAAGAAAGCAATCAACTGACTGTCAACAGCTTATAAACTATAGCCCCTATCCTTTTGTAAGAAACTGAACAAATGCCCTGCCAAATAGTCCATCATTCAAAACAGCCTGGGAATCGAAATACTGGTCAAAAACCCTATCGAAAAAACCAATTGCAGGTCCGGGATTTTTGATAAAGTTTCCCGGCATTTCTACCTAACTTCACAGCAAATTTTAAAGCCCTTAGCCATGGCCAAAATTTCGAAGTTCTTTTACATATTTGCCCCTGTAAAGCTCCAAAGCCGGTAAATTGCAGGGCGCCTTTGTCCCGCTGCTGCGGATTTCTTCGCGCATGAGATGAGCAAATATTGCAATGCTACTTTGCGCCTCTTTGTCTCTTTGTGCTTACTGACATAATCAGGACACCAAAAATGCAAAACCGGACATTTTGATAAGTTTAATAAATATTGATAACCAATACATTACACCAAAAACGCTGCATTTCAATGTCTGGTTTTATTTAAACTGGACAAATTGTTCCCGCTTAATATCAGAATCCCCCTTATCCATGAATCCGGAAAATCCCAATCCCATTTTACAGAAACTTTTGTATTTTTCAGTTCTATAATATTACCAATGAATTTGAGCGATTCTCAATTAATGTATGGATCCGCATTGATCCTTTTCGCAGCCAATATTGCCCTCTTCCTGACCAGGAAAAGCTATGGATTTGCAAGTTTTGCTATACAACTTGCCTATAGTGCCTACTTCTTTTGGGGCCTTACTTACGATTCTGCCGATGGCAGCGGCCTTGCCTGGTGGTTTTGTTTTCTCATCAGCAACTGTGTTCACACATTTGCGCTTGCTCTTTATTTCACCTTAAGGAAGCTAAGAAAACCCAAAAGAACATGGTAGACAATTTTAATAATTTACGTGTGTTAAATTATTGATTTTTAATTAATTAACACCGAATAACTGAACTTAAATAACATACTAAATCCCAGCACTACCCTTTTTGAGAACCGGACATATATATAGATTATTCACAGTTCTGCTCCTCTTGTTTTTCGGGCCGGGTGCCAGCCTGCTTTTTGCCCAGGATTCGACCTGGGTGATGCAGAA
>Ga0206970_10139_pt1 | contig 20620 bp, 18 predicted proteins | sample Alteio_BWOrgHeat_88_FD_152964 | JGI IMG/M metagenome (GOLD analysis project Ga0206970, IMG submission 152964) | Enriched cells from forest soil in Barre Woods Harvard Forest LTER site, Petersham, Massachusetts, United States -... | ecosystem: Environmental > Terrestrial > Soil > Temperate forest >... | reverse complement strand
GGAGACGGTGGAGTTTATAAAGAAGGCGTTGCAATAAATTCTGTCACCCCGCACTCGTTGCGGGGTCTCCATCCATCGAAGGAGATGCTGCAACGAGTGCGGCATGACAGTAAAAATCACCACGCCAACTTCGGCATGATATATTTCGGCATGGCATTGTGTTTGCGGCATAGCTCCTCGACATTATCCGATTTTTTAATAATGCCGCCGGTGACCAGCGCCGCATCGATGCCGAAATTCACCGCGCCGGCGATGTCGGTGGCGATGCCGTCACCGATGGCCAGCACCCGCGATTTCGCAATGGGCGCAAGCCATTCCATGCACTGCTCATACATTTCGGCGAACGGCTTACCGAAATACCTGACCTGCCCGCCGAGACGCTCGTAATCGGCGGCCAGCACCCCGGCGCAGGCATAACGCTGGCCGGTGATTTTTACCACCTCGAAATCGGGATTGAGGCAGAGCATGGGAAGCTTCAGCGCGTGTGCCGCGCGCAGCAATGGCTGCCAATCTTCCGCCGATTCATCTTCGCTGCCGAAACCGACATTGAGCAGGAAACCGGCGTCTTTCAAATCATCAACACGTTTGTAATCCAACCCATCCAGCACATCGGCGTCTTTGGCTGGACCAAGGTAGTAATATTTGCTCCCCCCTTGGGGGGGGAGCGGGCGAAGTCAAGCCGGAGGCGCAGACTGAGCCGTGGGGGGTAAATGGCGCTGATGATACCCCCCACGTTTCGCGCTTCGCCACTTCGTGTCTTGCGCCCCCAAGGGGGGAGCGATTTTTAAGCCACTGATACCCCAGTTCCCCCGACGTAATCACATGGTCATACAACTCCAGCTCGACGCCAAGCTGTGTCAACACGGCGACAGCCTTGCGCGCTCGCCTCGGCGCATTGGAAATCATAATAATTTTCTTATTCGCCTGCTGGAGTTTCACCAGCGTCTCATGCACGCCGGGATAAAGCTGCGATCCGTCATGCACCACGCCCCACAAATCGAGCAGCAGCGCGTCGTAGCGGCTAATGATGGATTCAAGAGAATTAATAAAATCCATACTAACGATGTCTGGGTACTTCATGGAGCGATGAATTTAAAGCTGCAGCAAGCTGCTCTTGCAGTTTTTTGAAATGCTCTGCTGCCTGCCCGGCAAGTATTCGGTCATTCGGATCAGGGAAAAATTCATCCAATTCCTCCGGCGACGGCAAAAAAGTGGCTATCTGATTACGGCATTCTTCCATTATACCTGTCGTGCCCAGCTGTGCTTCTGCACCCATGCGCGGACTGCTCGAAATATCTAATGCCCTTTGCGCTGCGTTAATTTGGCTATTTACGATATGTGCCAAATTTTGGAGTTTTTCCACCCTCTTTTCTCTTCCATGCTTTGTAAAGAAGCGTCCGGCATCAATTATGTTATTAATTTCAATATTAGTCATTTACTACCCTTTTACATTACGCTGCCAAATCCTCTTTGGCCAATACCCGCCGTATCAACCGGATCGTCTCTGCTTTGCCGAACAGTTTGACAAACGAACCCATGCGCGGGCCCTGCGGCTGGCCGAGCAGGGTTTCATACAAGGCCGAGAACCACGCCTTAAGTTCAGGAAACGGATGGCGCTTGCCGATGTCGTAGATTTCGGTTTGAATGTCCTCAGCCGTGATCGTCGCGGGCGCTTGTTCCAAATAGTTAGCCAACTCGCCAAGCGCCTTTGCTTCCGCCTCCGTCGGCAGGCGGTATTTTTTGGCCGGCTTGACGAAATCGTGATAATAATTGACCGCGCCTTTGACCAATTGATCGAGGAACGGGTGCGACTGCGGCGAGACGTCAGGCAGGTAATTGCTGACGAAGCCCCACAGCACCTTCGGATCTTCCACCCCGGCGACGCTCGCCACGTTGAGCAACAGATTGAACCCAGGGATATTCTCCGACTTCGGTGGATGGCCGGAATGGATATGCCACACCGGGTTGTTCAAGCCATCCTGAGCGAAGCTTAGCGAAGCCGAAGGATCTTGTGCAACTGCCTGAGATCCTTCGGCTGCGCGCTGCGCGCTGCGCTCAGGATGACAGTTCCAATATTTTTCTAAAAACGTCTGGTAGTCGTCAACGGCGCGCGGGATGACGTCGAAATAAAGCCGCTTGGCCTTGCGCGGGCTTAAAAACATATAGTAGCTGAGGCTTTCCGGCGGCCCGTAGCGCAGCCATTGCTCGATGCTGATGCCGTTGCCCTTGGACTTGGAGATTTTCTTGCCCTCGGCGTCGAGGAACATTTCATACACATATTGCTCCGGCCCTCGCCCGCCGAGAATTTTACAAATCCCGGTATAGAGCTGCGCATTGGGCTGATGATCTTTGCCGTACATCTCGTAATCGACATCGAGCGCCGCCCAGCGCATGCCGAAATCGGGCTTCCATTGCAGCTTGCAGCGCCCGCCCGTGACCGGCGTTTCCACCAGCGCACCGTCGTCATCCTTATAGACAATCGTGCCCGCCGCCACATTGCGCTCGACCACCGGCGCCTGCAATACCTGCCCCGTCTTCGCGGAAACCGGCATGAACGGGCTATACGTTGCCTGCCGCTCTGCCCCAAGCGTTGGCAGCATCACCGCCATGATGTCGTCGTAATGCTTCAGCACTTCGAGAAGTTTTGCGTCATAGACGCCCTTGCGGTATTGCTCGGTGGAGCTTAAGAACTCATACTCGAAACCGTAATGATCGAGGAAGCCGCACAGTCTGGCGTTCATGTGTGCGCCGTAACTTTCATGCGTGCCGAACGGGTCGGGAATCGAGGTCAGCGGCTTGCCGAGATGGTTTCGAACCATCTCGGGATTGGGAATATTCTCCGGCACTTTGCGCAGGCCGTCCATATCGTCCGATATGCAGAACAGGCGCGTCGGAATGTCGGAGAGTTGCTGGAAGGCATGGCGCACCAGGGTCGTGCGGAACACCTCCATGAACGTGCCGATATGCGGCAAGCCCGACGGCCCGTAGCCGGTTTCAAAGAGGACATAGCCTTTTGCCGGCGGCGCCTTAGTGCGCTCCAGAAGCTTGCGCGCCTCCTCGAATGGCCAGGCGGTGGATTGAAGGGCGAGTTGTTTGATTGGTGTCATGGAGCCTCGTTACCATGTGATAGGCATTCTTGGCAATAACCATTACACGGTAAATTGCACGAGATCCCCGCTCTGCGGGCTTTCAGCCCTCCGACGGAGATGACCGCTAGGCGGTCATTTTTTATCCTGTCCATCTAACCTTACATGCTTCTTGCGCCAATCGCGGTAATAATCGCGGCTTTGCGCTGCTTCCGTCGGCTGCCTCAGCCGGGGCGTATAATCCCTGATCTTGAGCGGGCTGCCTTTAGCGGCGAGATAATGGCGGCGGTAGGCTTCTTCTTCCTCGCCATGAAAGAAGCAGACGAGAATATAGCGCTCGCCCACCATGACCGGGCGCGCCTCATGGAGAGTGGCGCAGGAAAAGACGATAGCGCCGCCTGCTTTCGGGCGGTAGATGTGTTCGCCATATTCGGGGAAGCGCAGGCCGCCCCCGTCGTAATCGTCGTTGAGATGCAGCGTCATGGCGAGGCGGCGGTAGCCCAGCGACGCATCGAAATTATCGCGGTGCGCCTTGAAAAATCCGCCCTTGTCACCCTTATACAGGCCGACCTTGTAAAGCTCGCGGTGCGTGACTTCGAATCCGAATATTTTTTTGATCTCGGGAAAGACGCTGCGCGAGAATTTATCGTCGATCTCATTGAGCAGTGCGCCGCTGATAATATGATCGGTGCGTATTTTGGCGTTGGGCCGGTAGGCCAGTTTTTCCTCGGCGCCTACCGTGCCGTCGAACGTATGGCCGGTGCGGAAGGCGTCGATGCATTTCTTGCACAGCTCCGGCGTGAAGGCATTGGGGATGATCAGCGCCGGCGCCATCTCGGAAATAACGCGCCCTTTAAGGTTCTTATGCCGGTAGTTTTCCAAATCATCCTGGCAATCCTCGACGATGGAAGCCGCCAGTTGCGCTGCATTCAGATGGGCGCGGCGGCGCACGATGCGCAAATTATTGTCGAGCACATACCCCACCGGCGGAGTCGCTGTATCTCCCGGCCGGCACAGGCCGAACGCGCGCGCCAGCTTGCGGTCGGGATCGGCCCATAACAAGTGCGGCGTGCGGACTTTTTCGCGGAATTCGATCAGCTTTTCCACCGTATCGTCGAGAATGAACAGCTGCCAGACGTTCTTTTGTTTGGCGTGGCCGAATTGCTGCTGCAAATGCCGGAAAAAATTACTCACATACTCGGCATTGCCCGCTGGCAGGAAAAAAAGCATGCAATGCTGCCCGCCATACACTTCGACGGCGCGGGTTTTATGGCTGGTGTCGACCGCTTCGAACAATGGAATGAAATCGCCCGCTTCCAATACTGTTCCCTCCCCCTTAGGGAGAGGGTTAGGGAGGGGGCGAACTTGCGAAGGCTTTCCCTGTTCTCCCCTATGGGGGGAGGGAATATCGTCGATTTCGGGAATGTGAATGCCGCGGCTGTATTTGTTGAGGTCCTTGATGAACAGGCAGCGCAGGGCTTTTTCTGAAGCGATCTTGCGCTTGAAATCGATGCCGGCATATTCCTCGAACTGCTGCAGGCTGCGCGCGCCGCCGAAACCGTACGCCGCCAGTTCCTTCGTCACTTCTGCATCCTCCGACATCCGGTAGCCGGTCAGATGGTTGAAGCGCTTGAGGCCGCGTCCCTGCAAATAATTGATCCTGCTTTCATCCTCCTTGCGCACGTCGCTCCAGTGCAGCGGCCTGACCGATCCCCCTTGCGCTTTGTTGTCGTTATAATAGTGATACATGAACGGCTGACGGCTGCTGAACACATCCCATCCATGCGTATAAAGACGGGCGGCATAGGTGATTTCCTCCTGATCGAAATAGAGGTAAGGATCATAAGGCACCTCGGCGACGACATTCCCCCGCGAAAAAACAAATCCTGCCGCAACGAATGCGCCGTTGAGCGGCCTGTCCGGCCTGCGGTCGATATATTCGCCCTGGCCGCGGATGTTGCCGTCGGGCTGGAAGGGGCGCACACGGCGGACGGTAGGCTTGAGGTCTTTCTGCAAATTATCCGGCGGCGTGTAAATCGCCGGGCTGCATGATAATAGGGGCTTGTCGGCCTCACAGGCGTTCAATTCTCCGATCATAAGCTCATCCCAGTCCGGCACGAAACGCATATGGGCATCGATCTGAAGGTTATATTCCTCGCCGTCCCATAATTGCTGCGTCTGGTGGCGCGCCCAGCATACGCCCTCGCCTTCCCGCCAACCCACCGGCAGCATGCGCACCTGGTTGGGCCGGGTCGATAACTGGAAACAATCCTCATCTTCCTTGGCGTCAAACTGCCAGCAGATGCCGACATTGATACGATCGGGATGCGCTGCCTTTTCGAATAAATCCTTGACCGTCCACTGGCATTCGCGGTCACGGTAGCTGGCGATATTGACAAAGAGGCGCGGCAATTTGCGCGTGCTGGATTTTTTAACGGGTTTTTCACGAGCCTTGTTGCGGGCAATCATATTCCATCGTCCTTCCAGTGCATTTTTTGCAATGCTTCTCTGCCGCCAGTCGATGCCGCCGAATGTCCATAAATCGTCGAGCGGACGCGCCGTTCCCAGCCCGTAGCGGTCGATTTCGGCCAGCGCGTCGGGATTCTGCGCCGTTTCGAATCCTAAGAGATGACGGACGCGTTGCAGGGAACGCTTGCTTCTGGCCGTCCTCGTACTGCGGTAATGCTGCAAGGGCAGCGATTCCTTGCGCACCCAGTAATGGAACATGACAATGCGGTCGGGCTGAAAAATATCGTAGCCGTGCGTCCATAGCCGGGCGGCATAGCTGATTTCGTCGCCGTAGAAATGAATATGGGGATCAATCGGCACTTCCTCGAGCGTGGAAGCGCGGGCAAACATGAAATTCGCCACATAGAAAGGCGACGGGTACAACCCCTCCCGCTCGTCGCCCTGCTGCACGAACGTGCCGGTGATGTGCAACAATTGCGGATCGTTTTCGCCGCCGAACCTGCGGACGCGAATACGCAGCAGATGCCCGTCGCCATAGTTGCGCTTATCCGGCGGATCGTAATTAGGGAGATAGGCGCATAGTAGCGGTTTGGGCGACGGGCAACGGTTGAGCATTTCTATCAGTGTGTCATCCCAGCCCGGCTCGAACCGCATGTGGCTGTCGATCTGCAATACGTATTCCTCGCCATCCCACAGAAGCTGCGCCTGATGGCGCGCCCAGTTGGCGCCCTGGCTTTCCCGCCAGTGGCATTGGCTGATGCGTACCTGGCCGGGACGGTCGGTTTCGACCATGCACGCCTTATCCTCCACCGGGTCGGCCTGCAGGCAGATGCCGACATGGATGCGCTCCGGATGCCTGGCTTTCGCAAACAAATCCTTAAGCGTCCACCGGCATTCCGGATCGCGGTAGCTGGCCATATTGACGAATATGGATGATGGAGATTTTTTTCCAGCATCCGACATCCGGCCTCTGACATCCGGCGGCGTAGCAGCCCCCCAACGCCCCTGCGTTGCGTGAGGAGCAAGGGAATGATTCACAAGATCGATGCCGGCGAACGCCCAATAATCCGCCAGCGTTCTGGCCGCGCCAAGGGGATATTTGTCGAGCTCGGCAATCGCCGCCGCATCGTTGCCCGCCTCGATGCCGAATAAATGCAGATTGCGGACACGAGCGCGCCGGTGACGGGGATTATTGCGGTCGCGGTATTCATTTCTGTCCTTGATGTTTTCCGGGTCCCAGTAATGATACATCACGCGGCGGTCGAGTTGGAAAAAATTCCAGCCATGCGTCCATAGCCGCGCCGACTGGTTGATCTCATCGCCCCAGAAATCGATATAGGGATCGAATGGCACTTCGGTGAATGCCTGTGCCAGGCCAAATATGCAGCCAGCAGCGCACCCACAGGCCATATCCATGCGGCCTGCCACCGATTCCACAGGTACTAAATGCCGGTTGAAGTTGATAAGCTGCGCATCTTGTTCTTTACCCAGATAAGCGATATGCAGACGCGCAATCTTGCCATCATTCGGATCGATCCGGTTGGGCGGTTTATAACCCGGCAACCAGGCGGTCAGCAGCGACTTATCGCCGGGACAGCGCATTAGCGCCTCTAATAACAATTCGTCCCAGCCCGGCTCGAACCGCATGTGCGAATCGATGACCAGCGCGTATTCTTCGCCCTGCCACAGCGTGAAAGCGTGTGCCCGTGCCCAGTTGGCGCCCCGGCTGTCGCGGCTGTGGTACTGGATGACGCGCACCTGCTCCGGCCGGGGATAATCGGCGGGAAAGCATTCCTCATCTTCCTTGGGGTCGTACTGCCAGCAGATGCCCGCGCTGATACGTTCAGGATGACTGGCTTTCTCAAACATATCCTTGACCGTCCACTGGCATTCCGGATCGCGATAACTGGCGATACACACGAAGATGGAGGCTTTGCCGGCATCCCGGACAAATGGCCGGAGGTCATGCGGTCCGGGATCTCGTGCAACAGGCTGTATGGTTACCTTCTCACCAGATCCCGCAACCCCGGCGGCGTATTGTTTCCAATCCTCCACGCATCGCAGCGCCTCCTGCAGACGCTCTCCGGACAGGTCGCAATTATCCCGTACCTGCGCTTCCAGCGTCTCCAGATTCAGGCCGTCAAGCCCCTTCTCCCGGCCTTTGCCGGATTTGGTGCCCAGCTTCTCATTGACCTTGAGATAGCGGATTTTTTTATCCTTAATACGGGCCGCGACAATACTTTCCGGCACTCCCATCCAGGCAAGCAGGCGCCCGTAATTGTCTCCCGACGCCAATGGCTGCAGATACGTATCGAATGTTTTTCCCCCTCGCCACGCGATCAACTGCGCATAATGCCGGATGCGGAAATGACTTTCGAGCGCATACCAATAGCAAAGCTGGTAATCGTTCCATGCCTCATAGCCTTGCGCCGGGAGGAAATTTGGCTCGTGCGGCCCCAGCAGATGCTGGTAGAACTCGCCATTGCGCAACTCTTCCATGCCGCCGCCGATGAGAAACCAGCTGGAGGCCACCTTGCGGGGATTGCGGCGCAGCAGGATCAGGTCGGGAACTATTCCCAGCTCCAGCAGCGGCTCGATAAACCCTTTACAGAAATAATGGCTGGCCTCGACATAGGTCGCTTCCGGAAAAGCATGGATAAACGGCAGCTTCTTTTCCATCAGAAACTGCTTGGCTATTTGCGGGTCATGGCGGGCCTGCGGCAGCCATTCGTGAAACCCCGGTTTGGGTTCGTGCGTTGCGGCGATATTTGGCAACCCCTCCAGAACATGCGTCAGGTATCGCGTGCCGCTGCGCCCCGAGGTCACAGTGAATATAAGGCGTTTTTCCTTGCTCATGCCGCTATTCTAAGGGATTCCTCGATTTAGCGAAAGTTATTTTACATTTCATATCCCGATGGTAAAGATGGCGTATGGCCACGCAAGACGAACTCCGCCTTATCCAACGCATCGCCGTCGCGATCGAGCATCTCGCGCCGCAGCCGGAGCCGCCCGCCGACGTCAAGAGCGCCGACGCCTATCTGTGGGACGCCGAGCGCAAGACGCTGCTGCCGGTCGAGGAAGTGCGCCATGTCGAGCTGCCGCTGCTGCACGGCATCGACGAGGCGCGCGACACGCTGCTGGCCAATACGCTGCAATTCGCCAAAGGCTATTCGGCCAACAACGCCTTGCTGTGGGGCGCGCGCGGCATGGGCAAAAGCTCGCTCATCAAGGCCGTTCACGCCCATATCAACAAGCAGATGCCGCGCAGCCTCGTGCTGGTGGAAATCCACCGCGAGGACGTCCACACGCTGCCGCACCTGCTGCACACGCTGCGCGGCTGGGTGATCCGGCGCTTCATCATCTTCTGCGACGATCTATCCTTCGACGGCGGCGACAGCACCTATAAATCGCTCAAAACCGTCCTCGAAGGCGGCATCGAAGGCCGTCCCGACCATGTATTGTTTTACGCCACGTCGAACCGCCGCCATTTGATGCCGCGCGACATGATCGAAAACGAGCGATCCACCGCCATCCATCCCGGCGAAACGGTCGAGGAAAAAATCTCACTGCCCGACTGCTTCGGCCTCTGGCTCGGCTTCCATGCCTGTTCGCAGGAAACGTACCTTGCCATCGCCGACGCCTACGCCAAATATTACAAGCTGAATATCCCGGCGGAAGAATTGCAAGAGCAAGCATTGCTGTGGTCAACCGCCCGTGGTGCCCGCTCCGGACGGGTAGCGTGGCAATTCATACAAGATGCGGCGGGGAAGATGGGGAGGAGGATTTAATTATAATATGATAGTAGGAAAGGAATCATTATGACTATCTGGAACCCAACAGCTTTACAGGGGGAAGCCTTGGAAAAGCTATCTCGCGATTTATTTCAGGTTGCTCATCAAGAAAATTCTACTTTATCAACATCTGATGGCACTGATGATGGAATTAAAGCAAATCCAACATTTACTACCAATCTCGTAAGTATTTTAGGGTTCATGGCTGGTATTGCGAATAAGTCTTATTCAAAAGGATGGTCTCTTACTATGGATCAACTGCGTATAGGCATTTCCAGTTATATATTAGAACATTTTCCTTCAGATAGTGCCCGGTTCGATGCGCCATTGAAGAGAGCGTTGGAAATTGCTGCTAATATTTACGCAGAGCTTGCTCCTCCTAAGCGATTCGAAGACCAGATTGGGGATGGAGGCAAGATAGAATTAAATTAAACGTGGAGATGACAGGGTAAGGTTATGGATAACTGCGAGCTACGCTCCTCGCAATAACGAAAATTCCCCCTTCCTGTGCACAATTTCCCATGTTTTACTGGCCTTGAAGCCGAAACGATCGTCGGCTGATTGCACGTCACATAATGTCACACGATATCACATAATTTGGCATCGGAACCGGCGAAAAATGCGGGGATAAAAACATAACCTTCTAACTTATATCAATTAAATAAAAACCTTCCGATGCTTTCCGGGTAGAGACGCGTGTCGAAACGGTAGTAAAAAGGATCAAAACGCGCTCAATTCACTACAGATCGAGCAGGCTCCGTGCGAAATCCTCGGCCTCGAAGGGGCTGATATCGTCGATGCCTTCGCCGACGCCGATGCAATGGATAGGTAGGCATTGCCCGGCCAGCGCCACTAGAATGCCGCCTTTAGCCGTGCCGTCGAGCTTGGTGACGATCAGGCCGGTCACCTGCGCCATGTCTTTGAACGCCTGCACCTGCGACAGCGCGTTCTGCCCGGTGGTGGCGTCGAGTATTTGAATGACATGGTGCGGCGCCGATTCGTCCATCTTTTTCAAGACCCTGGAGATTTTCTGCAACTCGGCCATCAAATTAGTCTTGTTCTGCAGGCGTCCGGCGGTGTCGATCAGCAGCACGTCGACACGTTCCGCCTTCGCCTGCTCATAGGCGCGGAAAGCGACGCTGGCCGGGTCGGACTCAGGCTCGCCGGTGATGACGGGAATGTGCGAACGTTCGCCCCATGCCTGCAACTGCTCGACGGCGGCGGCGCGGAACGTATCGGCCGCTGCCAGCATGACTGTCAATCCCTGCCGCTTGAACTGCGCCGCCAGCTTGCCGATGGTCGTCGTCTTGCCGTTGCCGTTGACGCCCACCATCATGATGACGGATGGCGTATGCGACGAATCGAGAACCAGCGGGACAGCCAGCGGTTTTAAAATCTTTGCAATCTCCCCGGCCAGGAATTGTTTTACGGCTTCAAGCGCGATGTCCTTATCAAATTTTTGTTTCGCCAGTTCCGCCGTCAGCTCCGCCGCCGCTTTCGTGCCCAGATCCGCCTCGATCAGCACTTCCTCCAGCGCTTCGATGGCAGCCGCATCCAGCCTGGCTTTCGTGAAAACGCCGGCGATCCCCAGCCCTAATTTGTTGGAGCTTTTACCAAGTCCTATTTTAAGTCTGCCTACCCATTCCACAGTAACAGCTTTCTTGAATAATTTATAAATGGGAAGACTTGTGATGGTGTGCTTGCATCACTCCTAAAGCGAGTAACCCCAAAAGCCAATTAACTCTATCTTCCATGACTTCCGGTGAAGCAGGTATTTCTGCTGTTAAAAACGCCTTGCTAATATTATGTCCCGGTAACTGGTGTCTGCGTGCCGACACTTCTTCTGGCGTCAAAAATTTTACTGGTATCACATAAGGATCATCTCCGAGCTGTTCAGCCTGTTCCTCGGTAGTTTGGCGGTTATCCATAGGAATATCTGCGGCATTACAGAATTGCACATTGTTTCGCTCACACACGTGGACAAATTTCTTTAGTGCGCTTTCCTCAAATCCACATGCGATGACAAGTGCCAAATCTTTTTCTTTTTTTATCCGGCCAGAAACAGTGTGAATGTCATGTGCCACCTCAAGTTCAGCAGTTACTTCATCGGCAAAGCGCATACCTGGCGGCAAGCGATGACTGTTAAGCATATCAAGCACTTGCTGCAATATTGCCTGCGCATTTTCTATTCCTTCAAGATTGGGAGGAATTAGCAAAACGACTTTATACTTACGTTCTTGTGTGGGTCGGTTCATCCAACTCATGCTGCTTTACCTTGAAGATGCGTTATACCAGCATTGATAATTTTGGCCTTTACCAATCCCCCCGGCTCGCAATCCCTGTCCAATTCCACCACGGCGAAATGGGGGCTGCGCCCCAGGCGATCTTTTTCCACCAGCACTTCGATCGTATTGCCAATCTGCGATTTCAGATAATTGCCCAACTGTTTGTCTCCCGCCGCGCGGAGCCTTGCCGCCCGTTCCTTGCGAACATGTTTCGGCACTTGCGGCATTTTGGCGGCGGGCGTACCGGGGCGCGAGGAATAGGGAAAGACATGCAGATAAGTCAGCCCCGCTTCTTCGACCAGCCGCAGCGTGTTTAAAAACATTTCCTCCGTCTCGGTGGGAAATCCGGCGATAATATCGGCGCCGAAGACGACATCCGGCCGCAAAGCGCGCACGCGCGCGCAAAAATCGAGGATGTCCTGCCGGTTGTGGCGGCGCTTCATGCGTTTCAATATCATGTCGTCGCCGGCCTGCAGGCTGATGTGGATATGCGGCATCAGGCGCGGCTCCCCGGCGATCAGCCGGTACACATCCTCATCGACTTCCACGGCGTCGATCGACGACAGGCGCAGCCGCGGCAATTCCGGCGCCAGCGCCAGCAGGCGGCGCATCATCTGGCCGAGCGTTGGCTGGCCGGGCAGATCCTTGCCATAATCGGAAATGTCGACGCCGGTCAGCACTACTTCTTTAAAACCCGCCGCTACCAGCTTTCGCACCTGCGCGGCAATGTCACCCAGCGGCGCCGAGCGGCTATTGCCGCGCCCGAACGGGATGATGCAGAAGGTGCAGCGATGGTCGCAGCCGTTCTGCACCTGCACGAACGCCCGCGCCCTGCCTTCAAATGATGTCACCAGGTGCGACGCCGTTTCCTTCACCGACATGATGTCGTTGACCAAGGCTTTCTCGCTGTTGGTGATGACGAACTCGTAGCCGCTTTTTTCGAGCTTCTCGCTGTTGCCCAGCACCTTGTCCACCTCGCCCATATTTTTATACAGTTCGGGATGGATTTGCGCCGAGCAGCCGGTGACGATGATTTTCGCGTCGGGATGTTCCTTGCGCGACTTGCGGATGGCTTGCCGTACCTGGCGTTCGGCTTCGGACGTCACGGCGCAGCTGTTGAAAATAATAGCATCCTGCAAACCCACCGCCTGCGCCTGCTGGCGGATGATTTCGCCTTCGTAGCTGTTGAGGCGGCAACCGAAATTGATGACTTCGACGGTCATAAGGTTAGCGTTCCTTCGAATTCTTTTTGCACCATGCCCTGAAACAGCACATCCCCATTTTCCAGCCACTCGACGCCGAGCAGCCCGCCTTTAGTCCTGATCGCCGCCTTGCGCCCGGCCAGCCCGCGCCGATGCGCCGCCACCAATGCCGCGCAGGCGCCGGTACCGCAGGAAAGCGTTTCGCCTGCCCCGCGTTCCCATACGCGCAAGGCGATGTCGCCCTGCGCATGTATTCGGGCAACACCGATATTGGCGCGTTCGGGGAACAATGGGTGATGCTCCAGCTTCGGCCCCAATGTGGCCAGATCCACCGCTTCCACATCCGCTACGAAAAAAACGGCGTGGGGGTTTCCCATGCTGACTGCTACAGGGTCTTGCAACACGCCTTCGCCAATGTGCAGATGCAGCGTATCCCTTTCCTCGGCAAGTGGAATCTCCTGCCATTCCAGTCGCGGTGCGCCCATATTCGCCCAGGCAACGGAACTATCATTCGCCGCCACGCCGCATCTCAGCAGACCGGCCTTGGTTTCGACGCAAACCTCTTTTTTGCCTGTTTTTTTATGAATCAGCCATCCTACACAGCGCGTCGCATTGCCGCAGGCATCGACCTCACCGCCATCGGCATTATAGATGCGCATGAAGACATCGGCTTTCTGCGACGATTCCATGACGATAACCTGATCGCAGCCCTTGGTGACGGCATTCGCCCGGTCCGCTATCTGCCGTATCTGCGCAGGCGTGAAGCCGACGGGAATTTTACGCGCGTCGACAATGACAAAATCATTGCCGGCGCCTTGCATTTTGAGAAACGGAAAAGACATAAGTCACTATAACCCAAATAAAGAAGCGGATTATAGTGGCTTATCGCCAAAAAGAAATGGGAAATCGGCCAAAATCGCCCTAAAAGCTATGGCTTATATTGAGCTTGAACAGTTCCTGTGCCGTCAGCTGGTCGCCTTTGATCCGCTGGTAAACGGGGAAGCCGACATCGCCATATAGCCGGAAGCCGGAGGTATCTATTTCAAGGCCGGGCGAGAGCAGAACGCGCTCATAACCACTGTCGTCGCGGTTGGCGGCCAGCCCCGTATCGTGCAAGCGATAAGAAGCGAGCACCTGTGCCAGCGGCGCTATCTTCGCACTGCCGATGTTCCAGCCGTTGTAATAGACGCCGCTGGCCGCATCGACTTCGCTGCCGGGGCGGTATCCGCTACGGATGAGAACGGGTTGATCCCATTCGCCGTTGGCGAACCAGTTCCATTGCCCGGCGAGATTGCCCATATGGTATCCGCCGAGCAGTATATCGGTGCTGCCCGAGCCGATTTCGGTATCGCGGTCGAAATTCGGGTAGGTGTAATCGCCGGTCGGCAGCTTGAAGCCGAAGGTCAGGCCGCTCGACATATCGGCTGAAAAGCCCGAATAAATGCCTTTGACGCGCACATCACCGACGGCGGAATGGTTGAAGCTTTCAACGTCGCCGCCGCCGAGGTCGGTCGTGAAATGCCTATCCCAATAGGGAAGCTGCGCTTCGATGCCCCAGGCGCGGCTGAACATATATTCCGCTCCGGCGGTAAAGAAGCTGGTTTTGATGTCTTTATCGTTATTATTCGCCGCCGGTGCGTGCGACGTGCCGCTCCAGTTGCGGTCCTGATTCATGAAATCATATTCGAGAAATGCCATGCCGCCTTCATGGGTGGGCAGCATCGAACTCGTTCCCACGTCGAATACGCCGCAGCCGCAGGCGCATGCCCAGCCGGCGCCGGGCGTGAGCGCAACGGCCAACGCGGCTGCCGACAGCAGGCGCAGCGCTGAATCTGTCTTTATAATGATTTTCCGGCAGCGGAAAATATCAGCCTTCATTTTTGGCGGCTTGGATCTCCTTGCGGCGGGCATCGCACGCCTTTTTGATCTCCATCAGCGCCTTGCGCGCGCGCGTCCCGGCCGATTTGTTGCCGCCCTCGAATTTGGCGTCTTCTTCCTGAAAAACGGTGACGAGTTCTGCGATTTGAATGCTGGTCTTGGACATGAAAAGGCTCCTGAATTGGGGTTGAAGGTTGAAAGGCCAGAATTTAGCCCCGCCACTTAAATGCAGTTTTGAAAAAGATGCCAGAAAAATTTTCGCCTACGCGCCAATTATTATATAACATGTTGTATATTAAGTATTTTTAACTATTTTTGCTGCGCCGCAGTAAAATTTCATTTATAAATTGTGCAATGCAGCAATTTATGCTATTATTAAAGCATGGGTTAGAGATCATTTAACCCACATGGATATGGGGAGGAGGTTTAAGAAGCATATGTTGCACAGATTGACACTGTTGTTGGTCATCATCGGCGCCGTAAACATTGGTTTGATTACGTGGCTGCACGTTGACCTGATCACGATGTTGTTTGGCGATTTAAGCCACATCATCAGTGTGCTGGTGGGCCTGTCTGGCGTGTATATGTTGCTTACGCACTATACGACGCTCTTGAAAAAAGCCTAATCACACCTGGTAAACCGACTCCCCCGCTTTCCGAAAGGAAGCGGGGGTTTTTGTTTGGATAAAATCAGCGGAAAATCAGGCGAAGGCGGAGGTTTTGATACGGTATTTGCGGGTGAATTCCTCAAAGTCGGCGCTGCCCGCGTTGCCCGGCAGGTTGCACGCTTCCTCGGCCGCCTGCGCGATGCGCGCGCGCCGAATCTCCCATGATTCTTCGGGAAATTGGAAGTTATCCTGAATGTAGTCCTGTTTCTTGAGTGCAGCGCTGCGCATAAACGGATCCTTTTTTAGTTTAAGGGAGGACTAATTTAACACAGAGAATATAAAAGGGCTAGGGGGAAGTAGTACCTTCAAAGCCAGAGCGAATATTTGCCCGATGACCAATATAACGGCATCGCCGCCGCGCTGGCCGCGCTTTTCCAAAACAAAAAAACCTCCTGAAGGAGGCTTTTTTTATTTTCCGCTTCTCTTGCGAGAAGCGGTTTGTGGCTAACGCCAATATATATGATTATGATACGCTAATTTAGGTGGTTTGTAAAGGGAAACACTCGTCATCACCCGAATTGCGAAGCAATTCTAGGGTGATCCAGTTTTAAGAAAGGGCTGGATGGCCTTAGAATTCCTATGGAATTCAGGCCATGACGGAGCGCAGTTTCCGCAGGTGCTGCCGAGAACGAATATCAAGAGGCCGGAGGGGTGGGAATAGGCTTAAAAAGTTCGACCCCGCTCAGAGGCGGGGTCTCAAGCCTAAAAAGGATAAAGTAAGCCCCGCTCGGAGGCGGGGCTTCAAGCCCGATTTAACGGATTACATCATAACTATACGCCCTTTTACCGTACTCTGTCAAGCCTTTGTCCGAACACGGTCAGCATAGCCTTGTAAATCCTTGATAAATCTTCCTCATTGATGCGTGGGGAAAGATAGTTTTTACCTATCCGGACGCGATCAAGCCGTTGGCAGGATACCGTGTTGATCATGTTACACTTCGCCCAACTCGGCAGATGCTGATGCAGGAATGGATAACTCGCCGGCTCGAACCGGACATGAAAAGGCTGCTCGGTGCCGGGTGGCGTGGTGCTGAACGGTATGACGGTACACAGGCCATATTTGTTGTGGTCATCCTCGGAAACAACGACGACCCGGCGCAGTTTCACCATCTCCGGCAGCACAAAGCCCGTCTCGTAATTGCAGATAAGCACCATGCCGGTGCGTGGGTGGAAGTCGATGGTCATGCCTTACGGATAACAGCCATCCCTGAAGCGGACAAGAAAATATCGTTCGTCAGGCATGTCAATCATGGGCTGCTAAAGAAGGCGTAGTTTCCGGGGGTGGTGGCGGGGAGGAATAGCGAGAGGTTGGTAGGTGTGGGCTTAATCAGCGCCATGGTGGGTTTTCAATTAACTTTAAAACCAAGATATTGCCATAAGTGATGGATTTGATGGGCATCAATGGTCACTTTATCTTTGACAATAGGCCCTGAGAAATTTCCTTGCATGGATAAATTGTACGCTTTATGGAGAGCTTCACGCAATGTTGAGACTGGCCGTAAAATCTGGGAACCATTACGCACAACCCAAACACCTTGATCGTCTAGCATCCGCGCAAGATCATCAATGTTTTCCGAATAGGCTAAATTATTCATAGTTTTTCCCTTACAATTCGGCTATGTTATCTAATTATTTAGATATGATGGCGATATGTTAAGATTCAAGTCAAGCATTTTCATTATGCTATTGGTCATAGCGGATTGTGCTCACGCTTCCGATCAAACACAGCAACACCTCGCGGCTGTTAATAAAAAATGTTTATCACAACAATGGCCGAACGAAGTCTCGAAAGTGGATTGTTTAAATGCTGTTGAAGCTACTGTTATAAAAAAAGATATTCCATTTAGTTTAAAGCCTTATAAAAAGTTGGCTTCAAAACGCAGGATTTTGGCGCAACAGCATGACAAAGAAATTTATTCCGTCCAAGCGGCTTGGAACCAATATCTACAAGGCATTAAGGAGGCAACGGAAATACTTGATGCTCAGGAACCAAAGCTTGTTGATAAAAAATCTGCGCTTTCCAAAGACATTGTAGCGGCAAATCCTGCTGCCGCTTGCCAATCTCAAATTTTGATCACACATTTAAACTGTACTGATGCCATTACCCGCCCAATTTGGAAGCGTGATGCACCCGATACTGTCAATATTTACGATGCTTTTCATCAAAAGCGCCTTCAATTGGCTCAGGATTTTGATAACGGCGGAGCGTTTAAAATCATAACCGCAGCCGACAAGCGATATTCTGAAGGCATAAATCTGGCAAAAAATGAATTTTTTTCTGATGTTCTACATGCTCAATTTGATGCCACAAAAGCTCAGGAGCAACACAATCAAATGGTTGTTGAACAAATGCAGACACAATTGGAAGCTGATATTGCTCACGATAATATGCTTATCGCACAAGCTCAGGCAAAAATGGATGCTGCACAAGCTGAGGCACAAAACTCACAAGCGACTGAGAACAATGAAAGCCAGGTATCCGACGATGATATTGCGAATTTGCTCGTGCAGGGGATCGCGCAGGGGCTAATTATAGTAGGTTCTCGCAGTGGAACAGCTGGGCTTAATAACGAGACAGCATATTTACGAGGCCAAGGCCGATGATAAATGTGAGCATGAAATGCAAGGAAAGAATGAAAACAGCAATTTTTGCACTCTTATTATTTGTATGTTGCACTGGACAATCTGCTTATGCAGCTTGTGTTTGCCGTTGCATGAATGGTACTAATCAACCTATTTGTGAACGGGCTATAGATTTACGGCCTATATGTCCGTTGACGGTATGTCCCTTACAGCCACCATCAGTAACACCGATTACGCCCCTGTCAGTACCACCTATCGGTACGAGTTCATGTAGAGAAGTGCAAGTATTAAATCCTGATACGCAGCAATATCAATGGCAAAAAATTTGCCAATAGAAGATACAAAATGAAAGATTTCCCGACATCAGTTCTTGCGCTCACCCTGATGCTGCTGGCTTTTGCACCAGTGGCGGCAAAAGACGTTTATGTGCCTGAACACTATACCAAGCATGGCGTTCATGTTCGCCCACACATGCGGACAGCGCCAGATCGCAGCCGCTCGAATAACTGGTCAACCAAGGGCAATACCAATCCGTACACAGGGAAAAATGGGGCAAAAAGTCCCCTTCCGAACTACTGAGGTTTTATCCAAACACTTTAACAAAAAGGCCTCAGTAAAAAATACTGAGGCCTTTTGTATTCGTGTGGTGAGCATCTAAGCGCAGGTGACGAAGCATCATGTAAGATGATTCGTTTAGTCAGACAGTCAGCTGAATTATTCAGCGAAAGCCGACAATAAACAAAATCCTTAGAAAGGAGGTAATCCAGCCGCAGGTTCCCCTACGGCTACCTTGTTACGACTTCACCCCAGTCATTGACCCTGCCGTGGACGCTTTTAAGGGCGGCTTAAGGCGGAACCAACTTCCATGGTGTGACGGGCGGTGTGTACAAGACCCGGGAACGTATTCACCGCGGCGTGCTGATCCGCGATTACTAGCGATTCCAGCTTCATGCACTCGAGTTGCAGAGTGCAATCCGAACTGAGGCGGCTTTTTGGGATTAGCTAGCGCTTGCGCGATCGCGACCCATTGTCACCGCCATTGTAACACGTGTGTAGCCCAGGATGTAAGGGCCATGAGGACTTGACGTCATCCCCACCTTCCTCCGGCTTATCACCGGCAGTTTCCTCAGAGTGCTCAGCCTAACCTGTTAGCAACAGAGGACGAGGGTTGCGCTCGTTGCGGGACTTAACCCAACATCTCACGACACGAGCTGACGACAGCCATGCAGCACCTGTGCACCTCCCACCCGAAGTGAAGGATTCCTTTTCGGGAATCCATAGAGGGCATGTCAAATCCTGGTAAGGTTCTTCGCGTTGCCTCGAATTAAACCACATGTTCCACCGCTTGTGCGGGTCCCCGTCAATTTCTTTGAGTTTTAATCTTGCGACCGTACTCCCCAGGCGGGATGCTTAACGCGTTAGCTACGCTACTGAGAGGTAACCCCCCAACAGCTAGCATCCATCGTTTACAGCGTGGACTACCAGGGTATCTAATCCTGTTTGATCCCCACGCTTTCGCGCCTCAGCGTCAGTTGTCGTCCAGATAGCCGCCTTCGCCACCGGTGTTCCTGCTAATATCTACGAATTTCACCTCTACATTAGCAATTCCGCTATCCCCTCCGACACTCAAGCCTAACAGTTTCAAAGGCAATTCCACGGTTGAGCCGTGGGATTTCACCCCTGACTTGTTAAGCCGCCTACGCGCGCTTTACGCCCAGTAATTCCGAACAACGCTAGCACCCTTCGTATTACCGCGGCTGCTGGCACGAAGTTAGCCGGTGCTTATTCTCCAGGTACCGTCATTATCTTCCCTGGCAAAAGAGCTTTACAACCCTAAGGCCTTCATCACTCACGCGGCATGGCTGGATCAGGCTTGCGCCCATTGTCCAATATTCCCCACTGCTGCCTCCCGTAGGAGTCTGGACCGTGTCTCAGTTCCAGTGTGGCTGGTCGTCCTCTCAGACCAGCTACAGATCGGAGCCTTGGTAGGCCATTACCCCACCAACTAGCTAATCTGACGCGGGCCGATCTTTTAGCGAAGAATCGTCGCTCGTTGCTCGTTGCTAGTCGCTCGCTAAAGAAAAATCCTTGCGAGCGACGAGCAACGAACGACGAGAAACAATATTCCCCTTTCCCCCGGAGGGCGTATCGGGTATTAGCGTCAGTTTCCCGACGTTATTCCCAACTAAAAGGCACGTTCCCACGCGTTACTCACCCGTGCGCCACTCGTGTATTGCTACACGCGTTCGACTTGCATGTGTTAAGCCTGCCGCCAGCGTTCGTTCTGAGCCAGAATCAAACTCTCAGGTTTTGATTTCTGGCAATTGTTCATAGGAACTTCGTTAAAAGTCCACTGAACGCTTGCGCAAAATATGCCTATTCTTTTGGAATAGGACTTTCAATTTTCGGAAACACGCACAACGTTATCATTATTCGATGCGCCTTGGACTTATACGAATAATTTTTGCGTTATACTTGGATGACTGGATTATTGGGTGATTAGATAATTAATTGCTTAATCATCCGATCATCTATTCATCCGATCATCCTACTGTTACGTAGATGACGTTGTGTTGTTAATTTCAACTACGAACACTCAGCCAAGAATGCCGACCTTACGGCCGGACGCCTCCGAAAAGACGCTTCGCAGTGACACGA
>Ga0206970_10138_pt1 | contig 20638 bp, 20 predicted proteins | sample Alteio_BWOrgHeat_88_FD_152964 | JGI IMG/M metagenome (GOLD analysis project Ga0206970, IMG submission 152964) | Enriched cells from forest soil in Barre Woods Harvard Forest LTER site, Petersham, Massachusetts, United States -... | ecosystem: Environmental > Terrestrial > Soil > Temperate forest >... | reverse complement strand
TCACCGTTACCCCATAGGCAAACAGCCCTGATGTGGCAGGCGGAAGGTTGAGATGACTTACCGTCCGCCACGAACAAAGACAGTGTCGCTTCCTGGCAACGTAACTGAGCTACTGGCCAGACAAGCTGCGGGAATGGCTGGTGTTCTTAATTCGGCAACTCGCCACGAAAGTCTTGGTGGCCTTCAGGAGAACTGTCGTCGTCCTCCGACACTGGGTTTAGAATAACGCGGACGCGAAGTTCTGAGACCCCTGTCACTTCTACTAGCTCCCGGACGTTATTCGCCCGGCTAGTCTTTCCACTAAACTTCTCGCTCGAAGCTCGCAGGAGATCAAGATGAAAAAGCGCTTCACAACATTCCTGATTGCCGTCGCCACCGTTTTCCTCTCCAGCCTGTTGAGTTTCGGCCAGGCTGCCCAGCCCTCACAGAACGGCGCTGGCGTTTCAACCCAACCGGACGCGATCAACGACAAAGATGTGGAGTTGCTTCGTGCAAACCTCCGTGAGAACCGCAAGGAACTCATGGCGCAGAACATGACTCTTACGGCCGACGAAGCCACCAAGTTCTGGCCAATCTTCGACCAGTACAGACAAGAGGCGATTAAACCCAACGATGAACGCTGGGCATTGATCAAGGAATACGCCGCGAACTACGACACCATGACCGATGCGCAGGCGCAGGATTACCTCAAGAGAGCCGCGGCGGTTGACCAGGAGTTGCTCGCGCTGCGCCTCAAGTATGTTCCGGCCTTCCAAAAAGTGATTTCCGCGAAGAAGACGGCTTTGTGGTATCAGATCGATCGCCACATCGACCTCATGATCAACCTGCAACTGTCGTCGATCATCCCGCTGGTGAACGCCAGCAAGTAATCGCGAGCAGCACGAACACTAAAGCGGTAATGTCAGGGTTAGGCCCGCGGGACGTGGCTCTACAAACCCCCCCGTTCCTTCGCTGTTCGAACTGTCAGGTGACAGAGTTCAAGCTGCGCCTTGTAATGGACCCCTTCGAAGAACGATAGGTCTTTTCACAACCGCTCTGGGGGTGCAGCTTATCGTCTCGACCGCTTGTTCACTTGGGAGGTCCGATATGAACCGGAGGACCCGCACTGTACTGTACTTCGTGGCGATTCTCGCCGTTGTCACCTGTTCCGGCAAGATGCATGCCCAGACCAATCCATTTCAGAAGCCCCAGGTTGCCGACCGCATCCGAAAGGTGGAAGACGGGGTTGATGAATTCCGCAAGTACCTTGAGAACCGCGGGGACGACGCCAAGAGCCGGGCGGATTCGGCGCAGAGCAGCGGAGCGACAACCCGCCGTCAGCGCTCCAATTCATCGGACGCACAACCCTCGGGGAATCAAGCCAAGCAGACCAAGGACGATCTCGAGGATGCAATGGACGATCTGAATCGCAGCACGAACCGTCTGCGGCGCAAGTTCGACGCATCGTCGAATTACCTGGAAACGAAGGCGCAAATGGAGCAGGTCATGGACAGCGCGCGCCGCGTCAATCAGGTGATTGTGAAAGGCAATTACGGCACTCAGCCTCAAAAACTCTGGGCCGCACTGCGCGCGAACATCAACGATCTTGCGCGATGCTACAACCTGACGCCCCTGGGCGCATGAGTGTTCTACTCCGTGGTTGAGATCAATTCTGGAAATTTGTGACAGGAGAAATTGCGATGAAGACGTTACGCAGCAAGTGCGCGTGGTCGGTGGTTGCAACAACCACAGCTTGTTTCGCCCTTACCCTGAGCCTGAGCGCGCAGGTGGAGACAAAAACGACAACCGCGAAAGGAAACGCTAGCGTCGTAACCAAGGTCGAACGAGGCGAAGTCGTCACCGTCTCGGGCAGCGACCTGGTCGTCAAAATGGCGGATGGCACTCTCCGCAATTTTGAGAATGTGCCCGCGAGCGCCAAAGCGACCGTAGATGGCAAGCAAGTGGGCGTTCGCGATCTGAAGCCGGGCATGAAACTCCAGCGAACCATCACCACCACCACAACCCCCATGACCATCACGACCGTAGAGACCGTGAAGGGGAAGGTTTGGCAAATCACCCCGCCGCTCAGCGTAATCCTGACCCTTGAAGACGGCAAGAATCAGCAGTTCAAGATTCCGGAAGACCAGAAGTTTGAAGTAGACGGACAGATGGTCGATGCTTTTGCCGTGCGCAAGGGAATGAACATCACCGCCACGAGGATCACGCAGCAGCCCGCCGTTGATGTAGCGCAGAGCAAGAGCGTTACGGGCCAGGCTGCCCCCGCAGAACCGCCCGCCGCAGCTGCGGCATCACCACAGCCAACTCCGCCGCCCGCGAACCAACCGGTCCTGGTAGCGGTGGGAGGCGAAGAGGCGGTGCCCGCTCCCGCAGCAGAACCGACCACAGCACCAGCACCCGCGTCAGAGTCCGCGACTGGCGTGCCGACGTGGGCGATTTGGTTGCTGGTTCTTGTGGTATTGGCTGTCATAGCTTGGTGGTTTATGCGCCGGAAGAACCCCTCGGCTTAGTGTTCGCAAACGCGCTTGACTGGGGTCGCCCGTTTCTTGTCGGCGATCCCTGGGGCATCCGGCAATATACTCCTAGGAATAGTTATGCCTCCTTGCTTGCGCGCGTACCTTACCGCCCTCTGCCTTTGTTTTGTCTGTCTGCCCGCGAAAGCGCAAGGCCATGCGGACTACACAACTCCGCTTCCCGCATTTCGAATTGCCGATAACCTCTATTACGTCGGCAGTCGCGATTTGGCCGCCTACCTGGTTACGACGCCTGCGGGAAACATCCTGATCAACGCGAATCTTGAAAGCTCACCGCCGTTGATCCGCGCCAGCGTTGAGAAGCTCGGCTTTTCCTGGAAGGACACAAAAATTCTCCTCAATGGCCAGGCCCACTCCGATCACATGGGAGGCGCAGCCCAGGTGCTCCGTGAGACCCATGCGCAGAACATGGTTATGGACGGGGATGCCGATGTTGTCCGCAGCGGCGGGCACAAAGACTTCGCCTTTGGCACCGAAGGAATTGTGGCCTTCCCAGCCGCGCGGGTAGATCGGGTTCTCCATGACGGCGATACCGTCGTCCTCGGCGGCGTAACGCTCACCGCGCATCGCACCGCCGGACACACGCGCGGCTGTACCACTTGGACATTCCGCACCCACATCGCAAGCGATCCCGCAGGCCGCATGCGCGACGTCGTCATCGTCGGCGGTTGGCGCGCGCTCACGCAGTATCGCCTCGTCGACGAACCGGGGCAGCCGGCCTCCTACCCGGGAATCAAAGCGGATTTCGACAAAACATTTGCGACTCTGCGCGCGCTCCCCTGCGACATTTTTCTCGGAGCCCACGGCGTCTACTTCGATCTGCTGCCAAAGCTGAAACGAATGTCAATGGAAGGAGAGGCGGCATTCGTGGATCCGCAGGGATACATCAACGCAGTCAAGGAAGCACAGGTCGATTTCGAGAACGCCGTTGTGGCACAGAACCCTAAGACGTAGTGGGCACTTGATCTCCTTAGATCTCCGTTTGCAGCGGCTCTGTATGAATTCTCTAGTGGCAGTTCCTTGCAATGAAGCCGGACTGCACGCCTTGCGGGGAGATCCTGGTAGAAGCGGAGCGTCCAAGAGCCGCCCTTGTCCGGCTAGGGGACGGCGGAGAGAGTTAGGAAATATACGGGGACGCTTCTGTCTGTCCCCAGGTGTTAGGCGTTCCGGTGTGTTATTTCGATGCGGTCTCCAAGTTCGTCGCCGCATCTTTCACCTGCCCTGCGATCGGAGATCCCGGATCTTCCTTCAGGAACAGGTGATATTCATCCAGTGCGTGCTGCTTGTCACCTTTGTCCGCGTACACTTGCGCCGCGATCACGTGTGCCATCGTGTATTTCTTGTGGTCCGGTAACGCGTGGATCTTCTGCGCCGTGTTGAGCGCTTGGTCGTTCTCGTCATTCCTCAATTCGCAGTTGGCCAGGGCCAATAAGATCTGCGCATTCTTCGGATCGCCGTTCGACGCTCGTTGCAGAAACTTCTCCGCGTCCTTGAATTGCTTGTTCTCGTAATAAAACTGTCCCAGGTAGAGGTTCGCTTGCGGCAGTTTCTCGTCCAGTTCCACGGCTTTGCGGAAGTTCTCGATTGCCGTTTCGCCCTGTTTTAAATGCAAAAGAACGATTCCCAGGTTGTTGTAGGCCATCGCAAATTTCGGATAAATCGCGATTGCCTTTTCCAGGTGCGGCTGCGCGCCGCTCCAGTCTTGCGACTGCATCTTGTCGCCGGCTTTCTCAAATTCCTTCCTAGCGTCCTTCGGGACGTTCGGGTCTACGGTTCCCGTTTGCGCCGACTCGTCTTCTTGCTTCACCTGCACCGTGAAGTTCATGCGCGGCCCAGCGTCCGTCATGTCGAAGTCTGGGCTATCCGTAGTACTGATGCCCGGCCCGCTCACATGTAACTTGTACTTGCCCGCGTCCATGCGCCGGAAGATCACGTTTCCGGACGTATCGGTGGTCGCGATGGCTACGCTACCTCCCAAGGCACCCAATACTTCCACATTGATATTGGGGCCGGCGGGACGGCCGCTGGCAAAGACCACACGCACGGACAGTTCGGTGCTACTGGGAAGCGTCGCTGGAGCCTGCGCCCAAAGCTGCACGGCACATGCCACGAATAGAAGAGCGGTGAACAGGCGTTGGATACTTACACCTCCGCGGAAATGGTTTTCAGAAGCAGACCATCTTACGGTACAGTTCCCGCGAAGACTATCGTTTTGGTTCCGAACTATGCTTTACGCTGCACCATTTTGGATACTGAGGCGATGGACGGTGGCCCACATCCACTTGCCTCTTTCCTTCTGGCAAACCCTTGGGGCGCCCCGCTTCTCGCGATTTTCGAGAAGGGGGAAAAAGGACCGACCGCGATCCGTTTCGACACGGCAAGAGTTCTAAAATCGCCTGCCGGGGATCTGTTGCGAGCGGCTGCGGGCTGCATCTTTAGTTAGGCATCGGCTTTCAATTTGCTCCTCGGATGCAGTCGCTACGGCTTCACTGTTGCGATCACGTGATGGAACGATCCGGAGGAATCCGAGAAGGCGTTCGATATCCAAACGGTTTGTGCGTCTTCGGGATCGAGAACGAGGCTTCCGAGATCGAGGCCATCGGTTCCCGGGGCGGTCGTCACCGATGCGTTCAGAGCGTCTCCTTCCTTCACCCACGCGCCATCGCTGATCCGACCGTGATCGTGATACCAGACCGCAAAGCGGAGGCCGGTTGAGATTCTCCTGCTCATGCTGAAACGTTCGAAAGCCACGACCATGTCTCCATTCTTATTGGCGATCATCATGGGCTTACCCAGCGACGCATCATCGCCCTCGAAGTCGCAGTCGAGAAATCCGAGAGTCGGATCGGTAGAGGCCAGTACGCGGTCATCCTGAAGGGTTACAGGGACGCGCAAAACTCGGGCGAGCGCACACGGGTGTTCGTTGTCGGCTTCTTTGCATCCGTTGAAGGCGAGATACACCATGCCGTCGCGGTACTCGGGATTATCGGTGGGGGTGACGTGCAAAGGCCCGAGCGGAACGGTAGATCCTTTTAAGATTTTCGGTACGCCCGAGGGATTGTCTTCCGGAGAAGTGATACCCAAGAAAAGTAACGAATCGCCACTGAAGCCCACCAGCAGATGAACTCGCCCCATGGATCCGTGCATGTTGACGGGATAAAGGACGGTATCCGGCGGGAAGGTGTTGCCGGCTTGTTGAACGGTGAAATCGTTCCCCTGAAATTCGGCGAGGGGTTTGATCTTAAGCGCGGAGCCATCGTCGCCGAGGTGGGGATTGGCAAGTCGGTCAGCGTCGAAAACAGCAACCGGGGGAGGACCGGGAGCCTTACGGTCAAGATGTGACAGGATCAGATAACTGTTGTGCAGCGACATCAATGGCCAATCGGCGTTGTCTTCCCAGAGACCGTAGACGAATGGCGGTTTGCTGAGGTCCTCGTTGCCGTCCTTGTCCACGCGCGTGACCGCCACCGCGACGAAGCGATGCAACCACTTGGTGTCCCAATCGTGGTGGCAACGCTGGCCCTTGGAGTCCCCTCCTGGGTCCGCAATCAAACAGCCACTGCTGGGATCTACGGTTGAACATCCGATCGAGAGACCGGTAAACGGCGGGCCCTCGGGAGGACAAAAAAACAAACGATGACGGACGGCGGATTCGATCCAGAACCGATGGCGCGACTCGTCGTAGATAACCCGGGTATCGTACGCTTCGCTTATGCAGCCGGGTATGACCTTGTCAGGATGCTTAGGGTCGAACTTGCTGTCGAAATTGGGATCGTTTGGATCGCAGACGTTCGCGGGAAGATGCATAGACTGATCGAGAGCCTTGAATACTGAGTGAAAAAGATCTGTCACTCCAAAAGACCCATCGGAGCCCGTAGGTACGAAGCTGACACTGGCCGGCTTCAACGTTTTTTTATCGAGGAAGATGACGTTCGAAGTATTCAGCACAGCGACAAACTTGCGGCCCACTGCAATCTGAGCGTCGGCCGGAGCGACGGAATCGGAGAGCGTGACGGGTTTCATCGCGAGCGAAGGCGGATCATTCGACGCTTTCTCGCACACATCGTGCCGCTTGGTTAGGACGTCCCGTTGCGCCTCGAGCGCTTTTATGCGGGCGTCGATGTCGGGATCGGGCTTGGGAGGCTTGAGTGGTTCGCCGGGCTTTCCGTAAGGGCCTATGCGCTGTTTATAGAGCTGATCGATTTGCTGACCTAGTGCCTCGATTGCCGGCAGCATCGTCTGGCAGTTGTCGCAACTGCGCTTGCGGTCGGTAGCGGAAGCCCTGGCGGGTAGAAAAACGAATGCCGCCATGACGGCGACCGATAGTGTGCGACGGATAAGCGTGGCCGAAGCGCGAAGAGCATGGGGGGACATACGTCTTCTCCTTGGGAATGCCGATTCGACTCGTAGAACTCAGGAAGGGTCCGACCAACTTTCTTTGCCCGGTCCGTTTTCGTAGGCAGGGAGATTGAACTACGTGCGAGCGTTTTGCCGTCGGAACTCGGTACGGTGCAACCCGGATGCTTGTACTCGAGAGCGTGCCTGATCTCGTGCGGAACCTTACGACGATACTTTGGATTCTGCAACCGAATAGCTGGAGAAAAAACACCTTACTGCAAGACGGGTGCGCCGCGTTGCTCGATCTTCGAGGGAGGCGAATGCGGTACTCTTAAAAACCCTGGCTCGCTACCTTGCTGTAGCGAACACAAACTTACGATGTTAATGACAAAGATACGACTTGCTGGCCTTCTATTTCTGCTGACCGTTCCGACCTTTGCGCAGACGGTTACGCTACAAATCACCTCCGAGATCAGCTCCAAGATGCCGACCGGGACACCTTTCGAAGCGAAGGATTCAGAGGGCAAGGTCTACCATGGCCACTTGATTACCCATCCGGCGCGGCGCATGATGCGCAACGGTTCGATGCTGCTCGAATTCGACGAAGCCGTGAAGCCCGTGACCAAGGACCGCGAAGGTGTCTATCGCGGAGGCAATAAAATCCGGCTACTCAAACTCGGGGCCTCACTGGGTGTAGCGAAAATCGCGGACGACTGCGTAGACGGCACCATCGGCGCAACCAAAGCCCGCTACGTGGGCACGGCCGCCGCCGTTGGCTTCCTGCTGTTCATGAAGGGCCAGGAAGCCAAGCTGCACGCCGGAGAAACGATTGAAGTATCCACCGATCGCAATGTTCCGGTGGAAGTTTCTCCCGGGAATTCGAGGTGAGACACCCGGCGAGGAAATCAGAGGTCATCGTGCCAGGATATGAAAAGTCCTACGAAAGTATCTTATCGCGTCACCACGGAGAGAACGTATGCCCGGTTAGGTTGTGTGTGGGCAAACTGCGCGTCTGGAGGACGAATCCAGTGGGTACTGGACGCTGTTTGCCAAACAGTCGGGTGGCCTAGTCAGCCACTGCGGTTCAAATCCGCCGTCCTCCGCTGCCCTCGACTGTGATTGACTTTTTTTATGCCCGATGTACGATTGAACTGTTTGGCAGACAGCATGCTCACTGGATTTGGCCCCGGATGACTACCGGGGCTTCCTCTTGTGCGGAGGATGCCGTGTACCCAATGTCTCGTGTTTTTCGAGATGTGGGAGAGCGACAATGCTGGAGCAGCCGACGCTCCCCCTTACCTTCCCGCCATCGCCTCCAGCTTCTTCCCCAAATCGTTTCTCCAATTCGCTGAGAGTTCCGGGACTTCAACCAACTCCTCCAAATCCTCGAGCGTCCGATTGCGCGAGTAGTTCACTTCTGCGGTTCGCGCCGCGGTCCACCCCGGCTGCGGTCGCGCGATCAATTCCACCGCATCTCCCGGCGCGATCTTCCCCTCGCGCAGAATTCTCAGATACCAGCCCGACCGATGGTTCTCTTTCACAACTCTTACGAGATCCGTCCGTCCCCATCGGCGAGCCAGGGTATTGCACGGCCCGCGCGGCTGCGAGACTTGCGCTTCGACTTCGCCCACGCGATACACATCGCCGATGCAGACGGATTCTTCGTCCAGTCCCTCGATGGTGAGGTTCTCGCCGAATCCGCCGGGCCCCGCAGGCATGCCTTCGGCTTGCCACGTCGGATAGTGGGCCGCGCTGTAGCAAAGCACAGCTTTATCCGGTCCGCCGTGGACCCGCGGATTGCCGACTTGATCGCCTTCGAACCCGAGTCTCGTGCAGAACACAGCGGCGCTCACCGGCTTGCGGTAAATCGCCGTGATCCAAGGTTCTTCGCCCGACGCCGCACGGTTTTCCGGACGCCCAATCGCCAACTGAATAATTTTTGGAGTGGTCACAGTTCTAGAATAGACGAGCCTTTCCGAGGCGCCGATTCGATTTTGTTGTGTCCCACGGATTCGGCAGCCCTGCGCCTTGTGTCTCACGATGTTCGAGGCCTCGGCGCAGCGATCAGTTCCCGCTAACGGAACAACCCTATTTCTATCGAAAATTCCTGCTTGCCACACCGGAAGCGACACGTCAAAGTCTTGCAGGAGGCGATATGCATCGAGTCGGTGTCCTCATTCCGCTGGTAGCGTTTCTTGCGTTGTGCGGTTGTGGATCGAGTACACCCGATTGTTCGCAGATCACGTACAAGGTTGTCCCCACTACCGCCACAGCCGATCACGCCGCGGCCCCGCCCGCCAATCAGCAGAAGTTTTCCGTTGCCTTCGACAATGTGCCGGAAGGATGCTCCGTCCCTCAAGTAGTACCGCAACCGAATTGGTTCAATCTCGATCCCGAGCACATGTCCATCAGTAGCGCCAAAGATGCTACCAACGGCCTCGCAACCTGCCTGGCTGCAAAGGATGGACCGATTTTGATCGCGCCGAAGATCGGTGACGGCGTGACTGTCGCAGGCGGCGCTTTGACTTGCAAATAAAAGATTCGCGTCGCTTCCCGCGCGCACTCCTGCTGGTCGCACACGATACTGGCCTTTCCAGCGCGGCGCGGTGCGGGACGCGCGGTTTACTCGCCTCCGCGCTGTCTTATAGAATGAAGGGTTTTCTACTTGTGTCTCCAGCAGTCCAGAAGAGCTCATCATGAAAATTCACGAATACCAGGGCAAGGCGATTCTGCGCAAATATGGCGTAGCCGTCCCCCGCGGAGAAATGGTGACTACGCGCGAGGAAGCCGAGCGCGTGGCCAACGACCTGATGCACGATGGCGCCAAGGGCGTCGTCGTCAAAGCCCAGATCCATGCCGGAGGCCGCGGCAAGGGCGGCGGCGTGAAGATCGCCAAGAGCGTGGAAGAAGCCGGCCAGCTTGCCGGCAAAATGCTCGGCATGACCCTCATCACCCACCAGACCGGGCCCGAGGGCAGGAAAGTCCAGCGCCTGCTGATCGAAGAGACGCTGCCCATCGAGCGCGAACTTTATCTCTCCATCGTGCTCGACCGCGCGGTCGGCAAGCCGGTGTTCATGGCTTCGGCTGCGGGCGGTATGGAGATCGAAGAAGTCGCCGCAAAAGATCCCAACGCCATCATCAAGGAATGGATCGAGCCCGGCCTCGGAATCGGTGCCTACCAGGCGCGCAAGATCGCCTTCAAACTCGGCCTCAAGCCCGAACTCGTCGGCCAGGCCGTGAAGTTCATGCAGGCGCTCTACAAGACCTACGACGAGACCGATGCCTCGCTGGTCGAAATCAATCCGTTCATCACTACCAGCGATAACCGGCTCTTCGCGCTCGATGCCAAGTTCAACTTCGACGACAACGGCCTCTTCCGTCATCCCGACCTGAAGGACTTGCGCGATGTCACCGAAGAAGATCCTCTCGAAGTGGAAGCCAGCAAGTACGGCCTCAACTACATCAAGCTCGACGGCAACGTCGGCTGCATGGTCAACGGCGCCGGCCTGGCGATGGCGACCATGGACATCATCCAGTACGCCGGCGGCATGCCCGCAAACTTCCTCGACGTAGGTGGCGGCGCCAATGCCGAACAGGTCACCCACGCGTTCGAGATTCTGCTCAGCGACAAGAACGTGAAGGCTGTGCTGATCAACATCTTCGGCGGCATTCTGCGCGTGGACACGCTGGCTACCGGCGTAGTGCAGGCCGCGACGCAAACCAAGATCCAACTACCGATCGTGCTGCGACTTGAAGGCACGAACGTAGAGCAAGGCCGCGAAATCCTTCAGAAGAGCGGATTGAACTTCATCGTCGCCGAGACCATGAAGGACGCCGCTGAAAAGGTCGTTGCAGCCGCGAAAGGGGCGAAGTAAATGAGCATCCTCGTTGATAAGAACACGCGACTCATCGTCCAGGGCCTCACCGGCCGCGAAGGAACGTTCCACGCCAAAGCCTGCGCCGAGTACGGAACGAAAGTCGTCGGCGGCGTGACGCCCGGCAAGGGCGGCACCACGCACGAAGGCTGGCCGATCTACAACACCGTTAGCGACGCCGTGCAGCAGACCGGCGCCAACGTCACCGTTATCTTCGTTCCCCCGCCGTTTGCCGCGGACGCCATCATGGAAGCCGTTGACGCCGAACTGCCGCTCGTTGTCTGCATCACCGAGGGCATCCCCGCGCAAGACATGGTGAGGGTGTGGTCCTACATGCAGGGCAAGAAGTCGCGCCTCATCGGCCCCAACTGCCCCGGCATCATCTCGCCTGGCAAGGCGAAAATCGGCATTATGCCGGCACGCATTCACAAGGAAGGCCACGTCGGCATCGTTTCGCGCTCGGGCACGCTGACCTACGAAGCCGTCCATCAGCTCACCGTTCGCGGCATCGGCCAGAGCACGGCAATTGGCATCGGCGGTGATCCGATCATCGGAACGAACTTCATTGATGCGCTCGATCTCTTCAACAAAGATCCTGAGACCGAGGCGATCATCATGATCGGCGAAATCGGTGGCACCGCGGAAGAGAGCGCAGCCGAGTTTGTGAAGGCCAATGTGAAGAAGCCGGTGGTCGGTTTCATCGCCGGCCAGACCGCGCCTCCCGGACGCCGCATGGGCCACGCCGGCGCGATCATCTCCGGTGGGAAGGGCACTGCGGCCGAGAAGTTCAAGGCCATGGAAGCCGCCGGCATCCACATCGTAAAATCCCCGGCCCTGCTCGGCGAAACGCTAGTGCAGGCGACGGGCGGAAAAGTGAAATAGATTTCAGGATTCGAGATTAAAAAAAGGCGGGGCTTTCGCCCCCGAGGACACACAAAGCATGAAGACTCTCCAACGCACTCTTTCTATCATCAAGCCCGACGCCGTCGAGAAGAACGCGGAAGGCGACATCATCAGCATCCTGCTCAACAGCGGCTTCCGCATCCTCGGCATCAAGATGCTGCACCTCACCAAGGGACAGGCCGAGGGCTTCTACGCCGTCCACGCCAACAAGCCGTTCTTCCACTCGCTGACGGACTTCATGGCCAGCGGCCCGATCGTGGTCATGTGCCTCGAGAAGGAAAACGCCATCGCCGACTACCGCAAGCTGATGGGCGCCACCAACCCGGCTAACGCCGAGGAAGGCACCATCCGCAAAAAGTGGGCAGCCAGCATCGAGAAGAACGCCGTGCACGGCTCCGACGCCGACGACACCGCGCGCTTCGAACTCAGCTACTTCTTCGCCGGCTACGAATTAGCGAAGTAAGGATTAAATGTGGGTGCCTCACCCTTCCCGAAGGGAGGGTGGGAAACCATACCGCTCGCATCTCGCAGGCATGTCCCTCACGGCATGCCTGTTACCCTTTGAAAGGACTTCATGCCCCACATTCAAATCACCTGGATCGAAGGCCGCACCACCGAACAAAAACGCACGCTCGTCACCAAGCTCACCGACCTGATGGTCCAGGAAGCCAGCGCCAAACCTGAGTCGGTCACGATCGCATTTGTGGATGTGCCTGCCGAGAGCTACGCGAGCAATGGAATGCTGGTGGCGGACAAGCGGAAGAAGACTTAAGCTGTCATTGCGAGGAGCGTAGCGACGTGGCAATCCCGATGCCGCTCAAGTCACAACGACTGCCGAGAGTCTCTCCCAAGAACTCCAATCGTTAAGGGAGGCCGAAGCACCCACGGGATTCCCACGCTCCGAACGCGCCCGGCGCGTCCTCCGCTAGGAATGACAGGCCGCTAAAGTCGATCCACCAGCTTCTCCGCAAACATCTCCGCCGCCGCCACATTCTCGCCGAAATACAGCATCGGCTCGATGACTTCGAGTTCCATCAAGATGAACCGGCCGTCGCGCACCACTCCATCCACACGTGCATAGAGCAGGTCTTCGTCCACGCACTGCAATACGCTCCGTGCCTGCGCGATCAGCTCCGGTGAGGCCGACTCCTGGGCCCACGATCCGCCGTGCTCATCCTGTACGCGGAAATCGCCGGGCTTGGCGCGCTTCACCGCCGCGTGGCTGAACTCACCGCCAAAAAATACGATCGACCACTCGCCGTCGAGGATCTCCGGCATGAACTCCTGGATCATCATGTCGCGTTTGGCCAGCAACGGTGACATCGCAGCGTCGTGATCGTCGGAGTCGTCGCGCTGTACCACCCAGGTGTTCATGGAGGTCCCTGAGATCGTCGGCTTCACCACGGCTTTCTTCCATACCCGTGATGCCATTACGTCTTGAATGCGCGGCGAGGTTCCACACTCGCACCAATGCGTCGGCGCGATCGCGATCCCGCGCTGCTCCAGATCGCGCAGGTATTTCTTGTCGTAATTCCAACGCACGATGGGAATGGGATTAAAGACGCGCGCGCCGACATACTCGAGCGCGTCCATCCACGCCACGAACTCGTTCGGATAGTAGAAGTAGTCCCAGCAGGAGCGGATTACGACCGCGTCATACGCAGCCCAGTCCGCCAGGGGATCGTCCCACACCACGCCCTCGACGCTCACGCCCCGGCGGCGCAATGCCTCGGCTGCGATGCGGTCATCGGGTGCAATGCCGCTGACGGATGTGTAGGTAACAAACGCAACGGACTTCATAGCAACCTACGCGATCGGATCCATCAGGAAGGCGTCGATCCTGCGCCCCGCGTTGTGCAGTTCTTCCTTCACGATCTGCTGGAAATGGGGCGAATCGCGGTGCGCCTGCAACGCGTGATCATCGTCGTACTGCTCGTAAACGAAGAACGTTCGCTTATCTTCGCGGTGCCGGTGGACCACATAGAGCCGGCATCCCGGTTCCTGGCGCGAAGCCGCTCCCAGCCGCTCGAAGGACTCAAGCATCTCTCGCTCCTGCCCTTCGTGCGCCACCCAAGTCACCGCCAGCACAACCATGCGCCACTCTCCAGAATGGGGTATTTACTTCCCGAGGTGTTTCAACCCCAACGACTTCACGAACGCATCCGTAAAAATCGACTGATCGCGGTCCGGTCCGGTGGATAGAATTCCGATCTTCGCGCCCGTCTGCTGCTCCACGAATTTCAAATACTCCTTCGTGCGCGCCGGCAAGTCTTCGTACTTCGAGATCTTCGTCGTGTCGGTCTTCCATCCCGGCAGCTTGGTATAGATGGGTTCGATCTTGTCGAAGCCGCAACCCTGCGCCGGAATTTCTTCGCTCTCTTTGCCATCGATTTTGTACGAGGTCGCAACCGGAATCTCGTCCAGTTCGTCGAGCACGTCGAGCTTGGTCACCACCAGCCACTCGGTGCCGTTGATCATGTTCGAGTAGCGCAGCAGCGGCAGGTCGAGCCAGCCCGTGCGTCGCGGGCGCCCAGTCACCGCGCCGAATTCGTTGCCCTTTTTGCGGATCGCGTCGCCCATGGCATCGTGCAGTTCGGTTGGGAACGGCCCTTCGCCCACGCGCGTGCAGTAGGCCTTGGTCACGCCGATCACAGTCGAGATCGAGGTCGGCGGAACGCCGGTGCCGATCACCGCACCACCTGAAGTCGCGCTCGACGAGGTCACGAACGGATAGGTGCCGTGATCAATGTCGAGCATCGTGCCCTGCGCGCCTTCGAACATCACGCTCTCGCCGCTGTTAATCGCGTGGTTGAGCAGTACGGCCGTGTCGGTCACGAACGGAGCCACTTGTTCGGCGGCCTTCGCGTACTCGTTGTACATCTTGTCTGGATCGATGGGCTCAGCATTGAACAGCGCGTGCACGATAGTGTTCTTTTCTTTGCACGCGTTCTCAATGTGCTTCTTCAGCAGCTGGGAGTCGAGCAGGTCAGCCACGCGCAATCCACGGCGGCCCATCTTGTCCTCGTAGCTCGGACCAATGCCGCGCGAGGTGGTGCCAATCTTCACCCGGCCCGGTGCATTTTCCGATGCCAGCTCGACCATGCGATGGTAGGGAAGAATGACGTGCGCGCGGTTGCTGACGAACAGGTTGCCGTCCACCTCGACGCCCAGATCGCGCAGGCGCTGCACTTCATTTAGAAAGGCGATCGGGTCGAGCACCACGCCGTTGCCGATCACGCCACGGCATCCCGGGCGCAACACGCCGCAGGGAATCAGTTGCAGCACAAACTTCTTGCCGCCGATCAGGACGGTGTGCCCGGCGTTGTGTCCGCCGGCATAGCGCGCTACGACTTTGAAATTCTCCGAGAGGACGTCAACGATCTTGCCCTTGCCCTCGTCGCCCCACTGGGCGCCGATCACCACGGCTGTCTTGCCTTTACTCACCATGCACTCCAAACCAGAAAAATGAAGACTGCAAACCACGGCGACCTGGCGAGGTTGTTTCGTTTTTGCGCAGGCGCGCGGATCAGAAAGCTTCTGCACACAGAAGCCCCGCTCTAAGAACCGCAGGGGTATGACTAGGATTGGAAACCGGTACGGGCTGTGTACGACCTATTTTACCGTGATGGGGTGCTCCGCGCAAAGCGAGCGAACCCTAGGACGACCGAAGCCACTGCAAGTGCCGCCCTTCAAAGCCACGCAGTGGCGCCAGATGTTAGCCCCGGGCGTAAGCCCGGGGTCTGCGGGTGACCGCCCTCCGAGTCCCGCCAGGGACGACACCGCGCGCCATCAACCGTGGCGTGTCGTCCCGCCACGCGGGACTCCGACCACCGTGTCTGCCTACCCAGCGCTCACGCGCTGGGCTAACAACTGCCGTCGCTGCGCGACTGAAATCGGCTACCGTCCCGTCGCACCCAGCCATACCTGATACACCCCAAATCCCGCCAGCACAACACTCGAAACCGCCACCAGCGTCTTTGCCACCCGCGGCCCCGCATTCCGGGCGAAGTCGAACAGCCAAACAATCAGCAACGTTGTGCCGACCAGCGCCAAATAAAACGCTGCCACGATGACGACCCCGTTGCGATGCGACTCCCGCCACCCTTGCAGCACGAACGGTCCCAGCACCAGGCTCCAACCGAGATAGGGACTGGGATTCAGCAGGTTGATCACTGCCGCTTTCCACACGCTCTGCACGGCATTGGATTTCGCGTTCTCCTCGGCCGCTTCAAAGTGCCGATACGTGCGCCATGCGTCCCACGCGAGATAAAGAACAAACGCTCCGCCAAATAGATGCAGCCAGCGGATGAGCGCCACCGGTATCCGGCTCAGGATCGTGAGCGTCAGCGCGATGATGAACGCATCGCTGATCAGTGGCGCGCACGCCGCCGGCGCCGCCCGCCGAAAGCCGTGGCGCAGCGTTACCGACATCAGGTAGGCATTCAGCGGCCCGGGCTGCGCCCCCGCGGCGAACCCATACATCAGGCCGGCAATGCAATACGCCCACATGTGCGCGCCCTTTGTACCAGAAGGCTGCAACGCAAGCTAACATAGAAAGCAATGCCCGAACTACCCGAAGTAGAAACCGTCGCCAACGGCCTCAACAAGCGCGTTGCCGGCACAGTCATCGAATCCGTTTGGATCGGCGAGAAGAAGCAGCCGCTGAAATCCAGCGCCCGCGCCATCGCCAAGATGCTCGAAGGTGCGCGCATCACGCTCGTCCGCCGCGTCGGCAAGCACATCGTCGCCGACCTTGCCGAGCCGGATGGCGAGCCGCGCGGCCAGTGGATCATCCATCTCGGCATGACCGGCAGCACCCTGGTCGTCGATCCTGATACGCCGCTGCTCAAACACACCCACCTGATTGCCAAGCTTTCGTCTGGCAAAGAGATTCGTTTCGTGGATCCGCGCATGTTCGGCAAGCTCGCAGTGTGCGCGAAGGCAGACCACTTCGCCGCGCCGGGTCTCGAGCCGTTAAACGTTTCTCTCGACGACTTTCAACGGCTCTTCCGCGGACGCAACACGCCCATCAAGAGCGCGCTGCTGAACCAGGGGCTGCTCAGCGGGGTCGGCAATATCTATGCCGACGAATCCCTCTTTCGCGCCGGCATTCGTCCGCGCCGCCGCGCCAAGTCTCTCACCCGTGCAGAGCTGGCACGGCTCCACGAGAAGGTCGGCGAGGTGCTGCGTGAGGCCGTCGAACTGGGCGGTTCGTCCGTTAATGACTATGTTGACGCCGAGGGCAACGAGGGCTTCTTCCAGCTACGTCATAATGTTTACCAGCGCACCGGGGAGCCCTGCCTGGTCTGCAAAACGCCGATTAAGCGGCTGGTCATCTCGGGAAGAAGCAGTCACTACTGTCAAAATTGCCAGAAATAGTACCAGGGCTGTTGTAATGTATTGCCAGTTTTAAAACGTTTCAGCGACAATGTAGCTGAAAGTTTAGTGGCCCTCACGAAGGAACTTATGTCTTACGCAATCGGTGTGGACCTCGGCGGCACCAACCTGCGCATTGCCGCTGTCGAAGAACGCGGCGCGCTCATGGAAAAAGTCACGCTCGGCACGCAAGTGCAGCGCGGCCGCGATTATGTTGTTGGTCAAATGACCGACGCCATCCGCCATGTCATCACCAAGTACCAGGACCACGGCCAACTCATCGGAATCGGTATCGGTGTGCCCGGCTTCATCGACATGGACACTGGCACCGTGCGCGAGTCGCCCAATCTACCCGGCTGGTCCGACTATCCCGTCCACAAAGATATCGAGAGCCGCCTCGGAACCAAGGTCGTTCTTGAGAATGACGCGAATGCCGCGGCGATGGGTGAAAAGTGGCTCGGCGCCGGCCGCGACACCAACGACATGGTGATGTACACGCTCGGTACCGGTGTCGGCGGCGGCATCGTAGTGGATGGCCGTCTCTGGCACGGAATGAATGGCATGGCCGGTGAGCTTGGGCATCACACGGTCCTTCCCGATGGGCATCCTTGCGGCTGTGGGAATCACGGGTGCCTCGAGCAGTATGCCTCTGCCACGGCGGTGGTGCGCATGGCGCGCGAGGCGGTTGCCAAGGGCATGTCCGACGCTCTCGCCAATGCCTCGCGCAACGATGTGGAATTCAGTTCGAAGGTGATCTACCAGCTCGCCATCCAAGGCGACAAGGCCGCGCAGGAGGTCTTCAATACCGTCGGCCGTAGCCTCGGCATTGCTGTGGGCAACATGGTCAATGCGCTCAACTTCCCCATGTACGTCATCGGCGGTGGCGTCTCCAGCGCGTGGGACGCTTTCCACGATTCGATGTTCGAGGAACTCCACACGCGCTCGTTCATCTATCGCGTGACCGCGCCAGAAGCCGTGAAACCAGGTGCGAAGCGCACCATCGTCACGCGTGCCCTGCTTGGCAGCGATGCCGGCCTCTTCGGCGCTGCGCGCCTCCCCATGCTCGTCAACGCCGATTCCGCGGTCCCAGCAGAACAACCGAAAGAAGGCGTTCCGGGAACCCCGGTCGCCGGGACGCGATAGGTCGAAGCCCAATAAGAACGGCCGCTGCGCGCGGCCGTTTTGCTTTGCCCAGAATTTCTACCGAACCGTTTCTTTCGCCAAAACCCGCCGTAACGCCTTCAGGAAATTCTCGTTCTGCTCCGGCTTGCCGATGGTTACGCGCAATCCCTTCGGTATTCCCCATCCTTTAAGCGGACGCACAATGACTCCCGAACGTTCCAATGCCTGCGCGATTCCCGGCGCGTCTTCTTCCACTTCGAAGAACACGAAATTCGCCCACGTGGGGGTAACCTGTACGCCGAGTTCGCGCAGCCCATTCTCGAGAACTTCTGCGCCTTGCGCGTTGTTCACCACGGTGCGCTTCAAGTGATCGTCGTCATGTAACGCTGCCAGCGCGCCCGCTTCGCCGACAGTCGTGGTCTGGAACGCGGTCCGCACTCGCGCCATGTAGGTCATCATGTCCGGATCGCCGATACCAAATCCCACGCGCACGCCCGCCAATCCGTGGGTCTTTGAGAACGTTCGCATCACGATGACCTTGCGGCCTTCGTTCACGTAGCGCACCGAGTGCGAGTACTCCACACCGCGATGCTCCGCGAGATATTTCGCGAAATCGTAGTACGCTTCATCAATTACGGTGACCACGTGGTCGGGAACGCGATCGAGAAAACCATCGAGCTCCTGCGCGGTGAACATCGTGCCCGTCGGATTATTCGGGTTCGCCAGGAAGATCACTCGCGTCTGTGAATCGATGGCCTTCAATATGCCGTCGAGATCGAAGCCGTTGTTCTTGGTTGGAACCAGTTTCAGCGTTGCGCCGGCCGCGCGCGTTACGATCGGATACACGATGAATGAACGCTCGCTGGTGATGGCGTTGGTGCCGGGCGCGAGCAGCGTGCGGCCCACCATGTCGAGACACGGCGTGGAACCGCCGGTGACGAGGATGTGGTCGGGAGTCACGCCTTCGTTTTCGGCGATCTTCTTTGCCAGTTCGGGCGCGCCGTTTTCCGGGTAGAGGTGTACCTCGCGCAGCGCGTGCTCCATCGCCTCCAACGCGCGCGGCGATGGCCCGAACGGGTTCTCGTTCGAAGCCATCTTCGTACATTTGATTCCAGTTTCTTCTTCGGCCTGCCGGAGCGGTTTTCCCGGCACGTACGGACCGAGCGCGCGAATATGCGCCGGTACCATTTCTTCGTACTTCATCGCCTATCCTTCGGCTTGCGGAAGGGACGCTTGGGTGCGCCGCCACCCGGGCCTTTACGCGGACCTCTGGGACCACCGGGACCACGTCCCCCTGATTCTAACTTTCCCGCAAATCGCTTGGCAGTTTTATCCACGAATTCCTGTGACCGTGGTTCCGCCCGTTCCGGTTTAGGACGATCACTCCGCGAACGCGCGTCCTTGCGGAAACCGCCCGGCTTTTTGTCGAACCTGTCGCCACGTGGTGGACGCTCGCCACCTTCGCGACGGAAGCCACCCGGCTTACGGTCGCCGCGTGGGAACGAACTGCCCTCCCGCCTCGGACGGAACTCCTTCTTCTCGCCGGGCTTGCCGCGGAATGGACGCTCGCCGCCCTCTCGCGCCGGACCACGTTCGAACCTGGATGCACCGCTGCGGGGACGCTCACTGCGTTCTCCACGCTCCGGACGCGCTCCAAACTTCGGACGATCTCCAAACCCAGGGCGAGAAGCGCTGCGTCCTGCCGGACGTTCGAACCGCTTGCCCGCCCCACCCGCCGGTTTGCCACGGAAGGGACGTTCTCCGCGCTCGCCGGTGCTCTTCGCGAATTTCGGCCGGTCCCCCCGCACATCGTCGCGCTTACCACGAAATGCCGGTCGATCACCTGCTTCGCGACGCGGATAGCTCGGTCGTGCACCGCGCTCGTCATCGCGTTTACCACGAAATGCTGGACGTTCCCCGCGCGCATCGTCGCGTTTACCGCGGAATGCCGGTCGATCACCCGCCTCGCGACGCGGATAGCTGGGCCGTGCACCACGCTCGTCATCGCGTTTACCGCGAAATGCGGGTCGTTCTCCCCGAGCATCATCGCGTTTGCCACGGAAAGCTGGGCGCTCGCCGCGTTTGCCGCCGAATGCCGGGCGTTCCCCGCGCTCGAAGCGTGGTTTGCGTTCGCGCGGTGCTTCTTCCAGGCGTTTGCCATCGGCATCGAACCGCGCCGTGCGCGTCCGCTCACCCTTTGCGTCCTCGAACTCAGAGCGATCTTTGTACGAGCCCTTCTGGAATGCGGCGCGTTCACCGCGATCGTCTTTGCGGAACGCAGGCCGTTCTCCGCGCGGTTTGCTGAAGCGCGGTTTTTCATCGCGCGCGCGCGGCGCTTCGTGCTTTCCTTCCGAAGCTTTCTTCAGCCGCAATACTTCCTGCGGATTCAGCAGGCGGAACTCGCCGTTCTCCACGTCGAGCTTCAGCGGCCCATATTCCACGCGTTTGATTTTTTCCACGTGGTGCCCGATGAAATCGAACATGCGGCGGATT
>Ga0206970_10137_pt1 | contig 20769 bp, 12 predicted proteins | sample Alteio_BWOrgHeat_88_FD_152964 | JGI IMG/M metagenome (GOLD analysis project Ga0206970, IMG submission 152964) | Enriched cells from forest soil in Barre Woods Harvard Forest LTER site, Petersham, Massachusetts, United States -... | ecosystem: Environmental > Terrestrial > Soil > Temperate forest >... | reverse complement strand
GTGAACCTGAAAAACTCGACATCATCAAGAGAAGTTTATGAAAAACCGTAAGCAAAGGGACGTGGAGGGCAGCCAGTCTGCTCAACACCACGCGCTGCTGCCATACGGCAACGCCGGCCTCCAACATGGCTTTCTTATCTCCTGGCTTCCAATCTATGGATTTAACCTTATGAGAATAATTCGACGTTCAAGAATTGCCTTAAGCAAGGCTGTGAAATCATCCTGGCTTTGGTACTTTTTCCCGGCAGGCATCCTCTTTTTAAGTGCCGGCATGGTTCGGGCCCAATTAATTGATGTTCATTTCAATAACGACAGCTACGGAACGGGGCATGGAGGACCCGGCACCGGTCCAGACATGTCAGGAGCGGCAGTTCTGGGGGTGGCCGGTGACCAGTGGAATAACATAGATGTCAACAGCGGCACTGGAATTTCTCTCATCTATGCCAATGGCAGCAACTCGCCGGCGACGATCACGTTCACTTCCGGGGGTGGATATGACGCCAACGCATTTGGCGGTTCCACGCCTTTTGCCGGCACTCCCTACGATGCTCTGATGGAGTGTTATCTCTACGATGGCGGCGTCCCACAGACCATTACGCTCTCGGGTCTCACAGCAAATTGGATCTATAACCTGGTTCTGTATAATGCCGCGGATGTTCACGCGGCAGGCCGGACAACCTATTTTACAGTCAATAACAACACCCGGGCCAGCGCGTGGAACGGCTCAAGCAGCACATTAATCGCCGGCATTGATTATGTGGAATTTCCCTCGGCCGCGTCGGACGCTTCCGGAAACATGGTTATTACATGGAGTGGAGACGGCAGTTTGGAAGGCGATATTAACGGGTTTCAAATCCAATTGGTCGAGGGGCCGCCGACGATCACCACCCTCCCGGCAACGGCGGTGGTGAACAGCAATGCCACCCTCAACGCCACGCTTAACGCCACCCTCAATCTCAATACCCTGGCCGGCTCGGCCTGGTTCCAGTGGGGCCTCACCAACAACCCTTACAGCAGCCAGACGACACACGTGATCCTGGCCGGCGGCTTTACCAACTCCGCGATTGCCTTCAGCAACAACTTGACCGGCCTCGCGCCGGGCCTCGTATACCATTACCGCGCGGTGGCCACCAATGTCTATGGCCTTGCAGCCGGCGCCGACGAAACATTCGGTATTGAGGTAGTTACGAACACTGCGGATTCGGGCCCCGGCACGTTGCGCCAGCTCATTGCGAGCGCGTCTCCCGGCGGCGAAGACATCATCTTTGCCACCAATCTGTCCGGCGCGACCATTCAGCTCACCAGCGGCCAACTGACTTTGAGCAACAACCTCACCATCGACGCCTCGGCGCTGACGGGTGGCATTCGAATCAACGGCAGCGACGACGCGTATTACTACAACGTAGCGTCGCGAATATTCAATGTGGCGAGCAACGCGGCCGTGGTACTGACCGCGCTCACGATTACCAATGGCTACGATACAACGCTCTCCGGCGGGGGAGGCATTTACAACGCAGGCACGCTGACGTTGACCAAATGCACGTTGACGGGTAATTCCGAGCCCAGCGAAAATTCGCCTGACGAGTTTGGCGGCGGCGGTATTTACAACTCCGGCACATTGACCCTGACCCGATGCACATTGACGGACAACCAGGCCACGTATAGCGGCGGCGGCGGCATTTATAATGCCGGCACTTTGGCCGCGGTGAACCAATGCACCCTGGCGGGGAACGAAACCAGCGAGGATGGCGGCGGCATTTACAATGAGGGCGAAATTGCCGTGATAAATCAATGCCTGTTCACGGGGAACTACGCCAATAACGGCGGTGGCATCGCCAACTACGGCAATCTGACGGTTAACGAAAGCACGCTGACCGCGAACTGGGCGCAAGCCATCGAAAACGGCGGCGGCGGCGGCGCCATTTACAACGACTATGCCACTCTGACGGTAAACCAGTGCACGCTGGCCGGAAATTTTGCCACCGAGGGCAATGGTGGTGGCATTAACAACAACGGCGGCGGCTTGGCTCTCTTCAACTCCATCGTGGCGGTGAATGAGGCGGCTTTGGACCACGCAGACCTATCTGGCGTTCCAAGCAGTTATAACCTGCTGGGCGGGGCCAATATTATCCAGGAAATCTCAAACACCGTGCTGGTCGAAGGCCCGGCGCCCATCACCAATGCGCCGATGCTTGCTGCACTCGGCAATTACGGCGGGCCCACGCAGACCATGCCGCCATTGCCAGGATCACCCGCGGTGGATGCTTGCACCAATGGCACCACCTTTACTAATGAAGACGTCGTGCTCCCCGCGTTCACCACCGACCAGCGCGGCTTCCCCCGTCTTCTCGGCCTGGCGCCAGACATTGGAGCAGTGGAAGGCATTTACAACTCCAATGGCCCGGGCAGATTGACCGGCATGACGCGCCTTCGCAACGGCTCAACGTGGTTCACGTTCACCAACTACACGGACGCATTCTTCACCGTGCTGGCCAGCACCAACCTGGCCCGGCCATTGAACTTATGGACCAACCTCGGCCCCCCCGTGGAATCGCCCATCGGTACCGGTCAGTATCAATTCACCGACCCGCAAGCCACGAACCTCCCGCAACGCTTTTACCGCGTCCAGACGCCTTAGCCAATGCTCCGCTCAAGATGCCGGATTGAGCGCCAAGTTGCCCGTTGATACTTTCATGGGCCCCGCCGGTCAGGCCGGCTGGAAGGTGAATTGCGTTCAAATGAAATCAAACGGGACCCTGACAGACGACCTTACGCAAGCGGTGCCGGCCGCTTGCGCGGCAAGACATTTGCCGGTGCGGATGGATAGCGCAGCTACGGCAAAGTTGCTGGGCTTCGCGGAACATGACATTCAGATTTTGGCGGCGGTGGAAAGCTGACTCCGTTGGGCGACCCTGCGCCGGATGCGCCAAAGTGGTTCTGTGTGGTTGAGGTCATACGCTTGGCAGCACAAGGCAACAAAGTGAAGGGGGCAGTTAATCAGATTGTAATATTTCCTGGTTCGGCATCTGCCGGACCATTTTCCGGCAGGCTTGCGCCGGCGAATTCAGGAACGACCTCCGCACCTGAAGTTGTTTTAGGAATAAATCAGCAATCGCAAATTCATGCGTAACGGATTATTTTCGGATGAAAATGGATGCCGTTAAGCAACCGCCGTTCGCTGCACAAGGCTGGTGGGCACCGGAGTTCAGTGTTGGAATTTTTGCGTCTTAAACCGGCCCAACTTCACGCGCAAATTCCGTCAATGACCCGCCCGTGAACATCCGTCAGCCGGAAGTCGCGGCCCTGATAACGCACCGTCAGCCGGGTGTGGTCAATGCCGCAGAGTTTCAGCATCGTCGCATGCAGGTCGTGAACGTCCATGTCCTGGCCGTCTTCGAGGTAGCTGTAGCCAAGTTCATCGGTGCTGCCATAAGTAATGCCCGGTTTGATGCCGCCGCCCGCCATCCAGATGCTGAACGCCTTGATGTGATGATCGCGGCCACTCCCCTGCCCCATCGGCGTGCGGCCGAATTCACCGCCCCAGATCACGAGCGTGTCATCCAGCATCCCGCGCTGTTTGAGGTCCTGCACCAGCGCGGCGCTCGCCTGATCCACCTCCAGCGCGGCTCCGGTCATGCCATTCACGATGTCGCCGTGATGGTCCCACGCGCGATGATATAACTGGATGAAACGCACGCCGCGTTCGGCCAGCCGCCGTGCCATCAGGCAATTCGACGCAAAGGTTCCCTCGCCCATGTGCTTGATGCCATACGCGTCGAGAATGTGCTGCGGCTCGTTCGCAAAATCAGTCAGCTCCGGCACGGAACTCTGCATCCGAAACGCCAGCTCGTATTGCGCGATGCGCGTCTGGATTTCGGGATCAAGCGTTTCGTCCGCAAGAATCCCGTTCATGCGATTCACCTCCTCGATGACCTGCCGCTGCGTGCTCTGGCAGACACCGTCGGGATTGCCGACATAATGAACGGCATCGCCGCGCGACTGAAATTGAATTCCCTGATAACGGCTCGGCAGAAATCCCGCCGACCATTGCCGCGAGGAAACGGGCTGCGCGCCGCTTTTCCCCTGCGTCGTGAAGACCACGAAGCCCGGCAGGTTGTCCGTTTCCGCGCCGAGGCCGTAAAACAGCCACGAGCCCATGCTGGGCCGGCCCTTGATGATGGAGCCGGTGTTCATGAACGCGTGCGCCGGGTCGTGGTTGATCTGCTCTGTGTGCATCGAGCGCACAATGCAGATGTCGTCGGCCATGGCTGCAATATGCGGAAAAATGCCGGAAATCTCCTGGCCGGACTTGCCGTATTTCGCGAAGTCCGTAAACGGCCCGCGCGCCTTGAGCGTCGCGAGCTGCAACTGCGCAAGCTGCTGGCCCTTGGTCAGCGATTCGGGAAACGGCTTGCCGTCCAGTTCTTTCAACTTGGGTTTGTTATCGAATGATTCCAAATGCGACGGCCCGCCTGCCATGCACAGATGAATCACGCGTTTCGCCTTGGGCGGAAAATGCAGGGGCTGGATCGCGCCGGGAATGCCATGCCGCACCGGCGCTTCGCCCGCGAGCAGTTTGGGATTGAACAGGCTCGCCAGTGCGAGTCCGCCCAGCCCGTAGGCCGAGCGCGTGAGAAACGTGCGACGGTTGATGCTCCGCCGGAACGCCTCCTCGTTGAATGGAAAATTCAGGCTCATGTTTAATAGCGCGTGATGGTTTCGTGCAAGTTCAAGATGACGCGCGCGAGGGTCGTCCACGCGGCGTCTTCGGACGGATTCAAGGCGGCGTCCGGCGGATGCTGGCCGACGTGCAGCAGTTTTTCCGCGTCAGCCGGATTCGCCTGGTAATAATTTCGCTGCTCGTTCAGGAATTGCAGCAGCGATTCCTGCTCCGTTGCCTTGGCCGGACGGAGTAGCGCGGTTTCCATTGCCAGGTTCACCCGCGCGGCATCGTCTTTTGCCTCCGGTGCGGTGAGAACTTTCTCCGCGAACGCGCGCGCCGCCTCGACGAATGACGGATCGTTCAACAACGTGAGCGCCTGCTGCGGCGTGGTGGACACCGGGCGGTCCACGGTGCATTCATCGCGCGCGGGCGCGTCGAAATTCGCGAGCATCGGCTGCAGGAACGTCCGCTGCCAGTGCGTATAAATGCCGCGCCGATATTGGTCCGCATCCTTGCTCGCAAAATAATCGCGGTCGGGAAACTGCAGGTTGGCGTAGTAGCCTTCCGGCTGATACGGGTACACGCTCGGCCCGCCGATTTCGGGACTGAGCAGACCGGAGATGGCCAGCGCGTTGTCGCGTACGAACTCCGCGTCGAGCCGGCGCGGGTTCTGCCGCGCAAGCAGGCGGTTGTTTGGGTCAATGTCCCGCAGCTCCGGGCGGATTTTTGAGTCTTGTTGGTACGTGGCGGACAAAACCATCAGCCGCACCATGTGCTTCACGTCCCAGCCGCTCTCGCGAAATTCCACCGCGAGCCAGTCAATCAACTCAGGATGCGTGGGAAATTCTCCCTGCGTGCCGAGCTCTTCCGGCTGGTTGGAAAGGCCGTTGCCGAACAATTGTTTCCAGAGCCGGTTCACAAATGCCCGCGGCGTGAGCGGATTTTCCGGCGACACCAGCCAGCGCGCGAGGTCCAGCCGCGTCAGTATGTTTGTGCCGTCGCGCGGCGGCTGCGGGAGAAACTGCGGCACGGCGGGCTGGACGATTTCGCCGGACTCATCCTGCCAGTTGCCGCGCGGCAGGACGCGAGAGACAAGCCGGTTGGTCACCGCCACGGTCACGAGCGTCGGTGTTAGCCCATGGTTGCACTGCACGATTTCGGACTCCAAGGATTTCATGCGCCCATACGCCGCCAGGTTGTTTGTGGTGCTGCGAATCCACGCGCCGACGAGTGTTTCCGTCTTTGCCTTGGTGGCGATTCCATGAATTGCCCGTCGCAAGTCTTCGCCGGCCCCCGATTCCAACGGCGCAGTTCCGGCCAGCGCCGTGGTGGCAATGCGGAAGCTGCCGAGGTCGCCGGACTCCAGTTTAAGCTTGAGCGATTGTCCCGCGCCGCAGAACACGGGCGGGTCGAGCAAATAAACGGCGCTCTGCAAATTTGTCCCGGCACTGGCGCTCAATTTCCACGTTGAAGACAGTTGGAGAATTTCATGGCCATTAAAATAGGATGGCAGATGCGTCGTCGCCGCGGCTGCCCCAAACGCGAGGCGAACGGGTTTGCCCTTCGCTGGCAGCAATTCCGCCGAGAGTTTAATCTCCGCCGGGCTGGCCGGCTCGCGGAATGATGAGTATTTATTCGTGGCGGCGGGCGGCAACTCCAGCCGGATTGCCGCCAGCCAGCCCGGCGGCGGCGTGACCCGGACCTCATACACGTCAGCTTTCATCGGCTGGCCGGTCGCGATGACAATTCCGTCCGGCTGCACGGCGAGCCGCGTCTCGGAATTGGTGCTCAGCATCCGCACGTCCGGCTGGCTCGCGATGTTCCAGCCGTCCGGAGAATTTTTCAGCGATGCCTGGAGATTTTTCCTCCAATCGCGGAAATTTTTTTTCTCGTCGCCGGAAAGTTTCCCGGCGGCATCCGCCGCAATCTGTTTCAGCGCGGACTGCAACTGCGCCTCGCGCCGCAACAGGAACTGGTTGGTCACAACCATCTCCGGCGGGAACGGATGGTCATTGCTCCAGCCCGCGAGCTCGGGATTCGGCGAGAAAGAGTAATCCATATAGACGCCCCATTGCTTCACGTCGTCGAAGAACGCGCCGAGCGAATAAAAATCCTTGGATGTAAACGGATCATATTTGTGGTCGTGACACTGGCAGCACGCCATCGTTGAACCAAGCCAGGCCGTGGAAATGGTGCGGACGCGGTCCGCGGCATACTTCGCCAGGTACTCCTTCGGCTGCGCCCCGCCTTCGCGCGTCACCATGTTCAGGCGGTTGAAGCCGGTGGCAATTTTTTGCTCCACGGTCGGGTTTGGCAGCAGGTCGCCCGCAATCTGTTCAATGGTGAACTGGTCAAAAGGCTTATTGCGGTTGAAGGAATTGATGACGTAATCGCGGTACGGAAAAACATTTTGATCCTGGTCACCGTGATAGCCCACGGTGTCCGAGAACCGCACCGCATCCAGCCACGGCACCGCCATGCGCTCGCCAAAATGCGGCGAGGCGAGCAGGCGCTCGACCTGCTTTGCGTACGCCTCGGGAGAAGGATCGTTCACAAACTGCTCCACCTCTTCCGGCGTGGGCGGCAGGCCGGTCAAATCCAGGGAAAGCCGCCGCAGCAAGGTGCGGCGGTCTGCGGGCGGCGACGGCGTGATGCTGGCCTCTTCCAACCGCGCGAGAACAAACGTGTCAATTGCGCCTTGCACCCAACTGGCGTTGGAAACGGTTGGCAGCGCGGGACGCACCAGCGGCGCGTAAGACCAGTGAGGCTCGTATTTCGCGCCATCGGCAATCCACCTGCGCAACAAATCAATCTGCGCGGGCGTGACCGTTTTGTGCATGATCGCGGGTGGCATGTGGTCGTCTTCATTCGTGGTGACGAGCCGGCGGATCATTTCGCTTTCGTCGGGTTTGCCTGGCACAAACGCCTCTTTATCCAGCGCCACTTCGCGGACATCGAGCCGCAGCTTTGCCTTACGGCTTTTCAATTCCGGCCCGTGGCAACGAAAACAGTTGTCGGAAAGAATCGGGCGGATGTCGCGGTCGTAGCGCAATTCCTGCGTTTGACCCGCCCCGGCGCAGAGAGCCGCCGCCGGCAACAGGCCGAACATTAATGCTGAAAGGAACTGAACTCTCATGCGATTCGGATATCGTAAATATGTCTGGCTTTCAAAACTACGGCTGAATTTATTCTTGGGATATTAACGGGGCGGGCGATCCTCTTGCAAGAAGACGTGAGCAAATCATTCAGGGTTACAACGTGTTGATGCTGTTCCCGGCCGGGAGGGGAAGCAGAGCTGCTGGAAGAGGATAGAGGATTGAAGATGGTGGATGCTCCTTGTCCAGTCTCAAGAGACGCACGGGCATCATAGCTGTCGGGCTATCGCGCCGGTTTGGCGAGGTTGGGGTAACATGGTCAATCTGTATTCTGCCACCGTATCCAACCTTGTCATCGTGCTTTTGCGTTTTTTTCATTCAGGTTTTGCGACAAGTTTTATAGGCCAATACGAATGCCGATGGCTTGTTTATTCTGATCAGTTTGAATCCCGAAGATGGTTTCGTGCAGGCCAATGCGGGGAAGGCTTTCCAGCCTGCCGGTTCACGGACTTTCTAGTCCCGTGTTCCCGGAACGGGCGAATGGAGAGTCGCACCAAAAGGGGTCAAAAAAGGGTCAGAGATCGTTGATAGTGCATCTATCCTCCATCCTCCACCTTCGTATTAACCCCGCCCCGCCAGGTAAACCAGCCGCAGGCCGCGAGCAGCAGCAGATTGAAAACACCCAGCGTTTTCAGCACCGTGATGAGGCTGCCGTGAAATTGCGTCAGCGCCATGCTGAGCGCCACGCCGTAGGCCACCGCCAATAACACCAGCACGGGGACGATGCGGAATTGCGAGCGCGCGAGCAGGTTGTTCACCAGCACATTGGCCAGCGACAACGGCACCATCGCCCACGCATACCACGGCAGCACTGCCGTGGCGACCGGCACATAGGAGGGCGTGAAGGCGAACTTGACGACCCACGGCCCCAGCACGGTCAATCCCAGCGCGCCGCCCGCGGCCAGGATGGCCGTGCCGAGCAGAACGAGGCCAAGCAGGTTGCTTTTTTCCGATTTGGCCGCGCTGTGGACGATTTTGGGAAACATTACCGTGGCCAACGGCAGCACGAGCCACAACAGCGCCCGTGAAAGCGTTCCGGCGCTGACATAAAAGCCCGATTCATCGCCGGAGAAATAGGCCTTCACATACATCGTGTCCGCCGTGAACAGGAATTGCACCGCGCCGAAACCGAGCATGAGCGGCACGATTTGCGCGAGCAGTTCGCGCACGTTAAATGGCTCGGCATGCAGCGCCCACAATCCGCGGGTCTGCCAGATGCCGATGCCCACAGCAATCGCCAGGCCCATGCAGACGCCGAAGATCATTTCCGTGGAGGCCCCGCCAAAATACAAGACCAGCACTGCGGCGATGGCAATCCTGCCCGCCGCGTTGAGAATGGTGTCCCAGCCGAGCCAGAAAAAATTCTGCTGGCCCTGCATCAAGCCCATGAACATGGGCAGCCAGAACGAGAACATGACCACCCCGAGCGTAATCCACAGGCCCGCCGCGCTGGGCAATTTCCACGCCTCCATGATCGGCGCGCGCCAGATGATGACAGCAATGGCAAAGAGGAGCGCCAGGCCGAAGGTGCCGAGCCACGCCAGCCGGATCATTCCGGCGAGCGCGCGTTCGCGGCCGGTGGCCAGCGCCCGGGCGGTTTGCTGGGCGAACACCATTTGCAGCGGCATGTTGGGCACGCACATCGCCACCGCCAGCATCACGCCAAACGCGCCGTACTCCGCGACGGTGATTTTTTTGCTGAGCAGGTGGACCAGGTAGAACATGAAACCGCCGCCGATGTTAGCGATCATCAGCCAGCCGCTCTGGCGGAAGAACGCCGCGTGCTGGTGCGGCGTTGCCGGAGCGGCCTGTGTTTTTTCCTGGTTCATTGAATTTAATTCCAGACGGGCAGATTAAATCATCTCGTGCCGCAAAAAACAATGCGGGGCGCCATTTTTTCGAGGGAAGCGCGCATCCCGGCAAATCGGGCGGTTGCAGGTTACGCGCCTGCACTTCCATCCCCTATCGGATGTTTGGCGAACTTTATAAGGTTTTTTTGGCCAGCCTGCTTGGTTGGAGTGGATTCAAAACTACAGCCCATAGTGAGAGCGGGGTGGAAAATTCCGCGAGGTTTTGGAGTGCGGCGGCCCTCCGCCGCTTTTCTCTCGCAAGCCAGGCGACGCAAAGCGGCGGAGGGCCGCCGCACTCCAAGACGCTGGCGCGCTGTTTGATGACGCCAATGCTTATACCGTCTGCAGAATTTCGTGAACCGCTCCGGCCAACTCAGGAAAGCGATTTCAGAAAATTCAGCAGCAGGTTTTTTCCGCGCTCCAGTTCCGCCAGCGAAATCCACTCGTCCGCCGTATGCGCCTGCGCGATGTCACCCGGGCCAAACACTACGCTGGGAATCCCGCCGGCCGCCAGGATCGCCGCGTCGCAAAAATAATCCACGCCTGCGGGGCTGGTCTGGCCGAGGCTCCGGGAAAATTGACGGACCAGCGGTAGCGCGGAGTCCGTTTCCATTGCGGGAGCCGGCGCGAGCTTGGTGTTGGAAACCTTGGCTGTCAGTTTTTTGGCCCTCAAGCAAGCGGCGATCTCGCGGCACACCGCTGACTCCGTTTCGCCGGGGAGCGTGCGGCGGTCCACGGAGATGGTGCAGGCGGCCGGCACAATATTCGGCTGCGTGCCGCCGGAGATTTGGCCCACGTTTACCGTGGCCGTGCCGAGCAAGGAGTGTTTGCGCCGGCGCAACTGCGCCGCATAATCCGTCTCGAGAAAATCCACGACCTTGGCCATTTCGTGGACCGCATTTTTGCCGAGATGTGGCGTGGCGCCGTGCGCCGCCTTGCCGCGCGTTTCCAGTTGGAGCCACAAGCTGCCCTTGTGCGCGGTGACGAGCCGGAGTTTGGTCGGTTCGCCCACGATGGCCAAGGTAGTGGCACGGGCGTCCCGCCCGTTCGTCAGCATGTTAGGAACACACAGGCGAGACGCCTGTGCCACAAAAGCACGTGAACCGGATTGTGTGTATTCCTCGTCAACCAAGCCCACAAACACAATTTGCGTGTCCATCGGACGCGATTTGGACCCGGCCAGTTCGCACAAGGCGGTGAACATCGCGGCGACAGAACCCTTGGTGTCGCACGCGCCGCGGCCATGGAGGCGGCCATTTTTGCGTTGCGGCGTAAACAGCGCGTCCGGCGCGCCCACGGTGTCCAAGTGGGGTGCCAGCAGAATGGTTTGCTGGACTTTATTTTTTGGCAGCAGGCGGACGATGATGTTGGAACGGTCCGGAAAGACTTTTTGAAAATCAATGTCGAGCCCGGCCTTGGCGGCTTTGGCCGCGAGAAAATCCGTTACGCGTATCTCGCCATGAATTTGACGGGCGGGTGCCGGGGCCCCGTCCGCCGTGGCAAAGGCGGGATTGACGCTGGGCAGGGCAATCAGCTCGGCCAGCAATTTTTCCGTGCGCGTCATGGGCGGAGTTTAATGGCTGGCCCGGAAGATGTCGAGCGGGGTGCGGACCGCCCCCCGCAGGCCATTATGAGATGGCAATTTCCGTGCTGTGAAACTTGTCTAACGATGCACGGTTTTTGGCCGTTTGACCCGGTGCTTTGCCAACAGTGTTGTTCCCAAGCCGTTCATCCGCTGATAATAGCCCGGATCAACTGCGGCTTCGCGAGCGATCTCTTCCTTGATACGTCTCACTTCCAGCAGCACCTTTGATTCTTTAATTTCTATCTTTTTCATCAGTCAATTACTTCTTCCGGAGTGTGGATACGAATGGGGCTGAATCCCATCGCCAAATTTGTCCGGTTAATATTTTTAATCCGGCGCATATTCCCAGATGTTTCATGTTCCACGTTACCACAACATCCACGTGATTGAGAACAGCAATTGCTACATGTAACGCGTCGTCAGCATAACGGGACGGGATGGCTCCGTCGGCTACATAACGCCCGGCCAGCCGCTCCGCTTGGTCCGTGATATCCAGCATTTCAGCCTCCAGCCGCTCCACCGCGTCCAATAATTTCGTTCGTAACGCCGGTTGGGCGCGGCTAATTTCGGCCAGCACCAGCCCCGAAATGTAAAAAGTGTCCGGGCTGATTTTCACCCATTCGTAAAACAGTTCGGTAATGGCCTTTTTCTCCGGCGCATCATCCGCGAATAAAAAATTCGGCACGGTAGTCTCGATGTAGAGTTTCATTTCGTACTTACAAGGTTATCGTGTAGGGCGTCGGCATTGAATGTTTCTTTCGTTTTGATCACTCCCGATGGCTGAATTCCCGGATCATGGCTTTCCACCAGGGGGCGAGCTTTTCCTCGGGGCGCAGCCAGGCTTGCTGGTGCAGCCAGACCATGACGCCCTGGTCGGCGAGCACCACCATGCGCTCGGATGGCTTGAGCCGTCCGGGGCCCCAGGCAAGGAGTTTTTCGCCCAGTTCGCGCGCATTGTCCGTGCCGGTGCCAAGGCGTTTAAAATGTTCGGCGTAAACGGGGTTCATCTGCTTCTCGCGCAGCAAGGAGACATGGACGGCATTGACATAGGGATCCAGCACGGCGGTGGCGAGACCGGCGTGAATGCGAAAGCGCGGCGATTCTTCCGAGGTCAGGTCGTGAATGGCCATGCGTGAACGCAGGGAGACCAGTTCCACGGGCGGCCCGGTTTCTTCCGGGGTCAAAAACAGTCCCAAGGTTTTAGCCCACGCGCCTGCGGTGCGCCGGCTGGTCAACACGCTCAAGGGCACGGACAGGACCATGCCGGCCAGCACTGGCGTGAACCAATAGAACAGGCCCGGATCAAGCTTCCAGGTAAACCAGCCCCAGACGATGCCGATGAGCATATGACCCCAATGGCGTTGGAAGGCGTAAAGCCAGTCGGTGCCGTCGGCGGAACGTGTCTGCGTGGTCCAGCCCACGCTGATGCCAGCGATGTTGGTGATGACAAAGCGCGTGTGCCAGAGCATGAGCAGGGGCGCGTGGAGCGTGGAAAAAATGGTTTCGCCCACGACGCCACCAGCGGCGTTGAGCAGGCCGCCGAACTGCTTTCGCCGCGGCCAGTCGTTGGCGAGATCAATCAGCGATAAAAATTTCGGCAGCATGATGACGACCATGCAGATGATGAAAATCAGGAGCGCCTGTTCCGTGCCGCTCCAGGCTTTCAGATACGGATTGAAGGACTCGACGGAGATGTTGGAGAGCTGGGTGTATTTTTGGTAACAATAAATCCAGTTGAACGTGAGCATGAACGCCAGCCAGAGCGGGCTGGCCAGGTAGCCAAAAATGCCGAGGATGAGGTGCATGCGGCTCACGCCGCGCAAACCCTTGGCGAAGAGCACGAGGGTGTGCTGCATATTGCCCTGGCACCAGCGGCGCTCGCGCTGGGCATTGTCAACGAGCGACTGCGGCGCCTCCTCGTAGCTGCCTTCGAGGTCGTAGGCGAGCCAGACCTGCCAGTTTTCGCGGAGCATCAGCGCGGCCTCGACAAAGTCGTGGCTCAAGATCTGGCCGCCGAAGGGTTTGCGACCCGGCAGTTGCGGCAAATCGCAATACTGCATGAAGGGTTCGGTGCGGATAATGGCGTTGTGGCCCCAGTAATTGCCAAAATCGAGGGCCCAGTAATTGAGACCCGCGATGAACACGGGCGCGTAAAGGCGGTTGGCAAACTGCTGGATGCGGCCAAACAGCGACTCGGCGTTGACAAGCGCCGGGACGGTTTGGATGAGCCCGACGGTCGGGTGCACCTCCATGAGTTTGACCAGGTCCACGAGCGTTTCGCCGCGCATGACGCTGTCGGCATCGCAACAGACGAAGTAGCGGTAGCGCTTGCCCCAGGTGTTGAGGAAGTCGCGCACGTTGCCGCTTTTGCGTTCCTCATTGAAGAGGCGGCGGCGGTAATAAATTTTTCCCAGCGCGTCGAGGTCGCAGACGAGTTCCGACCAGCGGCGCTCCTCCTCGACCCAGCGGTCGGGATTGGTGGAGTCGCTCAGGATGAAGAAGTCGAACCGGTCAAGCTGGCCGGTGCGGTCGAGCGATTCATAAGTGGCGCGCAGGCCTTCGAGCACGCGGACGGAATTCTCGTTATAAATCGGGAAGATGATGGCAGTGCTGACGCCGTCAATATTCTGGTCCTTGTAAGGTTTCAGCCCCGTGATGCGGCGGCGCGTGCCCAGGATGCGGATTAAGAAACCGTAGACGCCGTGCATGCAGCCGATGGCGGTGAGCAAAAATAAAATGACGAATAATGACAGCAGTACCGTGCGCGCCGTGCTCCAGCCGGTGCGCCAGAGCAGGTCGGCGAACAGAAGGGAAACCACGCCGGTCATCAGTACCGCCGAGGAATAAAACAAGAACAGCCGCAGTCCGCGCCTAAGACGCGGAGTAGGAACGGCGGTGATGTTGGGTGTGTCGGGCATGCGTCGCTGGTTCAAGGCGTTGGCGGGTGTTTTTGCGGGCGACGGCGTTCGGCTTCTGGTTTCCGGGCGCTGACGGTGGCGGCGCGGTTCGTCATGCGCAAAGTATTACCACGCGGCAGCGGGGCGTCAATTTCGCTCGAACACCGGCGGCAGGCTCAGCGCGTTTATCTAAACCAGTCGAACACTCCGTTAATCGTGTCAATCAACCGCTCCTTGACCTGGCCGAAGCCGCCGTGGGTGAGCCAGAACACCACGAAGAGCAGCAGGGCGAAGAATCCCCAGGCCAGCGCCATGCGGACGTAGGGGAGCTTGCCAAAGTTGGTGAGGGTGGTGATGGGGCCGAGGTCGAGCGGGCGCGGGGCCATCTTGGACAACTGGAAATCGGGGCCGGCGCGGAAGAAGCTTTCGCGCATGGCGGCGACGAATTCGGGCGGCCACGGGCCGGGCCGCAGAAACTGTTCCTGCCATTTGCCGGGCATGTCCGCGAGCAACAGCGCGAGGCGGCCGCGCGTGGAGAGCATCTGGTCGGTGCCGGTGGGCGAGGCTTGCAGCACCTCGGCGAACCAACTGGTGACCAGCCGGTCCATTTCCTCGCCGGCGATTTCGGTGGCGCTGCGGGTGGGTTCGGCGGTGGCGCGACGCTGGGCGCGTTCGAGCACGCGCAGGACGAGCTGGCCGAGCAGCGGCTTGTTGCGGATGCGCAGGGCGTGGAAGTAGTTTTCCACCTTCACGTAGGCGGCGTTCCATTCTTCCAGCGACCGCCCGGCGATCTGGCCGGAGGCGTCCAGCAAGATGTTTAGTGTGGGCTCCATTGATAGACCCAGGTTTCGCCGATGAGGTTGGTTCCCTGCTGCAATGAGCAGCGCAAATCCACCGCGGCGTTGGTATCGGCCGGCGGCACCATTTTCAAAATGACGCGCCAGGAGTTCATAAAGGGGTTGCTCACGACCTGGCAGTCCGCAATGTGCGCGCCACCGCTGCAATTGGAAATGGGCGTGGGCGGTTTGTCGTCGGGGATGGCGTCGAACTTGGGGCCGGCGAAATCAATGACGAATTGCCGCGCGCCTTGGAACTGTGTGTCCGGCCCGATGCGCGTGGAAATGATCCGGTTCTCGGAGCGTTTGAGATCGGCGGCCTCGCCCTCCCAATGGAGCGTGTAGCCAAAGCGCAACGGCTGGAGCGGCTCAGGTTTGTTCTTGGGGTCCCAGAACGCGACGATGTTGTCGAGGCCCTCGTAGGTGGTGCTCAATTCAACGAGATGGAGGTCGCCATCGCCCCAGTTGCCGTCCGGTTCGACCCATACGCTGGGCACTTCGTTATAGAGATTGAACAGGTCTCCATAGGCGGCAAAATTCCGTTCGCGCTGCAGCAGGCCAAAGCCCTTGATGTTCGGCGCGGAGAAAACCTGGTGTCGGGTGGCAGGCGGATTGTCCAGCGGACGCCAGAATTGTTCGCCATTTCCCATGTGAACGAGCAAGCCGTCGCTGTCGTGGACTTCGGTGCGATAGTCGTCAAATTTCCGTTCGGTGTCCTTGCCGAACCAGAACATGCTGGTTAACGGCGCAAAACCGATGGTCTTGATGGGCTTGCGGTCTTTGTTGACCTTGGCCACGTTCCTTGGCTCGCGAAAATAGAGGACGGCCTTGATGCTGGCGGTGGTGGTGTCGCCCGGACGAATGAAGAATTCATAGGCACCGGCGCAACTCACGCTGTCGAGAATGGCGAACAGGTGCAACTGCGTGTCATCCTTCTGAGGCTTGCCGAGCCACCAGTCGGTGAAGATGGGGAATTCCTCGGGCCGGTCGCCCTCGCCGGAATCGAGGGCGAGGCCGCGGGCGGATTCGCCGTAGCGCAGGCCTTTGCCGAGGAGCCGGAAGTAGCTCGCGCCAATAAACGCGCCGAGTTCGTCCAGTTGATCGGGTTTGTTCAGCGGATAGAGCACGCGGAAGCCGGCGTAACCGGTGTTCGCGGGAATTTCATTGGCAATGTGCAAACTGCCGTAGTCGAAGAAATCCTGCACGAAGCGGATTGGCTGCGTGTGGGTGGCCGTGAACTCGTGGATATGCACCGGTTCCTGGTAGAGATAGCCGGGATGAAAAAATTCGACGCGGAAGGGCAGGTTGTCCGCAGTCCAGAGGGCGCGGTCGCGGCGGAAACGGATTTCGCGGTACTTGTCGTAGTTCAGATTGTCCTGGCGGAGAACCTTGGGCAGGTCGGCGCGGGGGGAGCGGAATGGTTCCTTGGCGCGCTCCAGGGCGCGCTGTGCGACGTAATCGAGGTTCACTTCGGCGGACTCCGCCGCAATGCAGGCCGGTGCGGCCAGCAGACATCCAGTCAAAAACAACCACCTAAATGTTGGCGACATCTTGCGTAATGAAAGCCCAAGAACGTTCAATTTGCAAGTTCAGGGCCGTTTGTTCCTGCAGTTCCGCGCCCAAGAACCAACCAATAAAACGAGTCCCAAGACGATAATTGGCATGAAACATGGACAGTGCCCGGTGCTGAAATGCGCCGCCACTTTACCGGCCTAACAAACTAACAATTTTGCAATTTAGCACGAAGCGAGCCAAGAAAACAGAACGGGGTTCCTATCGAAGCAGGCAGAATATTTCTTCCCAGAGAAGCTGGCACGATGTTTGCTTTAGGTTCCCGCGAAGTTGCCAACCCAGACGAACAGCAGGCTAAAAGCCATGCTCTGACGCCATTGTGGATGTGAATTTACGAATTCGCAGCAAAGGCGCAGTCAGATCGTTTGAGTTGGTTTTGATTCTTAAACGAAGTTTTAAGCTAGATCAAAGCAGCAAATTCAACCAAAGAAAGGATGTTATCATGAAACTATTCTCATGCCTCAGGGCTTCCGTATTGGCCGTGACCATTCCAGCAACTTGCGCGATGGCGCACGAATTCGACGGCGGAGGTTCCGGTTGGCACAACAATTTTCCCCCGCAGGTGCAGATCATTTTTCCGGAGCAGGGCACTGCATTTCTCGTCGGCGATCCCGTGGATATCTGCGCCGATGTGGATAATTTCACAAACCCGGTGGCCAGCGTCGAATTCTTCGCCGGCACGAACATTCTGGGCTTGGTGACCAACAGCATGGAGTTTAGCGGCCTCTATTGCCTGACTCTGACGAACTTGGCGGCGGGCGACTACCCGCTGACGGCACTGGCCACCGATACCGGCGGCAACTCGGTTACGTCCTCGGTGGTGGACATCATAGTGGTAACTAACTTTCCACCCATTGTTCATATATTTGCCCCCAAAAACAACTCGGTCATTCTCGGCCCGACGAATATTGAAATTTGCGCCTCGGCCTGTGACCCCAATGGCAGTGTGGCCAGTGTGGAATTCTTTGAAAATACGAACAGCTTGGGTGTGGTACCAGCCGCACCGGTCGAATACGTCACCAATAAATTCGGCGTGTTCCCAATCAAGCAGCCGTTCTGCCTGACTTGGACCAACGCCCCGCTGGGCGCTTATGTCCTCACCGCCGTGGCCATGGATAATGTGGGGGCGACGGCAACCTCTGCTCCGGTCAGCATTACCGTGGTGACCGACCTGCCTCCCCGGGTGAAGATTGAAAGCCCGGAAAAAGGCTCGACCTATTATGCGCCGGCCACTGTCAATATTAGCGCCAGCGCCAGTGATCCGGACGGCGGCCCGGTTGCGAGCGTGGCTTTCTACGCGGGCACCAACATTCTGGGCGTGTCAACCACTCCCGTCCTCGTAACGAACTGGGACCATGTGGAAAGTATTTTCTCGCTCACATGGAGCAACGCGGCGGCAGGCAGCTACAGCATCACTGCCCTGGCAACGGACAATGCCGGCCTGACGTCAACTTCAAAGCCGGTGAAGATCAAGGTGTTCACACCGCCGCCGCCGAAGGTGATTATCATCAACCCCGAGAAGGGCCAGACGTTCTACGGCGCGCCGGTGAACATCAACATTACGTCTTTCGAGTGGAACTTCACCAACCCAGTGGTGAATGTGCAATTCTTTGCCGGCACCAACAACGTGGGTTCCACGACGAATAGTCCGCTTTCCAACATTGTCTGGAGCAATGCGCCGGCGGGTGCTTACAAGCTCACGGCTTTGGCCACCGACAGTTCCAGCCTGACCGTAACTTCTGCCCCGGTAAGCATCACTGTCACAACCAATCAGCCGCCCGGCCACCACCACGGCCACGGAGATTAAAAAAGTTAAAGCATTTACGAAAGGGCGGCGTTGCAACAACGCCGCCCTTGCCTTTTGGCAGTTTTGATGCGGAAGCCAAAAATGCGCTGAATCTGCCTGTAACGAGATGGTTGACTGCTACCAATTCCTCCGGATCGCAGTAACTTAATTATGGTGAGCGGCTGTGTTCGTAGAACCAGACGCAGTGCATGTACAGCTCGTAAAACCTTCGCGCCAGCCGCGTTCCAAATTCCGAACCTGGCACCGCCCTCATTCGATGCAATTTGCAATCGAACGCAACTAAATGCATGTTGGCTTTGGAGAATGGATGCGGCTTTAGCCGTTTTCATCCAATTTTAATGATTTATTTATGTCGGTGTAATATTTGCGTGGTCTATTCGTATAGGTGATTGAAGCGGATGGCCTGAACAGCGGGCCCGACGAAACTGTCGAATGTTTGGAGAACATATGAAAATGGCCCTGACAAAGCGGATGTTGGTTTGGGTGGCGATGTTGGCGGCAGCGGTGGCGCTGTGCGGGTGCGCGACCATAGATGAAAATACGCATGCCTATCTGGGGTCGCCCACATTTGCGCCAACCATGCCCGAGCATGTGCAAATTTATGCAGCGGAACCCAAAGTGCCCAAAGATGCGCTGGGAGAAATCATCCTTTCAATAGATGGCAATCCGGCGCGGCAAAAAATTGAAGAGAAGCTGCAAAAAGCGGGGGCAAAACTGGGTGCCGATGGAGTTTTTATCACCTCTGACCGGACGCATATTTATCCGGTGGTCTATTGGGATTATTACTGGGGGCCAACCTCCAGTGAAGGCTGGCACCGAACAGTCGTGGGTGTGGCTTTTAAGAACAAATGAAACGATGAACACAAACCATCAACCAAATCGGCCTTGCCTGGCTGGAAAGGAAACCGGCTGACGGGTGGCAGGGTTGAGAAGGACATTTATGAAACGCGTCATCATCTCAGCTATTGCAATTGGAACCGCTGTTCTTTTTACGTCGTGTGCCACAAAGAACCACGCGCAAACGGTGAGTGCGGAGAGCCAGGGCCAGGATTATAGTCAAAATTATTATCCCGAAATTGCCACTGGCGCGCCGGCAGCGCCGGATGATCCGGCACCCGCAACGGGCGCGTGGCCGATGACCTTCAACGACGGCGGCACTCCGTACACCGTCTATGAGCCGCAATGTGATTCCTGGGACGGCCATGAATTTGTGGGCCGCAGCGCGGTGGCGGTTCAAGGCGCCGGGCAAGCGGAGCCGACGTATGGCGTGGTGACTTTCAGCGCCATCACCTTGGTGGATAAATCCGCGCGCACGGCCACGCTGGCCAACTTCAAAGCAACCAGCGCGGATTTTCCATCCGCCCGCGCGCAAATGCAAAATTACCTGGCTCCGATAGCGCAGAATTTTCCAAAACATGCCCCGGCGCTGGCCTTGGACCAATTGGAGAACAGCTTGAACATGAGCCGTTCACCCAAGGCCGACCGGCTGGACAATTCGCCGCCGAAAATCATCGTGGCCACGCGGCCTTCCATCTTGGTTTACGTTGACGGCCCGCCGGCGTTGAGACCGGTTGCTGGCACTGACTTGCAACGGGTGATCAACACGCGGATGCTGCTGGTGAAGGATTCCAGCGGCAAATATTATTTGCACCTGTTCGACGGTTATCTACAGGCCCCGGCACTCAACGGGCCATGGACGGTGGCGAGCCAGCCGCCTGCCGGGGCCGCCACGGCAGAGCAGGAGGCAACAGCTTCCGGCCAGGTGGATTTGATGGCGGGCACGCCGGACGCGGTGACGCAGAAAATTCCCACGCTGGCCACGTCGCCGGTGCCGGATGTTTTTGTGGCCACCCGGCCGACGGAATTGATTCAGTTGCACGGGCCGGCTGAGTACGCCTCCATTCCCGGGACGGACCTGCTTTATGCCGACAACACATCGGGCAATGTATTCAAGTCATTGAGCGACCAGCAGAATTACATTTTGATTTCCGGGCGCTGGTACCGTGCGGCGTCACTGAACGGGCCGTGGCAGTTTGTGCCCGGCAGCGACTTGCCGCATGACTTCGCGAATATTCCTGACAGCAGCCCCAAGGAAAACGTGAAGGCCAGCGTGCCGGGAACTCCGCAGGCGGAGGAGGCGCTCATTGCGAACAGCATTCCGCAGAGTGCCGCGGTGCCGCGCAGCAGCCAGATGACTGCGCCGCAATTTGACGGCGCCATGCAGCTTGCGCCGATTGAAGGCACGCCGCTGAAGTATGTGGCAAACAGTCCCACGCCAATTATCGAAGTGAATTCGCACTCGTGGTACGCCTGCCAGGACGGCGTGTGGTATGACGCGAATTCGGCGAACGGGCCGTGGACGGTGGCGGCCTCCGTGCCGTCGGTGATTTACACGATACCGCCG
>Ga0206970_10135_pt1 | contig 21040 bp, 17 predicted proteins | sample Alteio_BWOrgHeat_88_FD_152964 | JGI IMG/M metagenome (GOLD analysis project Ga0206970, IMG submission 152964) | Enriched cells from forest soil in Barre Woods Harvard Forest LTER site, Petersham, Massachusetts, United States -... | ecosystem: Environmental > Terrestrial > Soil > Temperate forest >... | reverse complement strand
AGGATAAAGAGAAATCTCGTTGTATGGAACTGGCCAAGAAGATGCTGAAGAAGAGCAAATACGAACAGCTTCAGCACGCCGATGAGTTTTCCGGTTGCCGCGATGTCTTGAAGGAACTGGCAAGACAGAAAGGGGAGACCACGAAGCGATGACCCGCGGAAGGGGATTGCGGCATCCAGCGCTCGGGTACGGAGCGGCGGTGGTCCTCGTGTGTTTTGTCCTCTCGCAAATTGCCGGCGCACAATGCGCGGCGAAGATCATTTTGGATAGTGGGCCGCTCAAGGGCACGGTGCAGAGCATAGCGACGACCGAACTGAACGCTAACCAGGAAGTCGTTTCGCGGACGGAAGAAGAGTTCGACGAGAAGGGCCGCCTGGTTTCGCGAAAGGTCGCGAACGGCGCCGGCGCGACGATCAGTTCAACGACGTACACATATGGGCGGTTCGGGTTACTAGAAGCGACGACGGAATCGAGTGATCCGCAACTCAGTTGGACGTTCAAGCGCAATTATGCGACGAGCGGATTGGTGGTGGAGTCTTTTGCGGTGAATGGCGCGGGCGAACTTTCGGTGGCGTATCTACGGGACAGCATGAACGAGACGCCGCGTTCGATTTCACGGACGTTCTGCTTTGGGCCCGGGCATCCTAAGGAACTGAACCAGCAGACGTTCCTCCTGGAGTATCCGCGGAAGGGTTCGGAAACGCGTGTCGTTGCCGATGGAGCGATTGTCGCCAAGTGGTGGATGGAGCGTGACAAGCGAGGGCACGTCGTGCGCGATGACGTAGGTTACATGGATTTGTCCTTTAGCAAACGCGAGTTTCATGCGGACGGAACTTCGTTTGAGCATGCGTTCGTGTCGGCGTCGCAGCGCCAGCAGTTCATCTGGCGAAATGCGGATGGGCGAACCGTGAAATCCGAAACAGCGGATGTCGGCGGGCCAATCAAGACCACTGAGATTGCGTACAACGAAGCGATCCGGCCGGTGTTAATGAATGAACAAAGCGGAAACTCGACGGGAGTTCGGACCGAGTATGTTTACCGCGATGATGATCACGGGAACTGGGTCGAAATGACACAGTGGCAGGGAAGGGTGCGCAAGGCGACGACAACGCGCACGATCTCGTATTTTGAACAGCGGTAAGAGGGCGAGCTAACTTGGAGACGGTCATGTGGTTAGGACGATTTCTAGGTGAAAACTCGGGTAACAGCGGGAAGAAACGGCTAAATAAATCGGGTACACTGGTGCGATACACGAATCCTCGCTCGGGTTGCGCTTTGTGCCGGTAGTCTTAGGCTAAAGCGTTCGTTTTGTTAACTACTTCGGAGTACATGTGACGAAGGTTTACACGCAACAGTCGGATATGATCGAAGCCGCAAGCTCGCGGCAAATTCTGCTCTCGCCCAACGGGATGCCGCCGCAATCGTCGGTCCGGGAACTTTGGCACCTCGTGCTGAAGCGCAAAAAGGCGCTTATCTATGGAATTCTGGGCGGCCTGGTCGCTGCTGGTCTTTTTTGTCTTCTCTATCCGGCTAAGTACGACGGTATCGCGGACGTGCAATATAACCCTCAGTCGCAGAGCGGATTTAACCTGGGAGACATGATCGGGGGCGGGCTGCTGGACAACGACGTCCAGATGCAGACCCAGGCCCAGATCATGGGTTCGGACGATATTCTCTGGGCGGTGATCCTGAAGTTTGACCTCGGGCACAACAAGGACGTCGCCCACAGTGATGTCTTGCATGCCGGCAAGAAGACCGCCGATGCCACTCCAAAAGAGCGCCAACAGTTGCTCAAGCGCTTTAACGATGCCCTCCTGATTACGGCGTTGCCGAAGACCCAGATTATGGAAGTCCGCTTTCGATGCCATGATGCGAAGCTGGCAGCCGATGTTGCGAATGCCGTTGCAAGACAGTACGAGGACCGCAACTACAAGTCGCAGTATGAATCCACGTTGGGAGCTTCCACCTGGCTGAACGACCAGCTTGTCGAACTGAAGAACAAGGTCGATATCGCTGAACAGAAACTGGCCGAATACCAGAAGAAGACCGGCATTATTGGCACTCCCGGAGCCGATGGGCCGCACGACGTTTACGTCACGCGCCTGGATGAACTGAATAAGGTTTTCGCCGGGGCACAGTCCGAACGGATTGTGCGTGAAGCGCGTTACCGTGTCGCCAAAGACGCCAATCCAGATCGCATCGCCGAGCTGGTACCCGATTCGACCCTGCCGGTCCTTCGCACCCAGTTGGCGGATTTGAACAATACCTACGCCCAGTTGAAGAGCACTTTCGGCGACAAGTTCCCGCGCGTAGTCGAAGCACGTAATCAGATCACCCAGGTACAGGCGGCGATCGACGCCCAGTTGATCATTATCCGCGAACGCTTCGAGAAGGAATACATCGCGGCCAAGAGCTCCGAAGACATGCTCAGTGCCGAGATCGAAAAGCAAAAGAAGAGCATGTTCGATCTTACGGATGCCGCCGCGCAATACGACCTGCTGAAGCGCGAGGTGGAGTCTACCAGCGATGTTTACGCGGACCTTCAGAAGAAGCTGAATGAAGCCGGCATCAGTGCCGGATTGCAGGCAACCACTAATGTCACTGTGACCCAATGGGCGCATGAGCCCGGTATTCCAAAGATCCCGAACATTCCGTTGACGTTTGGACTCGGCTTGTTCGTCGGGTTGCTTTCCGGCATCGCGGGAATCGCGCTGGCTGAAAATGTGGATACCACCATTCGCACCCCCGAGCACATTGAAGCGCTGGGTGACATCGTCGCTCTGGGCGTGATTCCTCGCCTCGAAGGACTTAATGGCAAGCGCGGATCTCTCCCCGCGTTACCGGGCACGGAACTCTGGGTTGTGGAGAAGCCGCAGTCCGCTTTTGCCGAGGCGTTCCGCTCGCTGCGCAGTACGATCCTCCTGACCACTGCAGGATCGCCGCCGCGGATTGTAAGCGTAACCAGTTCTCTGCCTGGCGAGGGTAAAACAACCGTATCGATCAACATCGCCGCGACCCTGGCGCAACGCGGTCGTCGTGTCCTACTCGTCGAAGCCGATCTCCGACGTTCCACCATGATGCGGCGCCTCGGCTTGGACCTGGCGCGCGTCGGAGAAGGCCTCAGCGAATGCCTCACCGGCGCTATTGAGGCCGAGGATGCCATACAGACCGTACCTTCACTCCCGACGCTACACGTGCTGCCCGCCGGGAAACGGGCTCCCAACCCGGGCGAACTCCTCGACTCGGACAAAATGCGCAACCTGATTCGCACGTGGCGCAGCCAGTACGACAATGTAATTCTCGATTGCCCGCCGATGGTTGGCCTGCACGATCCCATCGCGGTCGCCACTGAGTCCGACGGTACGATTATCGTCGCCCGCTCGGCCCGTACCGGGAAGCAATCGCTGCGCAGGGTCCGAGACATGCTCCTCCACCTGCATGTGCATATCCTCGGCGTCGTACTCAATGACTTCGATCCGAAGTCTACGGACTACCAGCACTACTACGGCTATTCCCAAGGCGATTACAAGCAGTACTACGACGATAATGGGGATGCGGAGTAGCAGTGTGGGAAAACTCCCTTTTGTGGGTTCTTCGCGAGAATCAATCGCATTGTTGAGGTGCACCTTTGCGTAAGTGGAGTCTTTCTCGCATCTTCTCGCTGCTCGTGAGTGAGACGAGGGTCTATGGCTCCACGGTGCTCTCGGAGGGATCGCTCTTCGTCCTCCAACTCCTCGCCTACCGTTTTGCCGGACGCCTGGGCGCAGAGGGGTTCTCGGAATACGTCCTCTCGCGTCGCGCCATGTACACCCTGCAAACGGTCGTCATGGTCGGTACCTACGTGGCGGTTCCGCGATTCATCGCGCTGTCGCTTGCCGAGCAGAACAAGGAGCGGGCTGCGCGTTTCTACGGCGCTGGGTTTTCCATTTCGATCGGGTTCTCGCTGCTTTGCTGTCTCTTGATGAGTGTTTTCAGCCGGCAGACTGCCTACCTCGCGCTCGGAGACGCGAGCTACAGCGGGCTGGTGCTCGTCACCTGCTGGACCCTGATGGGCATCGTGCTGCATACCGTGCTTTACAGTTATTTTCGCGGCATGTTCCGCATGAATGCTGCGAATGCGCTGCAGGTCCTGAACATCGGCGTGATTCCGATTGCCGTCTTCTACATGAGCCACAACGTCCACGGCATCCTGTGGGCACTCGGCGCAATCTGGGTCGCGATTTCTCTCGCGGTTACGGTTTTCGCGACACCTTTGCGCGAGATGTGGACCTTCACCTGGAATGAAGTAAGTACGCTCTTCCGCTATGGATGGACCCGCTTGCCCGGCGACGTGATCAACAGCGTTCTACTCTCGGCGCCGCCCCTGCTCGCCGCGCGACTTGATGGCGTGAAAGAAGCGGGGCCGGTCGGTTTCGCGGTGATGTGCATCGTACTGATCTCGCGCTGCTTCAACCCGATCGCCACGGTAATGCTCCCGAAGGTTTCGCGCATGCTTGGTGAAGGCGAGTTCCACCAGATTCGGCGGCACGTCCTTGTCGTCAGCGCCGCAACCTTCGCGATCGCATTCGGTGCAGCTGCCCTGCTCGAATTGCTGGCCCCGCTCGCAATCCGCGTTTATCTCGGCGCCGGGTTCGTCAGCACGAGCTATTATCTTCGATTAGCAGTGCTTGGCGCCCCCGGCTATTGCATGTACAACGTGCTCAGAAGCTTCATCGATAGCTATCATGTAAAGGCCTACAACACGCGCAACCTGGTCGTCTCGGGAATTATTTTCGTCGTGCTCTCTGTCGTGGCCATTTATACGAAGCATGGGTCAAGCGGCATCCTGATTGCTCTTTCCGTGGCATACACGGTACTCGGACTGCTCACCGTCTGGAACTCATGGACCACCTTGAAACTCCTGATGCAGAGCTCTGAGGAACAGAAATCCAGGCTGGTGTCGCTCGCCGCTGGAGTTGAGTGATCTTATGTCCGTTCGTAGCCGGGTCGCCGTGCTCCTCTTTACTGCTTGCCTCCAGGCAGGGCGCTTCGGTCTAGACCGCTTCGGAATCAACATCGGTCTCTTCGGTGAACCACGCTGGTGGCTCATCGCCATGCTGCTCGGCACCGTCCTCCTCGCACCGGCCCAGGTTTTGTGGAGCGGACGGCTTAAACTTTTCTACGTTTCTCTCCTGCTCTACTTGAGCTTCGTGATTACCTCGGCGCTCTGGACCCCGGATGCAGACCGGGCCCTCGAGCAGATCGAAGACATCCCACTGCTCATATTGCTGATGGGCTCAATGCCGTTGGTATTCGGCGAAAACCCGCAAGCCAGCGTCCAATTCTTTCTCAAACTCCTTTATTGGATTGCCACGCTCTTCGGTGTGCTCGGACTCGTGATGGGTTCGCGCGCTGCTGACGGACGGCTCTCCGTGTTAGGTGGAGGGCCCAACGTTTACGCCCGCATCATGGAGATGGGAGTCTTCGCGGCAATCTACTTGTGGACGCGCACTGGAAAAGTGCGCTGGCTTATCACCATCCCGTTCCTTTGCGCAGCGGCGGTGCTCTCCGGTTCACGCGGTGGAATTATCTCGCTGCTGGCCGGCGTCGGTGTTCTCATGCTCACCACTCAGAAGCCCGGCCGCCTGCTGAAGTTCGTTGCGGTTATGATGATCCTTTCGGCGCTTCCAATTTATCTTTATGCCGATCGACTTGAGATGATCGTCGCCACTCGCTTCGTCGAGACGTATCAGAAACAGAACATAGGCGGGCGGGAGTTCATTTATCCGCATGCAGTGGACACCTTTAAGAAGCATGTGCTTGTCGGCGCGGGGGTGGACGGCTTCCGGCAGACCGGCGGCGCCGGCCTGTTCTACGCGCATAACATGTTTCTCGAGGTGGCGGCGGAAGGAGGACTAGTCGGCCTCGCCCTCATGTTCAGCGTCCTGCTTCAGTGCGGCAGCGCATTCCGACATTCGGTCTCCCTCGAGGGCAAGGTCATGGCTGGGACGTTCGTCGCCCTCTTCCTATCGCAAATGACTTCAGGAACGTATTATGACGCGCGCCAAATGTGGACATCGGCGATGCTGGCGGTGATGCTCGTGCCAGTCGAGCTACACGCACTTCAACCGCGATCGACCCTACTAAACCCTCCGCCTATGATGTCGGCCAGCAGGAATTAACCATGCTGTCTCCAGCGCACGGCGAAAGGGAAGAGATTGGCTAAATGTCGGCATCGGTAACCATCCAACGAATTGGCAAGCGAGCATTGGATCTTCTAATTGCCGTTCCTGCGATGCTGCTCTGCCTGCCGGTGCTGGTGATCGTCGCGCTTGCGATTCGCATTGGAATGGGGTCGCCGGTGCTGTTTCGGCAGATCCGGCCCGGATACCGGGGACGTCCTTTCACCCTGATGAAGCTGCGTACGATGCGCAATGCCACCGGTGCAGATGGCAAGGCCCTCCCCGATGCCGCGCGTCTCACCCGCCTCGGAGGATTCCTGCGCAGCACCAGCCTCGATGAGTTGCCGCAGCTCTTCAATATCATTTGCGGCGACATCAGCCTCGTCGGCCCACGGCCACTGCTCACGCAATATCTTGCTCGTTACACACCCGAGCAAGCGCGCCGCCATGATGTGATCCCCGGCCTCACGGGCTGGGCGCAGATCAATGGGCGAAACGCCATCTCGTGGGAAGAGAAGTTCGCGCTGGACGTGTGGTACGTTGACCACTGGTCCTTGTGGCTTGACCTTAGGATTATCGGGATGACCTTCTTGCGGGTGGTGCAGCGCTCCGGCGTTGCTAGTGAAGGTCACGCCACGATGCCTGAGTTCATGGGCAGTGCAGCAGCCGAAACCCTGGCTCGGCCAGTCGTCACTACCGGCGGCACGGAACGCTAGCGCGCCGCTGAAGCCAGCACCGAACTGGCGACCTCTGCGACCCACTCCATTTCGTCAACACTGAGGGTCGGATGTACAAGGAACATCAGGCTGGTTTCCCCGAGTTCCTTGGCCACCGGCAGGCGATCTTGCGGATAACCCGCGTTCACGAACGCCTTCTCGAGATAGATCTCACTGCAACTGCCGGAGAAGCACGGCACGCCTCTGTCCGTGATCTCCTGGAGAATGCGGTCGCGGCTCCATCCCGTACGTAACGATTCCGGTTGCACGAAGGCGTAGAACTTGTAATACGAGTGGTAGATATCCGGCGAGGGCGCGGGTACTCGCACCGCGTCGAACTTCGCCAGCGCCTGGCGCAGTATGTTAGCGCTCCGGCGTCTCAGTTCCACCCAGTGATCCAGCTTGCGGAGCGCGATGCGACCCAGCACCGATTGCATTTCGGTGATGCGCCAGTTTGTCCCGAAAGACTCGTGCAGCCAGCGGAATCCGGGCGCGTGCTGACGGCGGTACACCGCATCGAAGCTTTTGCCGTGGTCTTTGAATGCCCACGCCGCTTCGAACCGCTCGTCGTCGTTGAGCGTGATGAGGCCACCCTCGCCGCCAGTGGTAATGATCTTGTCCTGGCAAAACGAGAAAGCCCCGACGTCGCCCATGGAGCCGACGGGCCTGTCCTTGTATCGCGCACCATGGGCCTGTGCACAGTCTTCAATCACCTTCAGGTTGTGCTCGCGGGCAACTTCGAGAATCGAATCCATGTCGCAGGGCCATCCTGCAAGGTGCACGGCGATGATCGCTTTGGTGCGCGGTGTGATCTTCGCTCGGATCGTCTCCGCCGTGACGTTCTGGCTGTCGCGGTCCACGTCCGCGATGATCGGGTTTGCACCTTCCATGACGGCGCAGCTCGCCGATGCGATGAACGTGCGTGTCGTGGTGATGACTTCGTCGCCGGCGCCAATGCCCAGTATCCGCAGCGCCAGCTCCAGGGCCAGGGTGCCGTTGGCGAGCGCAATGGCGTGCTTGGTTCCGACGTAACGTGCATACTCGCGCTCGAATTGGCGGCTCTCTTCCCCAGTCCAATAGTTGATTTTGCCCGAGCGCAGCACCGCCGCAACCGCCGCAATTTCCTCTTCCGTGAACGAAGGCCATCCAGCCAGTGATTTCTTGGTTTCAGTCTGCAAGGAATTGGCGGTCGCCATGCTTCAGGGGTTCTCCTTCTAAACTGTGCAATACCGTCGCTTTGGACTTCGCTTGCGGAGAAGCGCCAATGCACGCTGCGGGGGATCCTCTGGCCGGGCGGCAAGCTTCAGAGAGCTATTTCATCATGACACACCCGAATCCTGCCAGCAAGAAGTCACTCCCGTGCTGGAGTACGGCACTTGTGTGTCCGTCGTTCATTCTGGCGGTGGGCTATGCAACTCGTAACCAGATTGCGGGTTCAATATTTACAGACTCATTCACGTCCGGAGATTTATCATTTCGCAACACGGTTCTACTCCGAGAGGTGAGCCGTTAGTCGGACCTTCTTTCGGTTGATTTGCCAATCGCGATTACCCTGAAAATGAATGGAGACTATTGATGCATCGAAATTCGGTCGTTCTCTTGGCCGGCTGTGTGCTCGCTCTATTTTGTGCCCGCCTTGCCGCACAACAAGAAGTAATCGTCTACGGTGCAAACACCCCGGAGTGGAACAAGAAACTCGGTACCACCGCTACTCGCGGCGCCTGCTCGCTGGCTGTCGATGAGTGTCTGAAGCGGGTGGATGACGCTTTGAATTCGCAGCACACATCCCGCTACTACCTGAACCTTGCGGGAGATATGCCCCAGATCGCGCGCGAAGCCGCGCAATACAGCGAGAAGAGCCGTAGCCACGCGGGCCTCTACGAACTGGGAATCGACGACTTTTACGGCAAATTCAACAAGTGGTGTCGCGCTGAAGGGCCCAAGGAATGCGAGCAGCAGTTAGGTGCTGTGATCCGTGCGGTCAAAAGTGGGAACCCCAAGCTGAAATTCGGCGTCACCGTGTATGAGGACGAGGTGGACAAGTTTGTCGCCGATCGCTCGATCCCGAACGGGTTCAGGAGAGACATCGACGTCATCCATCTCTACCTGCACTTCCGCCAGAATGAAAAGGGCCTCTCCTCGTTCGTCTCGCAATTGAAGAGCGGATTCCCCAACTCGCAGATCATTATCGGCCTCTATCCATACGATCGTGTCGAACTGGCGCCGTGTAAACAGAACGGAACGTCGCGCTGCACGGCGGCTGACGACAACGCTTACTTCCTCAACTCGCTGAAGACGGCCATTAGGATGTCGAAGGCCGGCGAAGTTGCCGGTATCGAGTTCTATCCTGGAAACTTCGGAACCGTCGAGCAATGGGCCGGCTGGCAGAACCCGAAGGTCTGCTCATCCGGCCGTCAGGAAGAGTGCATCCGTAACACCAAGACGATGCACGACGCGATTGCCAATACGATTGCGAATTCGCATTGATGAGCTCGCTGCCTGGCGGCCTATCGTGGGTCGCCAGGTGTGCGCGAAGTCACCTCGATGTCCATAAAACGAATGTCACGAGACTCTTCGCGGACCGAACTCAGCGCAACCGTTACTTCGCGGATGTAATACACGCCCGCAATCAGCAGGCAGAGCAGGCCGGCAACGAAAACGATCACCGCCGCGATCGCCGCATTCTTCCAGTACAGCCCGAAGCCGAGCAGCAGGCACGACGCGATCGTTCCGCATAAGGAAATCAGCGCCGAAAGAAAACACCGACGGATCAGTTCGGCGCGGTGCTCAATGGATGCAATCTGCGACGAGTACGCTTCCGCTTCCGGTTGTCGCCCGGCTTTTGCGGCTTCGTGCCGCGCGTGCACGTACTGGCGCAACCGGCTGACGATTCCCATCAGGCGCACATTTACCGACAGCACCAATAGCGCCGTCGCGGATACGAAGATCGACGGCGCCACGAACGCTTGAAACAATTTTGCTACATCGTTCATCGCTGGCTCCGGTGCACGGATTTGTCGTCTCTCAATCTACGTCTCTTCATCTCGGGTCTCCGCACCTAGCATTGCCAAGATTCCCGGATGCTTCGGCTTCTTCTCCAACGTAAAGGCGTGGACCTCGGTCATAATCTCGCGCGTGCGGCCCACCACCTCGACCTTATAGTGGTGACGGATCTCGCGCTCCACGATGGATGCTGCCGCAAAGCAACCAACGGCGTCTTCTCCGAGCAGGTAGAGCAGGGCACTGTCGGAGAACTCTGCGACCACTTGCGGCCGGACTTTGTTCTCTGCAAACCAGCTCTGTAAGAAGTGACTCAGCTTCGTGTCTGTCGCAGGCATGAGGAAGGGTACACGGTCGAGATTCGCCGGCAAGCTCCTGCTCTTCGGCCGCACACTACGGGCAGCGAAAAAGCTGATCCCCGAGCGCAGTACCGGATGATGATAGGCGCGAACGCCGACCGCAGGCACTGTCGCACTGCCCGATAGAACGACGTCGAGATCCTGTACAGCAAGCTTCGCAAAAAGCGCTTTGGTGTGCTCTTTCATGCAAGTGACATGCAAGCGCGTCTTCAACTTGAGCGCGGGAGCGATGATCCGGCGGGCCAGGAGTTCAGGCACCGATGGTGCGATCCCAATCGCGAGGCGTACGGCCGGTATCGATCTCTGGCCTTGCAGAAACTCTGCTAACTCGTGGCCGAGTTGGAAGATTTTCTCAGCGTAGCGGTATACGTTTTGCCCCTCTTGGGTCAGGCGCAGTCCACGTCCGATGCGCTCGAACAGTCGAGTCCCGAGTGTCTCCTCCAACTTGCGCAACTGTTCGCTGATGGTCGGCTGCGAAACCTGCAGTTCTGTGGCCGCGCGGCTGATGCTGCCCAGTCGGGCCACCGTCCAGAAATAAAAGAGGTGGTTGTAGTTCATTGAATCCATAGGTAATAACGAAGCGTCGTGAACGATGGTAGCAGACGGCCTATGGGCCGAATTGCCGGCCAATTCCGTATCCTGCGGTGCAATCGCGGCATCCTATGCACGGGAGAAAAAACATGCCATCCAAGCGCGAACTCGGGCCAGACTCCGCCGGACAGTCCGGCGATCAGCAGCAGATCTCCGACCTTACCGACGCTAACGATGAAAGCGTCGAAGAACTTCTCTCCGAATCGAATGCCTTCGAGGCCGAGGCCGTACTTGGCGTCGAAGACGCAGAGCCCGCGGACGTCGCGGAGGTCACCACACACGAACTTCCTGAGGACGACATCCCCGCCGAATACCGCAACGACCAGAACCGCGACGTCGGCTAGCTTGGCGAGCAGTCCTGGGCCAAGTTGCTGTTCCTCGCGTTGAAATTACGATTGCGCGTTCAACTTCCCATGCCGGAAAATACCTGCGCCATGGGAAAGAGAGACAAGCGCGTTGACGCCTACATTGAGAAGTCTGCCGACTTCGCAAAGCCCATCCTCCGCCACGTACGCGAGCTCGTGCACGAGGCCTGCCCCGATGTCGAAGAGACCCTTAAGTGGAGCATGCCCGCCTTCACCTACAAAGGCATGTACGCCGGCATGGCGGCCTTCAAAGAGCACTGCGCCGTGAACTTCTGGAAGGGCTCGCTCTTCCTGCCCGGCCCGAAAGAGAAAGACGGCATGGGCGGCTTCGGCAAGCTTCGGTCGGTTGGCGATCTTCCGCCGAAGAAAACTCTCCTCGGTTATCTGAAAGAAGCGAAGCGCCTCAACGATGAAGGCATCTCCGTGCCCAAGGCGAAGGCATCCCCGCAGGAGAAGAAGGAACTCGTCGTGCCTCCCTACGTGCTCGCAGCGATTAAGAAAAACAAGAAAGCGCAAGCCACGTGGGATGGCTTCTCCTACAGCCACAAGAAGGAATACGTGGAGTGGATCGCTGAGGCCAAGACCGAGGAGACCCGCAATCGCCGGATAGACCAAATGCTCGAGTGGCTGCCGGAAGGGAAGTCGCGTAACTGGAAGTACGAGCGCTGCTAATCGGCTTCTCTGAAGAAACTGTCATCTTCGCGCCTGCTATCGCCGGGCTACAATAGCCGTCAATGCAGCATCCTTAGCCCTCGTTCGGGCGCAGCCTTGTTTGTGGGTTCAAGGCGCAGGCGGGTTCCCCATGAAGCGTTGCGGTTTTGCACTCGGATCCTTCGTTCTCTGCACGGCATTTGTCTCTGCGCAGACGCTCTCTACCCGTCCTGACACGCCAGTCCCTGCGGTCGCTCCGGCCCAACCTCCGGCGCCCACGAACATCGAGCTGACGGTTCCCGCGGGAACACCGATCAAGATCGCGCTCGATCGCGAAGTAAAAATCCAGAAAGTCGGCCAGCCTATTCATGGAAAGGTGGTCGAACCGATTTACGCCTTTGACCAGATAGTGATTCCGCGTGGCGCCGAGGCGATCGGCGTCGTCTCGCAGATCGAGAGTGTTCCCAAGAAGACACGAACTCTCGCCGCGCTCGACGCCAACTTCACACCGCCCCACCAGTTCCACGTCACGTTCAACCAGATCGTGCTTGCCGACGGGCGACATCTCCCCATCGATACTACGGTGACTCCGGCGTCTGCTGGTGTGCTCCAGTTCGTCAGCGCGAGTGCGCGCACACCCACCGAAAAAGAGCAGGCACACAAGAATCCCGTCTCTCGCAACATCGCCGATGCAAAAGCCGAAGCGAGGCGCGAGTGGGACACCGCGATGAAGCAACTGCATGAGCCCGGCAAGGTGCACAAGCTCGAGCGTCTCGCCGAGGCGGAATCGCCAGTCCATCATCAGTATCTCGACGCCGGCACGGCCTTCGATGCGGACTTGAATCGGCCGCTTTCATTCGGAAGTGAGCAGCTTAGCGCCGAGAAGCTCGCCGGGATTGCGGCAATGCCCGCAGCCGGTGGAGTCGTGCATGCGCGACTCACCACACCGCTGAGCTCGGCGACCGCGCACAAGGGCGACCCCGTCGAAGCACTCCTTACGGAGCCGCTCGTGGCTGCCGAGCAACTCGTTCTTCCGGTTGGAGCGCGCTTGACCGGCTCCGTGCTGGAAGTGCACAAAGCACGCAGCCTCAAGCGCAACGGTCAGCTCCGCATCCTTTTTCATCAAGTCGAACTGCCCAGCGGGCTGGAACAGAAAATCGAATCCACGCTCGAAGGTGTCGAAGTTTCGCACGGCGAAAATCTCGCGCTCGACGCCGAAGGCGGCGCCCAGGTCACCACTCCGCGCACGCGCTACCTTGTAACCGCATTCCAGGTTGCGCTCGCCACTTCCGTCATTGGCGACCGCGACGCCGGAAAGGCTTCCGCCGATGGCGGGGGCACCGGCACAGCCGCGGCCAACGGAGCATCCGGTTTTCGCCTCGTTGGCGCGGTGATGAGCGCGGTTGCGCACTCCCGGGTTGTGAGTTCCAGTTTCGGTTTTTACGGCGCTGGCTTCTCGGTTTACGACCACTTTATCTCGCGCGGGCAGGATGTTGTTTACCCCAAAGATATGTCCATGGTGATCGGACTCGGCACCCACTAACGAGTTATCCCATCGAATTTCACGAATCTACAACTTTCGCCTGCTGATTTCTTTGCCGCCGATTCCCGACCTGTGATAGTTTCCTTGCACTTTCCGGACGGCTGTCCCAGCCGCTTTGGAAGTTATTCCCCGCTCGAACTTCCCTTAGGCTCACAATTCAGTTTCAACCAGCAAAGGAGACCGCATGTCTAAGCTGGCTTTCCGTAGAGCTTACTCCGCGTTGTTAGCCCTCACATTTGCTTCGCTGCTAACCTCGTCCGCATTTGCAGCGAACAAGGTTGACCTCCATACCCGCAAAGTATCCAAAGACTATTTGAAGAAGTTCACGCCCAAGAGCGGTATGAATGTCGAGAACAGTGTTGCTCGGAAGAGGAGTGCCAGCGTGCGTGCCTCATCCGGAATCAGCGGCGTTGACACACTCACGAACTGGACTGACTCCTTTACCGAACCGGGCTTCGATAACGCCGGAAATCCGCAATCGGTGTGGCCGTATGCCATGGTTGGCAACGCACCCGAATCGCATCGCACCACCTTCATCAACGCTCCCGTCATTCCTGTCACGTTGCAAGTTGTAGATGCCAGCGGTAACGTCGTCAACGATCCTGACACTGGCGCACCTCTGATCCAAAGGGTTACACCCGGCATCGTGAATGCGGTGTTAGAGTCGCCGCTCTTTGAGGCCTTCGCCTATACCTCGGGCTTCGGACAATTCAACGACCAGATGCAGCGCGCTGAATTCTGGGACCGCATCCATCACGGTCACGGGTGGGAATCTGAAAATGGCTGGCATACTTTGCTCAACAGCCGTCTGAAGCGGACGCGCACCATGTCCATCCCTGCTTCCGCGGTCTTGTATGCGCTCAACGCCGACGGCACCTGCTGCGAGTTCATGCTGGTTGACGACAGTACGTTCACCGCGGCGCTCTTCCCACCAACCTTCCCTGTAGATAACACCACCGTCATTGGTGCCGCCGAACTCGCAGGCGACATGCGCACCCGCGACCTGACCTCGTTCCTGTTCAACAACGTTTATTTGTTCGACGCCGGCTCCGGTTCCTGCTGCGTGCTCGGTTTCCACGAGTACGACTTCGAGCCGGGAGTTCCGAGCAATGGTAATCTGCCCCGCTTTTACGTGATGGATTACTCGAGTTGGATCTCGCCCGGCCTCTTTGGCGGCGGCTTCCAGGACATCACCGCAATGAGTCACGAGATTTCTGAGACCTTCAACGATCCGTTCGTCAACAATTGGACGCCGTGGTGGCTCTCGCTCGATCCCGCAACCGGCTTCGGCCTCTGCCAGGACAATCTCGAAACCGGCGATGTCGTGGAGGTCCTCTCGAGCAACGTGACCTACACCGTCGGCCTCAACAACCGCACTTACCATTTACAGAACGAAGCGCTCTTCCCGTGGTTCGCCTTCGAGTCGCCTTCACCCGCACGGCTCGGCGCGTATAGCTTCCCGGACGAAACCACCGTGACTACGCTCTCGCCGCCCAATCTGCTGCCGGGCTGTACACCTGCTCCCTAGAAATACAAAGGGCACGGTTCCCAGAACCGTGCCCTCTCCCTCACCCAATCTAGCTGACTTAGGTCGTGTTACTTGCTACCCTGCGGCGCGTTCGCCGAAGCGTTCTGCGGCTGGTCGCCCGAGTTGGTCATCAACCGGACATCCACGCGGCGGTTCTTGGCGCGGCCGTCGCTGGTGGCATTCTTCTCCACCGGCTTGTCCTTGCCCAGACCGATCAGGAAAATCTTGTGCGCTGGGATCTGGTACTTGTCCGCCAGGTACTGGATGACCGCATCGGCGCGGCGTTTGCTGAGCTGATAGTTGTAGTCCGCATCACCGGTCGAATCCGTGCTGCCTTCCACTTCGACGATGTAGTGCTTGGTGCTCGAAAGCTGTCCGCCAAGCTGATCGAGGGCCTCTTTCGCCTTCTTGGTCAGGTCAGCCTTATCGAAGCCGAAGTGTACTGAGCTCTCAGCCACCGGCTTGAAGTTGTCGAGGTTTTCAACCGTGCCCGCAAGCGACGCAACCTGGGTGTTCACCTGGGTGGCATTCTTGTTGGCTTCATCGGCCTGCTGGCCTGCCTGAACGGCGTGCTGATCGGCGGTGTTCGCCTTTGCCTGGGCATCGGCGATACCGGACTGGGCGCGACGGTCCGTGTCCTTAATATCGCGACTATTCTTAGCCGTCAGGTCATCTAATTCATTGGTCTTGTTGATAATCGGCGCAGCTTGTTCGCGTGTGTACTTCTTCGTTGCGCAGCCCACGGTGAAGGGCATAACGCCTGCAATCAGAACTGCTACCATCGAAATCCGGTTCATAGCTTCAGGGCTCCTTAGAGACTTTCCGCTGGCCAGAGGCGAACCAAGTGAATGGGGGAGGTTCTGCAACCCTGCCGACACATAGGGAATAGCAACCGCCGTGCCATTCACGAGCCGTTATTTATCAATGAGTTACGATAGATAAGCCACGCCGAATCAAGAATTTCCGGCGTTCGTCGTAGAATTTTTACCGTGGGTGCCCCACCCTTCCCGAAGGGAGGGTGGGCGAGCGATGTCCTCGAACCCGCCATGATTTCAACCCAATGGACCTCCACCAGAAAATCCGCACCCTCCCGACCTCGCCAGGCGTGTACCTCTACAAGAACGCCGAAGGCGAGATCATCTACGTGGGGAAGGCCAAGAACCTGCGCTCGCGGGTAGGGTCGTATTTCGTCCGCGGGGCCGACGAGAACGCCAAGACCGGCAGCCTCCTCCGCGAGGCGGTGGACATCGAGTACATCGTCGTTGATAACGAGAAGGAAGCGCTTGCTCTCGAAAACAACCTTATCAAACAGAAGAAGCCCCGCTTCAACATCCTTCTCCGCGACGACAAAACCTACCCCTACATCAAGCTCACCATGGGCGAGAAGTGGCCCCGCGTTTATGTCACGAGGCGACTGAAAAAAGACGGCTCCGAATACTACGGCCCGTTTTTCCCGGCCAACCTCGCCTATCGCGTGGTGGACTTGATCCATCGCAACTTCCTGGTCCCAAGTTGCTATATCGATCTCCGTCGCTTTCATCCGCGCCCGTGCCTTCAGCACTACATCGGCCGCTGCCTCGGTCCTTGCGTCGAAGGCCTGACCAACGAATCGCAATATGGCGAGGCCGTCCGCGACGTAAAGCTCTTCCTCGAAGGCCGTCACGCCGACCTGAAGCAATCGCTCACCGCGCGTATGAACCGAGCCGCCGAAGACATGCAGTTCGAACTGGCCGCGAAGTACCGCGACCTGATCTCAACCGTCGAAGACCTGCACCAGAAACAGCGCATCGCCGCCGCCGAGGGCGACGACGCCGACGTCTTTGGCTACCACTACGAGAACCACATGGTCGCCGTGAATCTCTTCCACATGCGCGGAGGCAAGGTCCTCGACCGCCGCGACTTCTTCTTCGAAGATCTTGGTGAAATGGAATTGCGCGATGGCTTCAACGCCGACGAGTTCTTCAGCACCCTGTTGCAGCAGATCTATCTCGACAACAAGTACGTGCCGCGCACCATCTATGTCCCGGTGGAATTCGAAGACCGCGAAGCGCTCTGCGAGATCCTCGCCGAGCAAATGCATCGCAAGATAGACATCATTGTTCCGCAGCGCGGCGACAAGCGCTCGCTCATCGACCTCGTGGCTCAGAACGCCAAGCAGTCGTACGACCAGCGCTTCCGCGTCATGCGCCCGCAGACCGACGTCCTCAAGTCCGTCCTGCAAGACACGCTGGAACTGCCTGAGCTGCCAAACCGCATCGAGTGCTTCGACATCTCGCATATCCAGGGCGCCGAAACCGTCGCCAGCATGGTGGTGTGGGAAGACGGCAAGATGAAGAAGTCTGACTACCGCAAGTTCATCATCAAGACAGTGCAAGGGGTGGATGACTTCGCGTCCATGCGTGAAGTCGTAACCCGCCGCTATAAGCGCATGCAGGAAGAGAACCAGCCCATGCCGAGCCTGGTGCTGATTGACGGCGGCATCGGCCAGCTCCACGCCGCGGCGGACGCCCTCGAAGCCATCGGCATCACCAACCAGCCGCTTGCCTCGATTGCCAAGCGGGAAGAGATCATCTACGTCCACGGCCGCGAAGACGAGCCCATCCGTATCGACCACCACTCGCCGGTGCTGCACATCATCCAGCTTATTCGGGACGAAGCCCACCGCTTCGCGATCACCTTCCACCGCAAGCGCCGCGAAATCCGCGACCGCAGCAACGAGCTGCTCGAAATCCCGGGCATCGGCGAACAGGCAATGAAACGTCTACTCCGCCACTTCGGCAGCATTCAGTCCATTCGTGAAGCCAACGCCTCCAGCCTCGAAGCCGTGGTGAATCGCACCCAGGCCGAAGCCATCCTCGCGCATTTCCGGGGCGAACAAACCTCTCGACCCTAACGAGATCTCGAAGTGCTGTCATGGTGAGCGGAATAGCAATCCGGATTCGCAGTCGAACCACCCTTTGTTTTGCTGCGGCAATGCATTGACTTGCTTACCACCGCCACATACCATGCCCCCACATGGCGGAATCCGCTTCGTCTACCGGCCAGACCGTGGGACATTACCGCGTACTCGAGAAGCTCGGCGCGGGCGGTATGGGTGTGGTCTACAAGGCGCGCGACACCAAGCTCCAACGCACCGTCTGCCTGAAGTTCCTTCCCTCGGAAACTGCCCTTAGCGAACGTGACCGCCAGAACCTGTTGCAGGAAGCGCGCGCCGCCTCAACGCTCGATCATCCCAACATCGGCGCAATCTACGGGATCGAAGAATCGCCTGAACGCGTTCCGTTCATCGTCATGGCATACTACGAAGGCCAGACGCTGACCGAGGCCATGGTCTCTGGCGCGGCCGCAGCTCAACCGCTCGATATCATGCTTCAGGTCGCTCGCGGAGTCTCTGCCGCCCATGCACGCAATATCGTGCACCGCGATATCAAGCCTTCCAACATCATCATTACGACCGACAGCGTCGCCAAAATTGTTGACTTTGGACTCGCCCGGGTGATCTCCCAATCGGCTATGACCCAGAGCATGCATGCGTCTGGCACGCTGCCTTACATGGCGCCGGAGCAAGTACTCGGCGAAGCTGTGACGCCGGCATGCGATGTGTGGGCGTTGGGCGTCATCCTGGTCCAACTGCTTACTGGTACCCATCCCTTTGTCCGCGACAACCCCACTGCCATCGGCTTCGCCATCCTGAATCAGCCCCCGACGGCAATGGAACTCCTGCCGGCCAGCATCGCACCCATCGCGTACCGCGCATTAGCGAAACAAGTCGAGCACCGTTATCCAAGCGCCCGCGAGTTTCTCGCCGACCTGCTCACCGCTCGTAATCAACTTGCAGCTTCCACCCAGAGTACTGATCCGAGCAGCCCGACGCGCACCAATGCGATCACCACGAAAGAGCTTAAACAGCTTGCTGAGCTTGCCTCCATTTCGCGGTGGAATACGGCGCAGCGGCAAACGTCGAAGCGCGTTCTGTATCTCGCCATCGTTCTGCTTGCTGTTGCTGTGATTGCGCTACTGGTGCCCTCGGTTAGAAGCCGCCTGAGCCAGGCCGTTCCCGCCGCGGCGACCGATCATATTGCGGTGCTTCCGTTCGATAACGTCTCTGGCGATCCGACCAACGAAGCGGTCGCCGCCGGTCTCATGGACTCCCTCACCGGCGAACTCTCGAACCTTAATGCCGGCAAGCAGACGCTCTGGGTGGTGCCCGCGAGCGTGGTGCGCGCTCAAAAGGTCTCGGATCCAACCAGTGCCGCTAAGCTTCTCGGGGTGAACCTCGTGGTGAAGGGAAGTATCCAGCGCACGGGCGACGATGTTCGCCTTCGCGTGGACCTTATCGATGCGCGGAACCTGCGCCAGATCGGCTCCGCATCTCTGGAAGATCGTACGGCCGACATCGGAGCGCTTCAGGATGAGGCTGTCGTCCGCCTTGCGCAACTGATGAACATCGAGCTTACGGCCGACATGCTGCGCTCCACGGGCGGCCGTGGCTCACCGGCTTCGTACGAGCTTTATCTCAAAGCTCTCGGCTACATGCAGCGCTATGACAAAGCCGGTAATCTCGACCAGGCCATCAGCGCGCTCGATGAATCCGTTCGCCTCGATCCGCAATTTGCGCTTGGCTTCGCATCTCTCGGAGAATGCTACCGCCTCAAGAACGTGATCGACCCTAAGCAGAAGTGGGTAGACCAAGCCCTCGCGAACCTGCAACACGCCATGCAACTGAATGACCGGCTCGCGGCGCCTCACGTCTCCCTGGCATGGCTGGAGTCAGCGCTAGGCCACCATGACCTTGCGTTGCAGGAATACCAGAAGGCGCTGGGTATCAATCCTCGCGATCCCGAAGCCGTAAAGGGCCTCGCGCGCGAGTATGAACGCGCTGGCCGCATTGCCGATGCCGAAGCCGGCTTTAAACAAGCCATCCTTCTGCGTCCCGATTACTGGGACAGCTACAATGCTCTCGGCTCGTTCTATGTCCGCCAGCAGCGTTATCCGGAGGCCATCACGCAATTCCGCCGCGTGCTCGATCTCACCCCCGACAACTCTGCTGCCTACAGCAATGTGGCCGGAGTGCTGCTGCTCATCGGCGATCCTGCGTCGCAGAAAGAAGCCGAAGCTGCGTTGCGACGTTCTCTCGAACTCTCGCCTTCCTACGCCGCGTACACGAACCTCGGCCGCCTCTATATGAGCCAGAAGCGCTACGCAGAAGGCGTCGAGGTCACCCGGAAAGCGCTCGCCATGAACGACCAGAACTACGAGGTATGGGCAAACCTTACCGTCATGCTGCAATGGCTGCACAATGATGCCGCTGCCGCCGAGAGCCGGGCCCGCACCTTTGCGCTTCTAAAACAGTACGTCGTCGCCCATCCCGAGGATGCCAACGCGCATTCGTCCCTCGCAACTCATTACGCCAAAGCCGGCGACCGCACCAATGCAGTGCGCGAAATTGAAACCGCCCTCGCGCTCCAGCCCCATGATTCCACCGTGCTCGCCGACGCCGCTGAAGTGTACGAGGATTTCGGCGACCGCAAGCGCGCCATCGACTCCGCCGAGAAGAGCCTGAAAAGCGGCAACAGTCTCGACGATCTGCAAGTCAGGCTCGAATTACAGCAGCTTCTAAGGGACCCCAGGTTTCGAACTAATCCGAAGTGATCTCGTTCGACAGGAGCTATCTCATGGCAAAACGCAAGATTGTTCCACTTGCAAACACGATTGTAGTAACGATTACGAACGGCGTGCCTTCACTCACTCAAGTAGACCTGCCAATGAGTGCGCGCATCGCGTTCGTTAACCTCGACAGCGTGGAGTATTTAGTCGAGCTGTGGAACCGCCGCAACGACGACCACGTTTATGTCGGCCCCGTGCTGCCGCCGAATGGAAGTCTTACATTCTCTGCCGATATCGCCCACGCAAAGAATGGCGACAAGTGCTACTACAACGTCCTGCCGACCACGGCGGTTATAAATAGAAAGAAGACCAAGAGTGGTGGCAAAGTGATAGATGGCGGCGGGCACGTGATCATCATCGGGAAGTAGATGCGTCGCAAGGTCAACCCACTCTGGTCTCGCCGGAGTGGGTGTGGCCACTCGTTTGTTACAATTCGCGACACCCGATGAGCCAGTCCAC
>Ga0206970_10133_pt1 | contig 21267 bp, 19 predicted proteins | sample Alteio_BWOrgHeat_88_FD_152964 | JGI IMG/M metagenome (GOLD analysis project Ga0206970, IMG submission 152964) | Enriched cells from forest soil in Barre Woods Harvard Forest LTER site, Petersham, Massachusetts, United States -... | ecosystem: Environmental > Terrestrial > Soil > Temperate forest >... | reverse complement strand
CAATGTGTCCTTTAACGCAATACTAATATTCAATAGGCTATCTACATTGATAAGGCTATTTTCAATTGGTGCAATAATTTTAATATAAGCCGTATCAACATATTCGTGTGTGGAATCAATGAAATTTGTTGCTTTATATCTCGTTCCTCCAGGGTTATTATTGGCAGGGATATTATCTGCAAAAATATTATTATCATTAATTGGGGAGTTTAATAATTGCAAAACAGTATTACCTGTAATATCTACATCTGTAATATTTTTATGCCATTTATCTAAACCATATAATATAGTAACTGTATTATTTACATTAGGATCAATACCTGCAAGTTGACTTGTGAATGTTGGAACAACCAGGTCGCTGCTGACTAACCAATGGTTATATTCAGCACCATATTGTGTAGTAATAGAATTAATTAAAATAGGAGAAAGTCCACTCGTTATATTTGTCACATCATCCAAATCAACATCGCTATATAAATCAAAAAATAGTTTTAAAAATTCATACGCTAAGCTATTTGAAGCATAATCATATAAAATTGAACCTTCATCATTAGGATTCGAACTCGTCAAGCCTGCTATCAAATGGTTCTTTACGCTTGTTGTATTAAATCTTATGCCTCCATTTACTGCAGCCAAATCATTTACTGCGCCTGAAGTTGTATATCCTGATGGCTCTTGTGTAAAAAAAGATGATAAAAAGTCAGGGTCAAGAATATGAATACCATTTAAAAAAGCAGACCCTATAGTTGTATTTAAGACGGGCGTAATGTGTTGTGCAATATCAGCAGTTGGTGTCCCATCATGAGGCGTATTAATCGTTATTAATTTATTGACAAAGCCTTTACCGTAATTCCGAACAGTGTAACTAATGTCATTCGCATAATACTGAGGAAATTGATTTATAACAGTTCTAATCATTGAGCCGCCCATGCTATGGCAAACATAATCCACCCTGTTGCAAGCATGTAAACTTAAATAGGCGTTTGCAATATACCATTGAAATGAATTTGCATAGCCATCCGAAGACATACCGAGTAAAAGGCTTGCATTGTTATTAAAATAAGCATCATTATACATCGTATTTGCATGTACACCTGCTTTAAACAATGAGTTTGAATTAATAAAGAATTGATTTGATGAATTTTGGTCAGTATAATGAAAATTATCCCAGGTATGTTCACTTCCACCCAAACCATGCACCAACATCAAAGGAGGCCGCACAATTTCTATTGGGCAAACTACCATTGGTTCTACACTATTATCTGAATAAGTAACTGTAATTTGTGCATTTACAATTCTTTGTCCTGCATATTGGTCTATATCTGGTGTAAGCCCCCTGTCAAAATCATCAGGCGCTACATACCAAAACCAATACTCCCCATTATTTATTGGTGCATTGCTATTCAATATAGTTGTAGAGGCATTATTAGCTTCGGTAGAATAAATTCTATCATTTCCTGCGCTGGTAATCATTAGCTTTCCAATCAGCCTTTGCTCTGAAGAACTTAGTGCAGGGTCTATTAAATTAACATTTACACTTGCAATGGTTTTATTATTTCCTGGCTTTTTTGTTATTTTAATGTAAACTCTTGCTGTACCGTCTGCACATACTCCAGTTGGATTTCCCTTTTGATGAGGTGTTTTACTATAATCCCACAATAAAGAGTCATTAATGCCTCCACCTGTTGAAGCAAGTATATTAAATGATTCAGAAGTTCTAAAATAGCTCAGGTTATTGGCGTCTGATATTCTAAGCTGGTAGCTGCCATTCGTAGTTGGTGAGAAAGATTGAATAAATGTCGCAAAATTATTTAGGATCCCCTGTTCCAAATAAGTTCCTATACTTTGCCAGGCTCCGCCATTTATTGCATACTCAATTTTGTATGTTCTCTGCGAATAGCCACCCACAGAAGTATTAAACTGGTGTGTAGTCATTTTATCGCTCCAATGGATAGAAACATTGTCACCAACATAATATTGATTAATGCTTAATGGCGATAATATAGTAAGATAGTTCGTTGATTGGGTTTGAGGGGGATTATTTATAATAAATATTTTAGGCATCGTATTATAATTCCTGAAAGTATCATTAGCGCTAATACTATACGTCCCGGCAATTAAAGTATCTGGCACATGCCAATTAAAATTAATAGTGCCATCATTATTAATAGGTACATATAAGCTTACCACTTGGCTACCACTTGCTGCGCTAATGCTTATTAGTGCAAATAATGAGGGAGTAAAATTACTACCGCTTATAGTTAAAGTCTGCCCCGTATCAAGCGTACTCTTGTTTAGGATAATTGATGGGTAATTAAATGCTGTAACGGTATTGCCCCTAAAAGTATCTACAATTACAGAAGACCATTGTCCGAAATTATTTTGAAATTGCAAGTAAATAGTATCCTTGCCAAGCTGGAACCCTCCGGGGTAATTGATACTGCTTACATCCAATATTGTCTGCGGTGCACTGAGATGAAAAGTAAATGCATTCGCATAGTCGCTATTAATCCAGCATTTATACGCCGTGATTGAACCTGTTTTATTAAATAAAGCACTTGTAGCTGCACTCCAAATACCAGCTTGGTTTTGAGTACGCATATTCAAAACATGATAATTCCCGCTTAGTCCATTTGTATTGACATTAATATTGATGAAGGTTACAGAATCAGGTGTTGATAAAAGTTGTGATACTTTATTGGCATAATCATTATCAAACCAATATTCATAACCTGTCAAACCTCCTTCACCCACGTAAAAGACACTGCTTATTGGCACACTCCATTTATTACTATTATCTTCAAACACAATGTTTATATTGTGATAACCATGGCTCAGGCCAACCACAGGAATGTTCGCGGCTAGGTTATAGCTCGAATTTGGACTCACTATAGTTTGTGTAACAGCATTTACATAATTAGTATCAAACCAATATCGGTATTGGTTAATTGTTTGACAATAACAATTGCGGGGTAATGCAACAATTAAAAGAAAAATAAACAATAGCTTTTTCATCTTGATTAAGTTTAGATTAACTATTGCCTAATTTCCTACGCGAACTTTTATCTGAACAGGTAAGTTTCCAGAAGCATCTGTACTTCCGCCGATACTTTTAAACATTACATGAGGATTACTTGGCACGGCCCCATCATTATAAGGTGTAGATGAACCGTAAATACCTACATCTGTCCCATCATCGCCAGCATTGTGCCCCGGAGAACTGCTTAATAAATGAAAATTCTTTGTGTAGTCAAAACCAGCAGTAGTTGCATTAACAAAAAGATTACTTAGTGGTACATTTGTTATAGTTCCTACTTCTAAAGCCGCACTTAAAATACCTAATGCACTATAAACTGTTAAATTATTTTTCAATACACAACCCGGACAAGTCAAACTTGATTGCGCAGATGAATCAAAAATATTATTCTTGAATGTAGAGTTTGTAACACATCCATAACAATTAGGAGAAATAGCACCAAAAAAAACGCAATTATTTACTGTAGAAGTGTTTAATATTTTAATGCTTCCAAGAATACAATTGCTAATTGCACCATTCGTCATAGGAACTGTAATATCAGATCTGGAAATACAATCTTTAATTAAACAATTATTGCAATAAAAATAATTATTTGCCATACCATAATATTCGTTGGCGAAAGTAATACCATCCATATTACATCTTATTATCTGTATATTAGAAGTTGTATATGAAACATCAGTAGAGATTATAGTACTAGTGTACAATCCCTCTAAAGAGCTGTTACTGCTATTGGTATCAAATACTATGTTATTTGCTATTTGGCTCATTCCCGTGACATTAGTGCTGTCAGGATAATGCCCCGCACCAATAATATGCAACTCCTTCTTTATGTTTATATTAATAGGGAAAATTCCGCCTGGGATATAAATATAATTACCTGATGAAGCATAAACAATTGCTGTATCCAAATTATAATAAGGAGTACAAGTCGTACCCAAGGCATTACAAACCATTATAGGTGCTTGTTGGGCGTCAATATTAAAGGAAGCGATAAACAAAATGAAGAGTAAAAATATTTTTTTCATTTCAGCAAAATTTTAAATAATAATCATTGCCACTTACACTATAAACCTCAATCAAATATACAAATATGGTTTATAAAAAAAATTTATTTCTCATGCGCAAAATGTTCACCTAACTCTGGAGCTGGCATAGAAGGAGTTTAAATTTTTTCTACCAACATCTTGTCTCACTAGGGCAACACGCAGTTTAGTATCTCCTCTCCTTTGGAGAGATCGGGAGAGGCCCTTCCAGCCCATTAACAATTTAATACCCGCTCCCACAGTCACTTTCACAGAAAAATTTGGATTCGCCTACCCGCGTTTCGTATCTTTATGAGTAATTTCAACAAATATGTTGATTTTCAAAATAGTTCTTTGACAATTCATGCTAAATCCTTTAATCAAGCTAACTTTTCTCATGGAGCGAAGCGTAATAATCAGGGTCTTTTTCACCCAATGGGGAAATGCAATGTGGATAATACAGCCTAAGTGCTTGAAATTCAACACACCTCAATTCACATTTTATTTTTTGATGTGAAAAATATGGGAAAGTATGGGAAAATACGGGAACTTTTGAGCAATAAATGAGCAGTATTTTTCTCTTAAAATGCTCAGATTTGCTCGCATCAAATGGGGCAAAAAATGTCCGTATTATCACAAAATCGGTAGTAATCGGGCATAAAATGCCCGATCCAATGCCCGATGTTTTTATTGATAATCAATCATTTACATCCAAAATGCCCGGGTTTTTGCAAAAAAATCGGACATCGGGCATTTCACCTCACAGAGACGGCACAACACATTATCACGTTAACTAAAGCGGCAACCGAGGAGGAACGACGAGCTCACGAACACCCAAAAAAAATAATCAATGCGTTCGTAACAAACCGAGCGAAGCGAGCTCACGCCTGCCCGCCGTGGCGGGAACACCAACAAAAAAATAATTATGATGTTCGTAACACTATCGAGCCGCATACAACATATTATCACGTTAACAAATGCGGCAAAAATGGAGGAACCGGCAAAAGTGGCAATTTTGGCTAAACAGAAATTATAAACTACTAAAAATCAATAAGATGTAACAATTTAAAAAATCCTATCAGCGGCAACAAGCAGGCAACAAAGCGGCAACAATCAAAAAAATAGAATATGAAAATGACCTGCGTTTTTCGTTTAAAATTCTAAAGCTGAGAATTTGCAAAGGCACCTTTTTTCGCGCCCAAGATGAGCAGTCAGCACCTTAAAGAACCGAACCATCAGTCTATGAAAATGAACATTAGCACTACAAGCGAAAAGCCAGTGCCCCACAATAGCACTGCTAAGTAACACGCAGCAAAGCTATGTCGGGGCCACGCGGAGCGATTTGGGCCCGACGCGGCTTTTCTTTCGTTCTTTCTTTTGCCAAGACAAAAGAAAGAACACTCGCAAAGGGCAGTACAACACGAGAAATATTTGCTATCGCAACCGAGGAGGAACGACGAGTTCACGGACACTAATAAAAAATAATGAATATGACCGTAACACACCAATGAGATAGCGGCTCGGGGGACCGCTATGACAAACGCGATACAAAATGTCCGACTTGGGACAAAAATGGACATTCATCGGGCATTCAATAATCAACATTAAAAATTGATAATCAATAACTTAACACAAAACACAGCACAAAAAATGTCCAACTTTTACATTAATTGGGCATTGCACTTGACCTTTCAATTAATCACCATTAAAAACAGGAAATTAAAGCCCACAAAAAGATACCCAAACAGCCCAAAACGGAGGCCAAATGTCACTAACTGGAAAAAAAGCGGAAAAAATATTTCAAGACAAAAAATGTTTTCAAATAATTGATAATCAATATGATGAAGTGAATTGAACAGGCAAAAACAACCCAAAAGCGGAAAAAATATTTTCTCATGTCGACGCGAGATTGCTTCGTTCCTCGCAAAGACGAACGCGAGAAACAAAAATCCCATGTTGACGTGAGATTGCTTCATTCTTCGCAACTCTTTTCATTGAGGCAAATAAAAAATCATCATGAAACGAAATAATGACGAACGCGAGAAAGGATGGGGCAAATAGAATGTCATTGGCAGCTTATCACCCTGAGCTTGCCGAAGGGCGAACCATGATATGGCGGGCAAGGCGGCCCTCCTTCGACCCGAAGTATCGGGACTAGGGCGGACGAGGCAAAAAAATGTCCGGTACTTACATACCGGACAAACAATTATATCAAGGTAATCCTTAAATCCCTAAATCCAGGTTCAAGGTCCTATTTAGATTTTTTAGCGGGGGCAGACTGGCTGCTGCTGGCTTTGGTGGCCTTGCCTTCTGTGGTCTTAGGGGTTTTGTAGAAACCAACACAGATGATGCAGAGGGCAGCTATGATGCCGATAGTGGTCCAGGTGCCTTTTTCCATCACATCGCCTGATTGCTTAACACCCATTACCTGGGAGCTTATGCTGCCGAAAGTGCCGGAAAGACCGCCACCCTTTGGTAATTGTACCAATACGAAAAATGCCAATACTACACAGGCCAACAATATTATTATAGTTATAAACTCGATCATGATTCTGATTCCTTTAGTATCTTTTCAATTTTGCGGGCAAAGTACGCATTTTTTTGAGGATTCCGCAAACTTAATTTGCGGTACATATCAATTGCTTTATCATGTTTGCCCTGTTTTTCATAAACATCGGCCAAAGCCTCACTCACCAGGCCCTCTTCGCGGGTTATGGAGTTTACGGCCATTTCAAACACATTTTCAGGTATTTCCTCATTTTCTTCCTCCAGGGCAGCGGCCAGCTTTTCTTTCTGCCACATGGTCTTTAGGGCCTTCTGGTCTTCGCGCTCCTCCCTTTCCTTCTGGGTGCGGGTCTTAAAATGCAGCAACCATTCCGAAAAACTCATCATCACCATCAGCGAGCGGTCGTCTTCTTCGCCCGTTGCTGCAGCTTCCTGCATATCGTCCGGAATCTCGTTAGATACTTCAATACCCTGGTGCAGGAAATAGTCTTCGGTATATATGGGTAGTATCAGCCTGTCGCCGGTGTCGGTGGTAATATTGTCCTGGTCAAAATTTACATCCTCACTGCTAAAGTTTTCAAGGCGGGCTTCTTCGGCCAGTTCTTCCTTCAGCTCTTCGCGCACTATCTTTTCTTCTATCTCTGCTAGGTCTTTCTCTACAAAAATATTTTCGCTGAAAAAGTCATGCTCAGGTTCCGGAAGTTCAGTGACCGGTTCCTCTATCTCAATGATGGTATCAATAATTTCGACCCTTTCGTTGTCAGCCGGTTTCGCATCCTGCGCATATTGCTGCGAGCTTTGCAGGTATTGGCAAAACAGAAGCCAGTTGCCCATGTACAACTGCATATTGCTCATCATGGCAGGGTCAAAAGCTTTGCGGCTGTTCTTATCTGCAGCCTGCACATAATGGGCGGGTACAAAATAAGGATAACGCTTTTTCAACTCATCCATCGCCGCCATATCCTGCTGCGAAACAGAATGAGGTGCATTAAGCATCTGGGATATATTTTGTATAGATAATGCCTTGCTCATAGTTACAAATCTGCTACCAATTTACGAATGCTTTATTAAATATATCATCAGAAAGTTGATTTCCTATATCTTCTATCAAAGCCGGCTCCACATTTTGAAGTGTTTGAGAGGCGTCGAAGTCGGAAAAACGGCTGAAAGTTTGTGTAAAATTAGCTTTAGGATTCAATTTGTTCTTAAAAGTTATCTGCACGCCAATAGTAAGCCTGTTTTTAGTGGCTGTCTGCACATTGGCTACACCGGTCACTGTTACCTCGTAAGTGGTTATATTGCCGGTGATATCATAGTCTGCATTATCGGTAGTATTGGGCGACAAACCTGTTTGGGACAATATCTTGCTGCGTATCTTATCTGTAAGTGTGCCGCTGAGGCTGGGTACCACATTGCGGGCCCTGTTGTCCAGCATGTGTATATTAAGTGTTTTCCCTTCGATAGTAGCGCCCGTGAAGCTGTAAATGCCACAGCTTTGAAAAAAAGCAAACAGTATAAAGAAAAAAGAAAAAAATCTGCGCATGGTATTTCTGCTGAAAGTAAAGATACTGAATTTGGATAAAGCCCACTAATCGGGCATTAAAAAGACGATTTAAAAGCGCAGTGTTACATAAAATAATATCACCCTTACAGGGTTTGTCTATTTTGTTTTACAATTTTACTATAATCATTTCAGTCCTTCGGACTTAATCCTTCAACTTAATTATGTTACTCGTTTATATCATACTCTTTTATCTTCCGGTATAAAGTCCTTTCAGAAATGCCCAACTCATTGGCAGCATCACGACGCCGGCTTTTATGTTTTTTAAGGGCCTTGGTAATGAACTCCTTTTCGCGGTCGGCCAGCATGAGGCTTTCTTCCACTTCCTGGTGAGGTTCATTGGCATGGATCATTATGGGCGCACTCGCATTATAGGATGGTGTGATAAGTCCAGGCTCAGGGTTATTTTTATAAACAGGCAGCAGGTTCTCAGCAGCGCCGGAGGGTGTAAAATTCTGCTGGTGGGCCATCTCCAGCACCATGTGCTTGAGGTCGTTCATATCTTTTTTAAGATCGAAGAAGAGCTTGTAAAGGATATCGCGTTCTGTATTGGTAGTGTTGTAATCGGATGTTGTGGAGGGCATGCCACTGGCTGGCAAAAGAGCCAGGCTGCGTGATGTATCTTTAGCAGGCAGAAAACGTTGCAATACGTCTGCTGTAATGGACTTATCGGTTGACAAAACAGACACCTGCTCTGCGATGTTCTTCAGCTCGCGCACATTGCCCTGCCAGGGGTAATTAACCAGCAATTGCTGGGCAGCAGCATCTAACTGAACAGACAATGTTTTATAACGCTCAGAAAAATCAGAGGCGAATTTGCGGAACAGCAAAGGAATGTCTTCCCTGCGGTCGCGGAGAGAAGGTACCCGTATAGGCACAGTGCTTAAACGGTAATACAGGTCTTCTCGAAATTTCTTCTGTTGGGTATAATCGTGCAAGTCGCGATTGGTAGCAGCAATAACCCGCACATCCGTTTTCTGCACCTTGGAAGAACCAACGCGAATGAACTCGCCGGTTTCCAATACACGCAGCAGGCGGGCCTGGGTGCCTAAAGGCATCTCCCCTATCTCATCCAGGAAAATAGTGCCACCATTCACAGTTTCGAAATATCCTTTACGGCTGTCAACGGCGCCAGTGAAAGAGCCTTTTTCATGGCCGAATAATTCACTGTCAATGGTGCCTTCAGGAATAGCCCCGCAGTTAACCGCTATAAAAGGGTTGTGTTTCCTTGGTGACAATGCGTGTATGATCCCTGAAAACACTTCTTTACCCACGCCACTCTCCCCAACTATCAATACAGACAAGTCGGTATTAGCAACCTGTATGGCCGTATTGAGCGCATGGTTCAAGGCGGGTGAATTACCTATGATGCCAAACCTGTTCTTTATACTTTGAATATCCATAAACCCAATCCGCTGAAGCGGGCTTTTTAGAATTTTAAGTTATTATTGTTGTAGAAAAAATCTATCGTCCTCTCCTTCGTAATACGCCAGTTTTCCAGGTACACAGGAAACAACCGTTCCCATGTCGCAACTGATAATTTTCGTTAATGCATCTGATAATACTAAAAATCTATTGTCCAGTTCTTCGCTTTCAGATATCACATAACAGGTATCCGGCGCACCTTTACTTTTTAAATAGGTAAAAACATATTCACTTGTATGGCTTCCTTTAGCAAGACGTTTAATTTTATCAGTATCAAAATCTCTAAAATGGCTAAGTTGTTTTACAATCTTCTTTCTTGTTTTTATATTAGGAAGCATTGACAACATTCTTTCCTGCTTAGCTTTTACAATAAAGCTCAAAATAAATCCTTTCTCATGCTGCTCTATTTCAGGATTCATAGAGCTTTAATTTGTCTTGATTTATTCTCTGAATGAAATACGGGTTACTAAGTTTTTCTTCCGGGACGAGATCTACGTTCCTTTTTAAAAGTGATTCCAAGGCAAAAAGTAAATTAAAATAATTATCTGCGTATTCCAGCTCACCAATTTCATTTTTATTAAACTGGTATAAGAAATCGACATCACTTTCCGGCTTATATTGACTTTCTTGTTTGACCGCACTGCCAAACAGGTACAGCGATTTTACGTGATGCTGTTTGCAAACATCATGTATGCGCTCTAAATTATTTTTTATCAGTTCAACCATGAGTATTATATTATTTCTCCTATTAAAGTGGCAGAGGTGGCGCTTGTTATTTTTACTGTTGCGTAGTCACCTTTTTTCAATCCGGCATTTCCTTTGGGGAATACCACCACTTTGTTTTGTGTGCTGCGGCCACTCCAATCCATATCGCTTCGTTTGCTATTGCTTTCTATAAGCACTTCAAATACTTTGCCTATGTCATTTTTATAGCTCTCGCGTTGATGGACATGCTGCAAATGAATGATCTCCTGTAGCCTCCGAAGCTTCACATCTTCGGGAATGTCATCTTCATAACGCTTGGCAGCCAATGTGCCCGGGCGCTCGCTATAGGAAAACATATAGGCCATATCGAAACGCGTTGCTTCCATGATGCTGAGCGTGTCTCCATGTTCTTCTTCTGTTTCGGTGCAAAAACCCGAGATAACGTCGGTGCTTAAACCGCAATCGGGCATTATTTCCCTTATCCTGTTTATCTTATTCAGGTACCACTCGCGGGTATAAGTGCGGTTCATGAGCGAGAGGATACGGGTATTGCCACTCTGCACGGGCAAGTGTATGTATTTGCAGATGTTATGGTATTTAGACATGGTGTGCAGCACATCGTCCGTAATATCTTTAGGATGAGATGTGCTGAAACGAACACGGAGCAAAGGAGAGATCAATGCTACCCTTTCCAGCAGCAGTGCAAAAGTTACATCCTCATGATTGAAGGCAGTGTAGTGATAACTGTCCACATTCTGCCCAAGCAATGTAACTTCCCTGAAACCTTTTTCAAAAAGCTCGCGGCACTCATTTACAATGCTGTCCGCATCACGGCTGCGTTCGCGGCCACGCGTAAATGGCACCACACAGAAAGTGCACATATTGTTGCAGCCACGCATAATGCTTACAAAGGCTGTTACGCCATTGCTATCCAGGCGCACGGGTGCAATGTCTGCATAAGTTTCTTCACGGCTCAGTAATACATTAACGCTCTTCTGGCCACCTTCTGCTTCGGTAATCAATCCAGGCAGGCTGCGATAAGCGTCAGGGCCTATCACCATATCGACCAACCTTTCTTCTTCCAAAAATTTAGCTTTTAACCTTTCTGCCATGCAACCCAAAACGCCAATCAGCATACCAGGTTTTACTGCTTTTGCTTTACGGAAAACATGCAACCTATTACGTACCGTTTGTTCTGCTTTTTCCCTGATAGAGCATGTATTTATTAAAATAAGGTTGGCTTCTTCATAATTACGGGTGGGGCCAAAACCTTCTTCCTGGAGTATGGATGCGACTATTTCACTATCGCTGAAATTCATCTGGCAACCATAGCTTTCTATATAAAATTTCTTACTGTATTCGTTCGGGTCATCAGCAAACGGAGCATAGGCTTGCCCCTGCTTTTCTTCATCTACCACTTTTTGCAGAATCTCTGCCATAATTTCCGATTTCAGGCTGCAAAGATAGGGAGAATGCTTGATAGCTTGATAGGCAAAAATGTTAATAAGTTGATAGGGGAATAGACAATTTATATAGCAGGTTTTGAAAAACAAGCGTCATCCATTAAAAAATAATGCTGTTTGATTCATAAATCAAACAGCATTATTTCAAAATCCTTTGTATGTGTGGGCCTATTCAAATTCAGCGTCTGCTACACCTTTGTTTATCTCTACAGACTGGACCTTAGCAGTGAGTATCTGTGCGCCAGCACCCTCTTTTACAGTATAAGGCACTTTATAGCCACCCGAACCGGGTACTTCTGTATAGTCAGCATATTCAGAAACCTGGGTTACCGGACCCTGGGGACCGTTTGCAGATTGCAGCTTCTTCACTAACAAACCACTTTTAGCATCATAATACTCGGTCATTTTTTTACCGCTGGAAAGGCTTGCCTCAATAACATAAGCATCATTACCGTTCACTTTTTCCATGCCAGTGAGCGTGCGTGTGATACCATACTTTTCAGGATGGAGGTCGGAATAAATATCGGCCTGCACTTTCACTTCTTCCAGGTCGTCAGCAGTCATGTCTGCCTTCTGGCCTTGTTGTTCCTGGTAGCCTTTTGTGCCATTATAAACCTGTTTCTGGAAAGGCATGGACTGTCCGTTCATTGTTCCGACAACGGTTTCTTTATATTTCCCGGGAGCTTTTTTCATTTCGGTGATAGTAAGAGGAATATTCTGTATCTCGCTTGAAGAAACTATTTTGATATCTTTTATCCCGTTTATAGCTTTTTCGCCACCTATAGCTGTGATGTATTTTTTCATCACCTCTACTGCGGTCATATTTGAGGGGGCAGCTGTTTTTGCTTCAGGCTTTATTGGATGCCCGTAATTGTCATAATAATCTATTTTACCATCTGCAGAATATTTCACCAATTTGTCTGCGACTTCCTTAAGACTACCCACTACAATAATATTTGCTTTATCAGGATTGATGTATTTACGGGCAACCATCATCACATCATCAGAACTTACAGCACTGAGGTTCTTAAGATAGTTAGTGTAGAAATCTTTAGGCATGTGGTAGCGCTCTATATTAATTGCATACTGGGCTACGCGGGACGGATCTTCGAGGCCAATCGCGAAATTACCGGAGATATAGCTAATTGTATTTTGCAGATCCTGCGGCGCTACTTTTTCATTCTGCAAACGGTGCATTTCATCAAGGATGGCGCCTACAGAGCTATCTGATACTGCATTGCGACATTTTGCATAAGCAGTAAATGATCCTACCAACTCATCTTCTTTAATAGTGGAATAAGAACCATAGGTCCAGGCATGTTTTTCACGAAGATCAAGGAAAAGGCGGCCTTGTGAACCACCACCCAACACCGTATTTGCAACACGTGCTTTAATTACATCATCAGTGCCCGGTTTCAGGTCAATAGGATATGTAACATTGATAACGCTTTGTACAGCAGCCTGGCGTGGTACGAAAGATACATGCGTTATCGAAGGGTTTACAGGAGTAGAATAAGTGGCTACAGGGACATCTGCTTTCTCCCATTTGCCAAAATATTTTTCAATAAGAGGTTTTATCTCAGCCACTGTTACATCCCCTACTACTGCCATGTACGCCACATTGGGACGGTAATAGTTATTGTAATAGTTTTTGCACTGCTGCAATGATATTTTCTTTACACTTTCATCATTAGCAACCTCGCCATAAGGATGCGATTTGCCAAAGTTGATCGTTGCTGTTACATTACGCAGCATAGCATCAGGTTCATTTTTCTCTGTTTCCAGTTGTGACAAAGTCTGTTTTCTTGCTTTGTCCAGTTCTTCCTGGGTAAAAACAGCGCTTGTTGCTATATCGCTCATCAGGTCGAATATCTTGTCCTGGTATTTTTTCAAACCGGAACCTGACATACCTTCATCAGATGCATTAATGCGCGCGCCAATGAAATCTATTTCTTCATTCAGCTTGTCTTTAGACCTGTTCTTTGTGCCTGTAAGCAGCAATTCGGACATCATATCCCGATAGCCAGCGTTTTCGCCCTCCAGTTCGGGCCTTACATCCAATTGAATACTGCAAGAGATGGTCGGCAGTTTATGATTTTCGACTACGAATACCTTCAGTCCATTGGCCAAAGTAAAACTCTCTGTCTTACCCAGTTTTATTTCGGGAGCAGGGCCCGGCTGAGGGCGAATGCTCCTGTCTAAAGGTTGCGCCCATGACGTTGAAACCAGGGCTAAACTTATTATAGAGAATGCTATTTTTTTCATCTGAATATTGTTTTATTTTTTTTGCCAGATGGAACTCCCGTCAGCCAAACAATAAATTGGACTACAGAACATTCATTGTTCTGTGTGCAAAATTCTGCTTTAGAATGGTCGTTTCATCTGAATATTTTTTGAAGCTTATGTAGCTAATAATGTTATTGTTTAGGCGCCGGAGCAGTTTTCTTTTTAGGAGTCTCTTTATTCAGCGTTTCTTTGTTGCTTGGTTTTTCTTCTGACTTAGATAAGTAATAAACTACCAGTAAGTTATCTTTTGAGAAATACTTATTGGCGGCTTTCTTAAGGTCATCTTTCGTGATCTTTTTATAATTATCCAGCTCGGTATTTATCAGGTCAGGGTTCTTTTGATAGGTATAGTCTGTAGCAAGATGCTGCACTACTCCAAGTACTTTTTGGTTCTGGCTGATGAAATCATTCTCTTCTTTATTCATCAATTTCTGATACTCTTCGTCGCTGATGCCATTAGTTTTTACCTTTTCAACTTCAGCCTGCATGGCCTTTTCCAATTCTTCCGGTTTTACACCCATATTGGCGATACCGAGCATAATAGCCAAACCGGGTTCTTCATTTTGCAAATCGAATGCTGCGGTTTCAACTGCTTTCTCCTGCTTGTCAACAAGCTCTTTGTGCAAGCGTGAGCTTTTGCCATCTGATAATAGACTTGCCAACAGCTTTACGGCATAATAATCAGTGCTGCCAATTTTAGGAATGTGGTATGCAAATATCACAGCAGGCAATTGCACATTGTCATAGAATGTTACCCTCTTCTCTGCTGTTTGCTTGGGCTCAACAGTTGTGGGGCGGGGAATAGGTTTTGTGCCTTTGGGAATATCACCGTAATACTTATTAATAAACTCTTTCGTTTTTGCAATGTCCAGATCGCCACCTATTACGAGCACTGCATTGTTAGGCACATAAAAGGTTTTGTAAAAATTCATGAACTCATCAAGGGTAGCCTTGTCGATATACTGTTCTTTACCGATGGGAGTCCAACGATAAGGATATTTTGTATAGGCATTACCATAAACCACGTTCAGCAATTGGCCATAGGGCCTGTTATCGTAGCTCTGTTTCTTTTCTTCTTTTACCACTTTGCGCTGTGTTTCCACACCGATGGTATCGATTTTTGCATGAAGCATGCGCTCGGATTCCATCCACAAACCAAGCTCCAGTTGGTTGGAAGGCATTACTTCGTAATAAAAGGTGCGGTCTTGTGATGTATTGGCATTTAACTGGCCGCCAGCAGACTGAACGAATTTCATGTATTCGCCACGTTTGATATTCTCGCTGCCTTCGAACAACAGATGCTCGAAAAAGTGTGCAAAACCTGTACGTTCAGGGTCTTCGTTTTTTGAGCCCACATGATACATTACAGATACCGCGACAATAGGCGTGGAATGATCCTCGTGCAGTATCACATGCAAGCCATTGGGCAGGTCGTATTCGGTAAAATTAATTTTACCTGTAGCTTGCTTCGCCGATAAAATACAGGCGCCCAGCAACAGGGAATAAAAAGCGGTTCGCTTCATAAAAAATGGGAATTTGCCGCAAAAATAGCTTAACAAGCCCTGATTGTATAATATTTATGAAAAAATCACTCTAAAATTCCCTTTTATTGGATAGCGCGACACATAAGATATAATATTGGTATCTTTGTTTAAAGATATTACGATAATGGAACTTGTAATCAAGGATATTAAATCCCGAGAAGATATAAAACTATTTACTGAGCTTGCTAAACGACTGGGTTTAAAAACAGCCAAACTTTCTATGCAAGAGAAAGAAGATATAGGCCTGGGATTGGCGATTGAAGAAGGCAGAAAATCGGGCTACGTATCTGAAGGAACTGTACTGAAAACGCTTCGTAAAATTCAGAATAAAAAATAATGAATTAATCTCTTTATTTGTATATCCCTTTATGTCATTACTTCTTACAATTCCTAATTTCACCGAAACAAGAGCGTGGGTAAATGATACAATCATACTTGGTGACCGAGGTTTCAATTTTGTCATTTCAGCATAGCGAAATCACGAAACAATTTTAAGTATGTCCGAGCTATTTCAAAATAAGTATCGAATCCCAAGCACACGATGGCAATTATGGAATTACTCCAGTGCAGGCTCTTATTTTGTTACAATCTGTACTGCAAAAAAGGAATGCTATTTTGGCGAAATTGTCAATGCTGAAGTCCAATTAACTGATATAGGACAAATTACATCGTCAGGATGGGGAAAAACCTCAGGCCTACGTGCCGATATGAAAATAGAGTTGGGTGAATTTATTGTAATGCCTAACCATTTTCACGGGATAATCAATATTGGTGAAAACCAATTCAATAAAACCGCAATGCCTGAGGGTAGAGACGCAATGCATTGCGTCTCTACGAATGACATGCCTAATAACTACCTCCACAATAATAATGTTTTTGGACCTCAATCTAAAAATCTCGCATCTATTATCCGAGGGTTTAAATCAGCAGTAACGACGTACACACGAAAAAACAATTTGCCGTTTGCCTGGCAAACATGCTATCATGATCATATCATTCGTTCTAAAGATGAATATTTTGCAATAGCGAATTATATTATTAACAATCCTGCCAGATGGGAGGAAGATGCATTTTATTACAAACCAATAAACCACACATGATAAATACAGTGCTGTTTGATATGGACGGGCTTTTGCTGGACACAGAACCTTTGTGGGGTGAAAGTATGCTGCGTATTGCCCATAAACATGGCATACCTATATCGAAGGACCGATTTAAAGAGACGACCGGATTGCGCATATATGAGGTTACAGATTATTGGGCCATTAAATACCCTTGGGCAGGAAGTACATCGAAAGAAGTGGCGGAAGAAATACTGGATGAGATAATAGCGATGTCAAAAACCAGTGCAACAGTTATTAAAGGTGTGAAGCACAGCCTGGAGCTTTTAAAGAAACATAAATTTAAAATAGGCCTAGCTTCATCATCACCCGGAAGAATGATAATGGCTTTGGTTAAGCATTTCGACATAGAGCATTATTTTGACGTCATTACTTCTGCAGATGTAGTAGAACTTGGCAAACCCCACCCTGCTGTTTTTCTGCACTGTGCCAAAGACCTGGGCTCTGAGCCAATGCAGTGCGTGGTGCTTGAAGACTCAGTAAATGGGATGATAGCCGGTAAGGCCGCAAGGATGAAGGTGATAGTGGTGCCGGACGAACTACATTTTGATGACCCTCGTTTTTCGGTGGCAGACGCTAAATTGAAAAGCCTGGAGGATTTTGATCTGGAGATGTTGAAAACGATTTGATGATGTGATGATTAGATAATTTGATGATGCCCGGTGCGAGTATGCGCGAGGTTTAACCCAAAGGCGCCGAGGCGCAAAGATATTATTTTGAAGCCCGAATCCTCAAGGAAGATTTTTTTTAATAGAACGTATTTGTCAAATAATTTTAAAAAGTGCGTGAAAGTAATTTCCATTTTTTCCGCTTTTTTCCGGTTCGTTTCCGCTTTTTTCCGCTTGAAAAAATAATATGTGAATTGGCTTTTATTGATTATCAATATTTTGAGTGATGCTGTCCACATTATGTTTCCGGTTTTAAGAAAATTTAGTCTGAACCTTGATTTGTGTGATTAAATGATAGCCATGACGGAGAGAAGTTTAAAAATGTTCCAATTCCTAAGGAAGATCTCACTTATCATTAAAATGACCTAAATTCTTAAGGAAGATTTTATCTAATAATTCATAGGAGGAATAATGTCACCCCGCTGGGGTTTAGCCTCCTTATGCGGTTTATTCTATAATAATGTCAGTCCTTCGGACTTTTTTCAACTTATTGAGATTGCCTGAAGGGTCTCAATTTTATGTCAAAGTTAGTGCCCTAATAAAAATTTTGCAAATAAAGATATTCACAAAATTGTTTGGCAGCAGGATGCTTGATGGTAGTGTATATACTACCCTGCATATGCAACTGTGAATGAAATATGGTTCTTTGAATTCCGGTCGAAGACCGGCAGGATTATAAAGCACAGGTTGGCGATACACATGGCATCGCGCCAAACCTGCGCCAGTGGGGTATGCGCGAGTCCCTGAAGGAGGAGACTCGCGCAGGACGGGATGTTGAAGGTAATTTGATAATTCGATGATGCCCAGTGCGAGTAGTATGCGCGAGTTTATAAAGCTACTCTTTCAGCACCTTTCCTGACTTCAGCAATGCGCCGGTCTCGTTATATACTTCAATGTTATAAATACCGTTTGAAAGTGCGCTGATATCCACGCTCTTTACATCGTCCTTATGTAGTAGCACTTTCTTGTCGGCATTGAGGACGCTTACATTTATTTTTGCCGGGGTTTCGAAATAGACAATAGCGCTTGAACTGCTTTGCCTCAGGTACATTTTTATGCTGTCTGTTACTACATGGGGAATTTCTGTCGGTTTGGGTAGTTCTACAATTGGGTCGGGCAAATTGTTAGAGTCTATTTTGGGTGGATGTGGTTTGGGGCCTATCCTTAAGCTGTATTTGCCACTATACTTTACTGTGCTGTCTATTACGACAATATAATCACCGCCACCATTAAGACTCCAGACGATGGCATCTTTATTAATGGGCGGGGCCTCAAAATCGAGATTTAAGAAAGGCTCTTTTATGTAATTAGTGTCTTTGCTGGTGAGTATGGGAAATTCCTTGTAGGTCATGCCGTCTATCTCTACCTCAAGTTTATCGAACCAGGCTGTGCCCTTGCCCGACATTACACAGCCAAAATCGGTGCTGATGGCTTCTTTTTTCACATGTACCTTAATGGAGAAATAGGTCCAGTCGGTGGTGCCATGGGGGCCGTTCATCTGCATGTTAGAGATGTCATACAGATTATACCTGCGGTCAGTATGCCACCACAGCCCTGCCCAGCCCTCCTTAAGATCATCTGTTTTGATATATCCGCTTAAAACTATTTCCCTGCCTTTTGCTACATCCAGGGGGAAAACATTGGCACAGGTAGCATAGTCGTAGATAAAATTTCCGCCTCGCTCCACACCATCCCGATGCCGGTTAATGGCATCCCAATGCAGATCCTCGGCTGTTTTTGTGATTGAAGTGTCTTTGGATTTTTTAAGAAACTGAGCATACGCTATTGAGGGAAACAGGCAGAGGCATATTGCACAGATCAAAGCCCTGAAAGAAATCATTTTGCAGACCATATTAGTATTCCTGAATTCTCCTTCTTCTTAGCATTGAATCAATCAAAACCAAACCTAAAACTATATTTACAAGGATTATGGCATAGGTAGTATTAGAATTAAAAAGCGCTGCAAAATGGAATTTAGAAGTATTGAAGGGGATAATAGATGGTGTTGAAGCTGTACTTACATCTGTAATAGATAAAGCATAGAGTAATACAGAGGCAATTGAAATGATAAAAAATGCCGCAATGCCGCGCACAATATATGGGTTGATATACTTTTTTGTAGCAGGAGCAATTTGGGTGTGGGCGATCGCTTCCATCACATTTTTAGTGAAGCGCATAGAGGGTTGTTCCAAGCCGGGCTGGATATTTTGATGCAATGACTGCAATTCATCGTATTTCAGCTTCCATACGCTATCACTTGCAATAAGACTTTGAATGCGCATTTGCTCTGTAGCATCGCATCTGCCATCAATAAAATCCCAAAGCAGCATTTCAATTTCTTCGTCCTGTTTCATAACACTGTATTCGCTTTATAAAAATAATCATTGTTTGGCTTATATCAGCTCATTACTGTATTTTCTTTCCAATATTCCTTTCAGTTTCTGCCTTGCTCGAAAAAGGCGCACTTTTGCATTATTGGCATCCATGCCCATTATAAGGCCAATCTCTTCAATAGATTGTTCGGCCTGGTAAAAAAGGGTTATTATGCTTGCATCTGTTTCGGACAATAAGTTTATAGCCTTTGCCAATACCTCTTTTTGGGATTTATGCTCCAGGCGGCCCGATGCTTTTTCAGTATCGGTTTTATTTCCTGCAAGTGCGAGCATGTCGTCATTATCCAATAAAGTAGTTTGTTCTTTCTTTTTGCGCAAAAAGGACAAGCAGGTGGTATGAACAATGGTATATAGCCAGGTGCTGAATTTGCATTCTCCTTTAAAATCGGCGAGGTAACGATATGCCTTTACGAAAACATCCTGTGCCAGTTCTTCGGCCTGCTCGCGATTGTGAACATACCTTAGAATAAGCGTGAATACATATTGCTGATAACGCATGACAAGGCCGGCAAAGGCTTGCTGCTGCCCCTGCAATGTCAATTTTATTAAAGCTACATCATCCAGCTCTTCATGCATGTGTTAGTATAGACGCTTAAATAGTATCCCAGGTTACAGTATTGGCAGATAATATTTTCGCCCAATCGCATTATTTTTATAAAAATACCAAAATAATGTAACCGCTGTGCTTAGTCAGTGGTCTTAGATTAAAGACAATAATTTTAAACCTTTAAAAATCTATATTATGCACGACCTCGTTCCGATAGTACTTTTTGTATGCATGTTTGCTGCAATATTTGGCATAGGCTATATCCGCAGCAGGGAAAATATGGCCCTGATAGAAAAAGGGATTAACCCCAGAAAAAATAACGGGCCCCGCCCTTACGCATACCTGAAATATGCATTGCTGCTAGTTGGCGCAGGCATCGGTTTGCTTTTGGCCTACTTATTGGATGAGCAGGTTTTGCATCATGGAGATATAATACAAAAACTCAACGGACAAGATATTCCATTTGATACGCGAAACCCGGTTATCTACTTTGCCCTTGTTGGCATTTTCGGAGGCCTTGGTTTGTTCGTATCTTACCGTATAGAAAAAAAGGAATCGCTTGGCAAAAAAGATCAAAACCCGGAGTAGGTATGAGACTATGCAATTGGAAATCTAAATTTGGTATTTGATCTGCTATAAATAGATTTTCCCGCAGATACGCGCAGACACTCGCAGAAATCCAATTACCCCATAACTACGAGTAAGTTTCGCAGACACTCGCAGACCCATAGAATTAAGCCTTAGCGGATACGAGGCATTGCGCAAAAGAGTTGTTGAAATGGAATTAAACTTAAATAAACTACCCTTCCGGTAGTTTATTTTTGTCGATCCAATCGTTGGTAAAATGCCTTAGCTCTTTTTCCTGTGAAAATTTATTGGCATTGTACTCGCTTGATTTATTGCGGGGGATAGAAAGGCTTTTCCATGCATCATTTTTGCACAGTTTGGCCACATAAACTATTTGCCCTACGTGGTAAGAATAATGCG
>Ga0206970_10040_pt1 | contig 21313 bp, 38 predicted proteins | sample Alteio_BWOrgHeat_88_FD_152964 | JGI IMG/M metagenome (GOLD analysis project Ga0206970, IMG submission 152964) | Enriched cells from forest soil in Barre Woods Harvard Forest LTER site, Petersham, Massachusetts, United States -... | ecosystem: Environmental > Terrestrial > Soil > Temperate forest >... | reverse complement strand
GCAATAACGCTGCACTTGTTACCCTCAATGTACCCGTGCTTGCCCAAACTGGCGACTGGTGCTTTAGCAATAACGCTGCACTTGTTACCCTCAATGTACCCGTGCTTGCCCAAACTGGCGGCTGGTGCTTTCGCAATAACGCTGCACTTGTTACCCTCAATGTACCCGTGCTTGCCCAAACTGGCGACTGGTGCTTTAGCAATAACGCTGCACTTGTTACCCTCAATGTACCCGTGCTTGCCCAAACTGGCGACTGGTGCTTTAGCGATAACGCTGCACTTGTTACCCTCAACATTGGTAAGAAAAAACTTTATGTTAAAAACATAGATGGAAGTTGCTTTGTAATAAATAGTACAAAATCATCAAAAGGGATAAAAATTTATTCCGGTTACAATATTATTTCAATAGACAAAAAATTAATAATCAAAGACGAATGCTTTGTTTCTGAAAAAGAGGGTTTTACAGCACACGGAAATACAATAAAAAAGTCAATACAAGACCTGCAATTTAAGATCGTAGCCGAAAAACTAAAAAAAGAGCCAATCAATAAGGACACGTTATTTACAGTTAAATATTACCGTTTACTTACCGGAGCATGTGATTTTGGCTGTCGCTCCTGGATGGAAGCAAATGGCATTGAGTTTGATATTGTAGATGGCAATGCAGTTGAAAAGAAGCCCATTAAGGCATCAGAAATAGTGCCACTACTTAAAAAGACTAATGCATACGGATTTGAAAGGCTAACATCATTGCTAACTTTCTAACGATAAAAAAGACTAAAATTTCTCACCAAAACCAATAAAATGAAACAGTTTAAAACAGCAGCAGAGATTATCGGGACGCTCTTAGTGGTGTCGATGATATTCCTTGTAGGGTCTTTATCAGCCTTGCAAATTAGCGCAGATTTTTTCAGAGCATAATTAACCCAAGTAAGGATGGGTAAGAGAGTAGGGGTAACCAATCCCCTTTTTTAAACGAACAATTAAATCTATATAAAAATGAAAGACTACCGATTACAAGCACAAGTGAAAGATTTACTACGAAATCTTGATGATGCCGCAACGATTATAAACACTTTGGTTGAAGATGTTGAGAGGCTTGAAGGTGAGGTTGAATTTCAGGAAAGTTTTGTTACTGATTACAAGAAAAGAATTGATGAACTGGAAATAGAATTGGACGAGGCTATAACAAACAGCAATAAAGCATAAAACACATCGGGTGCTGGACGCACAAACCTAAAGGAAAAGCCGCAAGGCATCCGATTTTTTAAAACTCAAACTAAAGTATATGAAAAACTTTTACAACTATTTAACAAAGGAGTGGGAAACGAAATCGCCAGAGCAAATATCTGCTATCATAAAAGCTGACAAGCGCCAAAAACACCTGAATCGTTTTGGCAATAATATCTCCCGTGATTTCTTTGGCAGACCCAAATATTGTTAACAAACTAAAAACACAATCATGCAAAAGACACCAATCAAAATAACGCACTTCTCACTTGAAGATAGACGCATCGTTTGCACCGTTTACGGGCTTGATACCGAGGCAACCGTATTAATCAGTAAAGACGATTTTACCGAGTGGATTGATACGCCCCTAAACTACGATATGACACCCGATAAATTTTGGAACGTAGCAGTCGAAATAAACAACACAGCAGCCTTAAAAGAACTCAACGCATACTTTGGGCACGAACACAACTATTATCACGCTATTGCGGCTCTAAATCGCAACATTATATCCGACCTTATAAAAGACCTACCTGCCGATACATTTAGTAAAGCAATTACAGCACTCGCCGACTTCGGCATGGCTGAATATTCCTACGGGGCAAATACAGTTAAAAATATTTATGACACTATAAAACAAGCTGCATAATGCCAAACACGCTAATAGAAATTCACGACAACACACTCCCGGTAATTGTTTACGAAATGGTAGTAAGCGATTTAATCTTTGAAGAAGGTAACGGATAAAAAATATTTTATGAAACTCAAAATAGAAATAAAGCATACTGAAAAAGATGAAAAGCGAATAAAGATGGGTTGCTTTGATAGAAGCCTTGCTGAATGGGATTGCAACTTTTGGAATAACGACAATGAGTTCCCAAATGACGGCTCTATAAAAAGCGAATGCAGATTAATGGCTTATAATACAGCTAAGGCCTGGTTTTCGATAATAGAAAAATCAGAATCAAAACACTAACCCATACAACAATTTACCAACATAATTATTTAAAACTAACATTATGATTTGTACAAAATGTGGCGATTGGGCAATGGGTGATAATTGGATTTGCAAAGATTGCAGAGAAGCTAAAGAGCGCGAACAAGATAATGAACTTAATGATTATGACGAATCTTTAGACTGGCCCTATCCTGATTTACCGGAAGAATACTTTGAATAATAAAAACCAAAACATTATGCACAGCTTTTTAAAAGACATCATTACTCTCAATTCAAGGCTTGAAGATGCCATGCAGCTTGGCCAACCAATGTATGTACGCACTCAAAAGCCTACTAAGCGGGAAATCAATCTAAAATGGGCAGGTATAGTGTTGTCATTACTGATAGGTCTTGCCTGTGTTTGTTTCACCTGCAAAACGATATTCGGATGAGTAAAAAGCAAGCAAAACGAGCCTTACTGCTCATATTCATAGCAGCATGTGGCGTTAATATTTTTAAACGGTAAACTTATTTAAAACACTTAAAATAAACGGTATGAAATACTTAAAAATACAAAACCAAGGTGAACTTGATATACGATTAGTAGCCCTAATGGGTGGAACAACAAAAAGCAAAGATGCTTACAAAATAGGGCAGTTTGGTACGGGCTTAAAATATACCCTTGCTTATTTGTTCAGAAACAATCTTGATTTCAAAATATTCGTAGGCAATACAGAAGTCGCCTTATCAACCGAAACAGAAGTTATCCGTGATGAAAACTTTGATATTATCTGTATCAATGGGCATCGCACCTCCATAACCACAAAGATGGGAGAAGATTGGCAGGCGTGGATGATAATTCGCGAATTGTGGTGTAATGCCTTAGATGAAGGCAATGCAATAAAAGAAGAAGTTGAAGTATGCGAAGGCTCTGAAAACACTACTACATTTTATATTCAGATTGATAGCGAAATTCGCAAAGTAGTTAATGAATGGAAGAAGTATTTTATCCACGATCAGGAGCCTATCTTTAAGGACGACAATACAGCCTTATATCCCGCAGGCAATCACCTTTGTATCTATAAGCAATGCGTTTTAATTTATGAAGATGAAAAGCAAAAAGCAGTATTCGGATATGATTTGCGGAACGCATCAATAAACGAACTAAGGCAATTGCTTTACTCTGCCAGCTACTGCGTTACCGAATGCCTTTATAATGCTAATGAAAAGGCAGCATCTTATTTCCTTGAAAACATAAAAGATACACATTACGAAGGTAGAGAAGAAATGTCTTATGATTGGTTTGGATCATTTAATCCTGCATGGAGAAATGTAATCGGTTCTGCCAAACTCATTTACCAACGTGTTATAGACGACCTCAAAGCCAGGGGAAACGAAGTTGATACAATAGGGATGATAATAGTTCCAAAAGTAGTTTACATGGCTTTATCAAAACAATTTGACGGGATAGGTGCTTTGCGTGTTGCATCTACTATTGGTGATTTCTACGAAGATTACGACCCGATTTTAGAGAATAAAATAAAACAAGGCATTACCATACTTGAACATTGCGATTATGTTATTCATCCCTCTTTAGAGTTCCGATATGGTTTTTTTGAAGATAAAACAGTTCTGGCAAGAATAAGCCTTGACCAAAAGATTATCTACGTTTCAAAAACGCTTTTACAACGTCCCTTATTTGATATTATTTCTATGCTCATTGAGGAAAGCGAACACTTTAATACAGGCATGAACGATAACACAAGGGAGTTTCAGCAACACTTTATAGACTTATTTACCCGAACACTACTTGCAAAAAATACTATCGAAATCTAAATTTTCACAATAATTATATTATGGAAAAAAATAAAGAACTTGAAATTCCTAAAAAACAACTTCCAACATTACAGGAACTTCACCACGATATAGAGCAGGCTTTTAAGAACGATCAGTTAAACACACTCCTTAATCAGCCAGTTCCCGAAAGGTGGATTAAAGAACATCCGGTTGCTAAAAATGTTCGATACCTACCAATAGATAAGGTGGAATTTATGCTTAAACGCATATTCCAGGAATACAAGATTGAAGTTTTGGGCTATTCTCAAATATTCAATAGCGTGGCTTGCCATGTGAGGCTTCACTATCTAAATCCATTAACAGGGGTATGGTCTTTCCACGATGGCTTAGGGGCTGTTGGGGTTCAAACAGAAGCCGGGGCATCTGCCGCAGATATGTTAAAGATAAAATCAGATGCTGTTATGAAAGCTCTGCCAGCAGCCGAAAGTTATGCCATAAAAGATGCCGCAGAAAAATTAGGCACAATATTCGGCGCAGATTTGAATCGCAAAGATACTATCGCTTTTATGGGGGCTTATGATGCTAAAATAACCCCACAGCAGGAAGATTTGATAGATACCCTGCTCCAAACATCAACATACGATTTAATGCAGCGAAAACACATAAAATCACAAGTAGATGCAGGAATAAATATAGGGGATGCAAATAAATTCATTGAGGATTTGAAGTTAAACCAACAGGATAGAATTAATGCAGGTTTGAATTACAACCATTCCGATATTAACAAAAAAATTTCTAAAGAAGTATAAAACATAATCCATGCTCATTAACTTATCAATCTGTTTAACAGATATTCCAAAAGAAAAAATCACAGTTTCCGAAAAGAACGGCAAAAAATATCTTTCAGTTGCCATTTCAGATAAAGATGCTGACCACTATGGCAACACAGCAACTATTTGGGTGAACCAATCAAAAGAAGAGCGTGAAGCCAAAGTAAAACGGGTTTACCTCGGTAATGGCAAAGTTGTCTTTAATGACAATAAGCAACAACCACAAACCACAACCACTTATTCTAAAAGTGCAAGTGCGGACGATTTCAATAATGCCCCATCAAATGTTGATGATTTGCCCTTTTAATCGAAAACGCATAAAACAAATAACATGCAAACAGCCGAAATGAACCACACGGAAAGCCAAACGACACAGATTATAAATTATCTGAAAACTGGCAAGACATTGACTCCTTTAGAGGCATTAAATCACTTTGGATGCTGGGCGTTGTCATCACGCATAAGCGACATTAAGAAACAGGGCTACAAAATCGCTTCCGTGCCTGTAAAAGTCGGCAAAAAGAATGTGGCCCAGTACAGTTTTATTTTGGAAAGTTAGAAGTCGGATAAGGTGAGGCTTGCGCCTAAGTTTAATCCAAATTGTATGCCAAGTAAAAAAATGAAATGTTAAACAATAAAATTATGACCAAGCAACAAAAAGACGAAATAACCAAGATAAGTAAAGAATTTTCAAAGCCATTTTATGAAATAACAGAGGGTATTAATGGTAGTGGCTGGTTAATTGTTGACCCTCTTTCTGCCTACCTATCTGCTTGTGGTTTTGAAAATAAATTAGATCAACTACCCGAAACTAAAGAACACCCCTTGATTTTGATTATGACTTTCAAAGATGGTTCACAGTTCATACCAGCAGGTGGCGATTTAAAACCACTTTATAAAGATGCTAAAAACTGGCAATGGATATGACTAAAGTTAACAAACTCACAATACATTTTTAACCATAAAAAGAAAAAATAAGATGCAAAAATTCGCACCAACACTATCCGATCACGAACGGATACAGGTAATGCAAGACACGGCAGAAAAGGTTGAGGAAACCGAATACCTTGTCCCATTAACACAAGAAGACCTCGACATAAAGAGGGAGCAATTTACAGACAATTCCATTTGGCTCGGGAATGAAAATGTAAAAATAAAAGAGGCAGTTTCGCTTCATAAAGATTCCATCAAACCTAAAGCGACCGAAAACGCAAAATTGCTCCAGGAAATCACCACCAAGCAAGAAGTAAAAACGGGCATTATCTACCACATTGCAGACTATGATAATAGCCTTATGGTTACTTATGACCAACAAGGCGACTTTGTAAGCTCCCGCCGTTTGCGTCCAGATGAAAAGAAAGGACAATCAAAGTTGTTTATTCCTTCAAACATAAAGACTGGCACCCACAACTAATTTTTTATTCAGCATACCAAAAACAAATTAAATGCAAAACGAAAAAACAATTTTCAATTTACCCGATGGCACAACAGAAATAACCATAAGGGAGGGTAATGCATTAGCGCCATTGCCCCTAAAAGAACCAAAGTCATTATCCTATAGCGGGGATATTAAAGCTATAAGCGCCTACGTAGCAGTTCGCAAAACATCAGCAGCAGGCATACAAGCTTTAGACGTGACAAAAACGGTTATTACAGTTGATAAGAACGCTCGTACAATCATTCTTAATACCGACCCCGAAAGCCACTATAATACAACAATAACGGCAACATTGAGTGCTTCTGAGGAGTTAAAGCAATTTGGTATTAATATCGACACACGCCACGACCGCAAATCATTACACAAACTATTGAAGTTTGGGCGTGGGTACTTTTCCGACCGCCAGGAATACGACAAGGTTATTGCTGGGCTTGTAAAGTTGCGGGCAAAGACCACATCAGAATTAGAAAGTGGGAACAACAGTAAGGGAAGCCGATCATTTATTGATATAGCCGACACTGTGATGAATGATGGTTTTATTGACAAATTCACACTTTCTGTACCACTTTTTAAGGGGTTTTCAAAAACAAGCATTGAAGTGGAAATATGCTATGAAGTGAAAGATTGCACTATTTCTTTTTGGTTGGAATCTATTGGCCTTAAACAAACCACAGAAGAAGCTATTGACGGCATATTTGATGTAGAGCTTAAAAACGTTTCAGAATACGTAACAATTTATAAATAATTCAAAATGGTTTTATAGGGGTTCGATTCCCCTATTGAAGCATAATTTAATTAACCCCGATTGATAAAATGGCGAAAGACCCTGCATTCCTTTTTTATAGTTCCGATTTTTTATCGGGTACTGCACTTTTTTCTAACGAACAAAGAGGCATTTATATTTTTCTTTTGTGCCTTCAGCATCAATCTGGTGGAATTTGTGAAGAAGATATGATTAACATATGTGGAACACATGTAAAAGTTATGTCGAAGTTTTGTAAAGAAGGTGATGGGCTTTTCTACAACATAAGACTTAAAGAGGAAGTTGAAAAACGTAAAAATTACAGCGAAAGTCGCAAAAAAAACAGACTATCAACACCTTTAAAACCTTTGCCCATAAAGAAAAAGATAGTGGTAAAATCATATGTTCCACATATGGAAAATGAAAATGAAGATGTAAATGAAATTAAGAATGAAGAATATAAAGGGGGTGCAGGGGGGAAACCCAAATCAGCCAAACCAATACTTTTTAGAGAAAGCGAATTTTTTGATTACCCGACTTTTGAAAAGGCTTTTGAAAACACAAAATACTCCCCATACAACATTGAATTTTACTATGAATCTGTTTTGTCATGGTCGGATAAAGGAAACAAAAAAACAGATTGGATCGCAACAGTAAAGGGGTTTATGTTAAGAGATTTCAAAGAAGGAAAACCAGTATTAAAAAATGGAAAACAAGTTACAGGAAACGCAAACGGACGAACAGGTAAAATCCTTAATGCAGAGGCGAAGCAGTCTTTGGCAGATGAATATGAAGAATTTACCCGTAACCATTGACATGGTAAATTCAGATGTGGTGGCAATGAATACCCCTAACCTTGGGTTGATGAATAAGGGATTTGGGAATATAGCATGTTCTTACATTTTTATAAAGGCAGAAATATTACGCTTGCTTGAATTTTTGGGCATTGAATGGTCGCTTTTGCAAATAAACGAATGTGCAGACATTATCGCAAAGCAGTATTACGGTTTGCATATTGCCGAAATCAAGCATTTTTTACTTAGAGCAAAAACCCAACACTACAACAAAAACTCATTCGCCAGGTTGACGCCAAACATCTTCTTAGGATGGCTAAATGAGTACTGGGAGGAATCTTTGTACACAAAAGGACAGATAAGCGAAGGGCGGGCTAAAAGAATCGCATTTGAAGCCAAAAATAACATTTCCACAAAGGGGCTTACCTACGAGGAAAAAATACAGCAGAAAAAATACTGGAATGAGATTAGCAAATTAACCGAGGAATTAACAGGATGGCAAGAAGATATTACCGAGGAACGGCAGGCGATAAAAGACGAAGAATTAGCCAAGAAAAAGGATATACTTTTTAATCAGCTTGTTAATTCGGGTTATGATGCTAATAAACTTACAGAACAAAAAAACGCTTCAAAATGAGGGTTACTAACAAATATGCGTCCCTTTCCCCCGAAGAAAAAAAAGCTTACCACAGGCGAAAGACAATTGAATGGAGAAATGCAGTTTATGCTATTCCTGAATTGAAAGCGGCATTTAGGGAAAAAGTAAATAATAATAATCGGTATAAAATATTAAGACAAAAGAACGCAAGCAACAATAATTAAAAAGAAAAAGAAAAAAGTATGACACAAAGTAATAAAGATTTATCTACAATGGAAATGCCTGTAATGTGCGAATGTGGTGTATGGTTTGATTTAAATGATGGGTATGGCAAAGAGGATGAAAATGTAACTGTTTGCGAATCATGTCATAATAAAGAAGTTGATGCAAGGGAATTTTGGGAAGAATGCGAAACCGAATTTCTTGATGGCAACTTCCGAATGTTAAGTTGGAATCAGCCATTTGCAAGTCTGATGCTTCATGGAAAGATAGAAACTCGCAGAAAGTCAACCAATGTGAGGGGAAAGGTTTTGATATGCGCTTGTAAAAAGTTCTATTCTTTTGATCAGGTAAAAAACCTTTCGTGTGATTATCAAATAGGCGATTTGCTTAATTTATTTAGCGTTATTTCTTATTCATCACTTCAAAATAAACTTCCAATTGGGGTGGCTATTGCAGTAGGTGATTTAATTAATTGCAGACCACATACACTTCAAGATATGCCAAAGTCATTTGTTAATCATGACGCAAATTTATTTTCTTGGGTATTTGAAAATGTTAAACAAATAGATCCATTTGAAATTAAAGGGAAACAAGGTTGGGGATTTGTTACGGAAGATATTTTAAATAAAATAAGACTTAAACAATAATGACAGCCCTTTCCTACTTCAACGAAATTAAAGACCCGTATCATAAGATTATCGCTTTGACGGCCTGCGATATTCCATATGCAAAATGCAAGTCTTTATCAGAGGCTTACCGTGTAGGTATCAGCGAAAGGAATGAGCGAGAGGTTGAGCCTTATAAGGGATATTTTTTAGCAAGGATGAACGAAGCGAGTATTAACGAAATGAAACTTAAAAAATGACTTACAAACAAAAAACACTTTTACATTTTCCTAATGCATTTTCATTCAAGCGAGAGATGTTTATGTTATCTACGGAATATGAAATAATATCTGACAAAAATCATCTCCAAGGATTTGTAATTGGTAGTTCTTATAAATCATCCTATGAGGCTTGGAAAAACGCTTACAATAAAATAACAACCACATTAACTAACCGCCGAGAGGCAAAATAAATAGCATGATAGAGCAAATAAATGCAAAAAGCGCAGTAGTTTTTTTCCAGGAGGGCAGTAACGAGATGCCAATAGCCGAACCTGCTATTTTGATAGAAAATTACGAAAGCCATATTACGCTTTCAAGCGAAGGGGGATATATCAATCTCAATATAGAATCATTGCCAGAATTTATAAAGCATTTAAAAACATTGATAACTAAATGAGTAAACGCCTAACATTAAGCGAAGCGGATGCATTACAGCGTAGGGTAACCGGAAAGGGTCTATCGGGTTTTCCTGATAGCTTCAAAAAGATGGTAAAGGAAAGTGTATTGGTTGACGGTGTTGGGTTTGTGAAGAGAAAGGAGATAAAGGCGATGCTTATCCCTAAGAAACTATCAAAAAAAGTAGTTGCTACTAATGGTAAATGCTTACTCCCCAAGCAGTCAGAACACGAATTGCAATGTGAGTGCTTCGCTTGGTTCAATTCTACATACCCACAATATGCAATGCGCTTATTTGCTATACCAAATAGCGGACACAGGTATATAGCAGTAGCGGCTAAAATGAAAAAGGAAGGACAATTGGCAGGGTGTTGGGATTGCTTCCTATCCATCACTAAACATACCGAGGATGGATTTTACGGAGGACTTTTTTTAGAGCAGAAAGTTGGCAAAAACACACTTACCGAAAACCAGGCAAAGTTTTACAATGCTAACAAATTCGATTATCAATTTCAGGTAGCGCACAATTTGGATGAGTTTAAATATCACATCATAAATTATTTAGCAAATGGATAGTATTTATTATTGGACTGGCGCAATATTCTTTTGGATTGTAGTTTCAAATATAGTGTTCGGACTATTATTATGGGCTTTGATAGCGTGGTTAACAAGAGATTTCAAAAACAATCAACATTAGAACTAACAACTAAAGATATGGAACAACCATTTGAAAAATACGAAACCCTAACCATGTATATATCAAACATGGCTCATTCTGGAATTTGTCCGAGCGGGAGTAATTGGAATGCGTTTCTTTTTGAGATAAATAATCTATGCTCAAAAATAGACAATCTAAATAATGAGATTGCCCTACTAAACAAAGTTATAGACCACACTGCTTTTGATTTACAATGGGCGGCTACTGAATTAAATGATTTAAGAAAAGAAAATGCGGAGTTGAAAAGGCAATATGGATTGCTAAGTTCAGATTTATATCATGCCCAATGCAATCTTGAAATTAGTGAGCAATTAGTTGCTAAACAATCCGTACCCAAAGGCTGTCCATTTGATGAACCTATACCACCATTAGCCGAACACGAAGCAAAATTATTAGCAAACAACTTAGCGGGGAAACATGATTAGTCCATACGCATTTGTGGGTATGCCGCAAACGAAAAAAGAGAAAACAGAAAATGTAATTAATAAGGTTTGCAATTATTTGCAAGTTAATAAAAGTTATGTTTTGGGTAAATGTAGATATAGAAGTGTTGTTGAGGCAAGGCAAATAATATCTGCAATTCTTAGAGACAATGTTAAATTAAAATTACGCGAAATAGGCAAAGCGTTAAACCAAGACCATACAACCGTAATTCATAGCATACAATCGCTTCAAAACAGATTAGATACAGAGCCATTATTAAAATTGAAATTAGAGCAACTAAAAATAAAAATATTATGATGAACGATTTATTGCGCCAACAACTTTTAATAATGGCAATGAGGTTATACAAACATTTAATCATTAAATCTAAAATTCAGTAAAATGGAAATAAGTAACGAGGTGTATCGCCAAATGTTTGGGGTATATTGCAATAGCGATTTCAAGTATTTAGAAAACGCACTACATCGAAAAATAAAGTACTGCACCATATATGGTATCTTAGGTTCGGGAAGTACGAAATTATGCAAATATGACCACTGTAAACTCATCCTTACTCCACTTTCTGAAATAAGTGATGAAGATGCAATTGAAGTATCAAAGTTGGCAATGTGGCATTGGGACAAAGAATATAATTGTTATGATGAAACAATCGCAGATAATGTTGAGCATAATGAGTTTGGTATTCATATAGATGTGTCTGCCAGATGTTTTGAAGGATATGTTTCAATTCATGATGGCTGTGTATTTGTTAGCGATGAAGATACAGAATTAGAAACCCCTGTCATGTCAAATGGGAGAATTATAGACTTCCTTAGATCCAAAGGATATGATTGTGGCTTTATGCACATAAAAAGTTTAATTGACGCTGGCATAGCAATTTCATCTTTAACCCCACATCAAACAAAAGGATGATTGAAACGAATAAAATATATCAGGGCGATTGTTTGGAAGTGTTACGCACATTCCCTGATAATTATATAAACTGCGTTATTACTTCGCCACCTTACTGGCAGCTGCGTGATTATGGTTGGTCGGGACAATGGGGCTTGGAGCCAACATTTGATGCTTACTTATTACACTTGTGGGAATTAATGAGCGAAATAAAAAGGGTGCTTACAAATGATGGCACTGTATGGTTTAATTTGGGAGATACTTATAATGGTGATAAAGAAGGCAACCGAAATGGAAAAGAAAACAAAAGAGCCTAATAAATGCTTATTGCTTATACCTCACCGCTTTGCCATTGGCTGCATAGAAAGAGGCTGGATAATCAGAAATGATATTGTTTGGGCTAAAAGAAACGGGATGCCCGAAAGCGTTACCGATAGATTTAGTAAAAAGCATGAGTATTTTTTTCTAATGGTTAAAAGTGAAAACTACTATTTCGATTTGGACGGGATAAGAGATAAACTTAAAAATCCTGTTCTTATCAGAAATAAAGCAAGCGAAATTTATGGCCGTGGTTCAGGTTCAAAACAATTTAGTGAAGGTGAGCGCATTTGGGGTGATGAAGATAAAGGGAAAAATCCCGGGACTTGTCAAGATTTTTGGGACATCCCAACCAAACCAAGTTCAAAAAATCATTTTGCCACATATAATACTCAATTAATTGATAAGCCAATTATAGCAGGTTGTCCCAAAGGTGGAATTATTTTAGATCCATTTTGCGGGACGGCAACAACAGGATGCAGGGCTATTGAGTTGGGGCGAAAGTTTATAGGCATTGAAGGTAAGCCCGAATATGTTGCAATGGGCAATAAGAATATTGAACCGTTTATTATGCAGCAGCCACTATTTTAACATTACAAACCCAAGAGCAGTAAATAAAAGAAGAATGGAATTTGTATTATCGGAAACGGATATTGAAAGAATTGCTACAAGAATTGCAGCGAAGCTAAATAAGGCAGAATTAGACGATAATTTCCCTTATGAACTTACCACATCAATGGCAAAGGCTATGCTAAAACAGCATGGGTATAAATGCAATTCTTACCGTTCTTTTCAGGGATTGCTTGACCGTAAAAAAATTACCGATTTGGGCTACCCGAATAAAGAGAAAGTTTATTTAAAAAGCGACATTCAAAAAATTTATAAGAAATGAATATCGTTACCAAAACAGTTACCAAACTACCTGAAAACTAAGCCTACATTGAAAAAATGTAGTTCGACCTGGATTCGAACCAAGACAAATAGTACCAAAAACTATTGTGCTACCGTTACACCATCGAACTATCCCAGCAAGATTTGGGATGGCAAAATTAAGGAGCTTTTTTTAAGAGGCAAAACATTTCTAAAATAAAGTTTTACACCATATTAACAGGGTTTTCAAGATATTTGTAAGTGCTGGTTTTTATATTCCTGTAAGAATCATTTTTCGTGTACGTTTGTGTGTTGTAGCCATTTTAAGAGCAAGAAATCATGTCGAATGCGCCCAATCCGCGCCAGTTTGTAATCAGGGCCATATTTGTCGGTATTGCGGTTGTGATATTGATAAGGTTGTTTTTCCTGCAGGTATTTGAAGATAAGTACAAGGTACTGGCTAATGATATAGCTATTTATAAAAAAGTGGTTTACCCGCCCCGTGGGGTTATTTATGACCGTAAAGGCAAGGTGATGCTGTATAACCAGGTTGTTTATGACCTGATGGTGACTCCCAATTCTGTACCCAAAAACCTTGATACGGTGCAATTGTGCCTTGCACTGGGTATGGATAAAGATGCATATATAAAACTACTGAACAGGGTAAGGGTGAAGAACGGCGGCATGAGGCAAAGCACTTTTATAGAAGAGCTGAAGCCGGAGCAATGGGCCCGTTTCCAGGAGAATGCCTATCTCTTCCCTGGTTTTGAGTTGATAGAGCGTAATATCCGTGCTTATCCTAATACAAGCGGCGGCGTGGTGCTGGGTTATGTGGGCGAGGTATCGCCGGAAATGCTGAAGAAAGACAGGTACTCATCCTATGTGCAGGGCGACTATACAGGGCTGAACGGGCTGGAATACAGCTACGAAGAAGTTTTGAGGGGACAACGTGGAGTGCATTTCCTGGAGCGAGATAATTTTAACCGCCCGCGTGAACCCTACAGAGGCGGGAGCCTGGACACGCCCGAAGTGGCCGGGAAAAGTTTGCAATTATATACCGATGCGGAATTGCAGGCTTATGCAGAGAAGTTAATGCAGAACAAAATTGGCAGCGTTGTGGCCATTGACCCGCAAACAGGTGGCATACTGGCAATGGTGAGCAGCCCCAGCTATGACCCGAATTTATTGCGAGGCAGAGACAGGGCTAAAAATTATGGCGCGCTTTTTAAGGACGCAACACATCCTTTGTTCAACAGGGCCATGCAGGCCACTTACCAGCCGGGTTCCACCATTAAACCTATGACAGGCCTTGTGGCGCTGGACGTGGGTGCTATCACACCATCCTTCGGTTTAGGATGCAGGGGCTCTTATAATTATTGCGGTAGGCCTATAGCCTGCGAGCATAAAGACGCGGGCCATGCAGCAAATTTCCGGCTGGCGCTTGCGCATTCCTGCAACTCTTACTTCTGTCATATATTCCGCCTCACAGTTGACGATAATAAATTCAAGAACGTGAAACAAGGCCTGCAGGCATGGCACGACTATTTTTACAGTTTCGGCTACGGCCATGCAACAGGTGTGGACCTGCCTTATGAGGGCAAAGGACTTTTGCCCGATTCGGCCTATTATAACCACCGATACACGGGCGTATGGAATTCCTGCACGATCGTGTTTGTAGGCATGGGACAGGGAGAACTGGCGCTTACACCACTGCAAATGGCAAACGGCATGTGCGTGATTGCCAATAAAGGATTTTACTATACACCCCACTTTGTAAAGAGCATAGGGAACAATACAAAAGATCCGTCATTGTCTGCATACCTGAAAAAGCATGTTGTCACGCATATACCGGATACTACATTCAGCATTATACAGCAAGCCATGCAGGATGTGGTGGAAAGCGGAACGGCAGCCGCTATAAAACTGGATGGCATCAATATCTGCGCCAAAACTGGCACCGCTGAAAACAAGGCCATTGTGAACGGGGAAGCCATGAAAATGCAGAACCACTCTATGTTCGTTGCTTTTGCGCCCAGGGAAAATCCCAAGATCGCGATAGCTGTGGCAATAGAAAATGCAGGCTTCGGCGCCACATGGGCGGGGCCAATAGCGGGTTTGCTGATAGAGAAATTTTTACGCGACAGCATATCAACAGCTCATAAAGTAGTAGAAGAAAAAATGGTGAACGCACACCTTATCAGCAAGTATATTTATGTAATTGATTCCGCACAAAGGTTAAGGGATGATGCTGTATTTAAAATGAGAGCGGAAAGAAGAAGGGGAGAGGACAGCATGAAGAAAGCGAATGACTCTACCGTAATTATGAGGTGGGTGAAGAGCCAGTTAAAGAATAAAAAATAAACGAGGTAATAGAATGCACAATTTCGGGATATAAACGATGAGTAATTTACGCAAATCATTATTTAACAGGATAGATGGTATAACGATACTCATCTATTTTGCGCTTGTATTTATTGGCTTGCTGGCGGTTTTTTCCGTTGAGCACAGAAGCACAGACCCAAGCCTTATAATGATGAACAAGGGTTACATGAAACAATTGACCTGGCTGGGCATCTCGCTATTTGTAGGGCTTATTATCATACTAACCGACAGTAAATTCTTTTCCTCCTTCGCCTTCCTTTCTTATGCTATTGGTTTGTTTTTGCTTGTCATTACTATATTCCTTGGGGTGGATGTAAAAGGTTCACATTCATGGTTGGGCTATGGGAGTTTTCGTTTTCAGCCGGGAGAGGTTTGCAAAATATTCACGGCTTTGGCGCTTGCCAAGTTTATCTCTGTGCCGGAAACGAATTTCAAAACATTGAAGCACAGGCTGGTAGCGGTGGCATTGGCTATGATACCGGCAGTGCTTATTATTTTGCAAAAAGAAACCGGCCTAGCATTGGTTTATTTTTGCTTCTTCCTGGTGATGTACAGGGAGGGCCTGCCGAATATTGTGCTTGTTATCGGGTTTTCCTGTATTGCATTGGTATTGGCGACATTATTGATAGAGCGCAAAGCCCTTTTCTTTATTCTTACGGGTTTAGCGGTTTTGTTCGGTGTTATCATGCGCGATACCCTGAAAAGAGACAGGATAGCATTAATCTCTTTAATTTCTATTTGGGCCGTGTGCATGTCGTTTTCGCAGTTGGCGGTGCCCTTTATGTTTAAGCATGTGCTGCAAAAGCACCAGATAGACCGTATATTCTCGACCATAGGCAAAGATGTGCCTGCTGAATACCGCAAAACAGTTGCAGCTACCGGGGATGATGATGATGAGGGTGATGTGGTGAACAGTTCGGATTACAATGTAAAACAATCCAAGATAGCGATAGGCTCGGGTGGTTTTTGGGGCAAGGGCTTTTTGAATGGCACATCTACCAAAAATGAATTTGTGCCGGAGCAAAATACCGATTTTATATTTTGTGCGATAGGAGAGCAATTTGGTTTTGTGGGCAGCTTTGTACTTATTGCCTTGTATGTATCGCTGATGCTCCGCATCATATATCTTGCAGAGCGACAGCGGTCCACCTTCACACGCATATATTCTTATTGTGTGGCGTCCATCCTGTTCTTTCACTTTGCTGTAAATATATCTATGACAATAGGCCTTGCGCCTGTTATAGGTATTACGCTGCCCTTTCTTAGTTATGGTGGCTCATCGCTGTTGTCGTTCAGTGTGCTAGTTTTTATTTTGATACGCTTAGATGCAGACCGGCAGGTGATGATACGGTAGTATGCCTTAAATTGCAGAACAATGGCTAAAGTTTTTCCTTTATCAGAAGGCGTTTTTACAGTAGGACATGATAAGATATTTGTTCCTTTTGATGCTGACAAAGATGTGCTGACCGATCGCCCGACCGGTTCTTTATTGGTTGAAGTGCAGCCTTTTTTGGTTGTTACGGAAAAAGATGTTTTAATACTGGATACGGGCCTGGGTTTTTGCGATGCTGACGGAATATTGCAGATACACAATAACATAAGAAAGTGCGGTTATGAGCCCGGGCAGGTGACAAAAGTATTGTTATCGCACCTGCATAAAGACCATATAAGCGGGGCGGTATATAGCGATGCAAACGGCATTGTCCATACCACTTTCCCGAATGCGGATTATTATATCTATAGGGCTGAGGCCGATTATGCTTTAGAAAAAGCATACCCTTCGTACCCCAAAAAAGAAGTAGAGGAGTTACTTGCTTCCAAACAAGTAAAGTGGCTGGAAGGGGAGGAAGGGTTTATAGATGGCTATATTAAGTTCATGCACTCTGGTGGACATTGCCCACAGCACATTGTTTTTCTTATTGACGATGGTATTGATAAGTTGTTTTACGGGGGCGACGAAGCCCCGCAATTAAAGCAGATGAAGATAAGGTATATCGCCCGCTATGACTATGATGGTAAAAAAGCGATGGCCTTGCGGGAGCAATATGCAAAATCAGGAAAACAAGATGGCTGGCAATTTTTGTTTTACCACGATGTGAAAACGCCGGTGGCTACACTGTAATCTTTACCTCCAATTACCATCCCCATGCCCGCTGTGTCCGCGATGTTCTTTTAAGCGCTGCATTAAAAGCTGCCTGAATTCACGTTCGGATTTATAAAGAAGGGCCAACTGCTGTGCAGATATGATCTTAAGGAATTCATTACTGTACTTTCTTTTCAGGTCCAGTTCCTCCTGCTGGTAGTCCAGGTTGTCTTCTATGCTTTGGCGTGTATCATTATCATTCCTGTCCTGGAAATGATGCTCGTCGTTATTGTTTTTCCAGTTTCCTTTATCCGCGTTTGCTCCTTTATCGAGGTTGAAGTATTTTTTCCTCAACGTCATCCTATCGCTTTCGAAATCATTATACACTGGCCAGAAATGTTCGGACTGGTTTCTTGTAAGTTGTATCCTGTCGGTAATATAAGCTACCTTGGCTGCATGTACCCGTTCATAAGGCCGCCTCTGCACCTGGGCCTGCACACTAATTGCCAGGATGGTAATGATTGCTACACAAAAAAACTTTTTCATTCTTATATTTTTTCTTTCAGGGTGATATTATCAATCAATATTTTTTTGTCCCAGGCCGCTTTCTTCTAAATATTGTTCAATATCCTGGGGGCTTAATTGCTGGGTGTATTTATCTGTATTGGTCGTTACTAAATTATTCACATTCATGTAAATGTCAAAATCATCGAAGTTTTGCTGCGCATAGTCGCTCAGCACACTGTCGGGTATTTTAGCAAGGGCTATTTCGGGATTTGAAGATTGTGGCACAAAATATTTGAAAGAGCCAAAACCTATAAGCGCGATCAATACAGCCGCAGCAGCCACGCGTATATAGGACCATGGGTTTGCATTTAAAGGAATCGTTTTTGTTTTATTTCCCTGCCCGGATGCTCTTGCAACTGTGAGTATTTGCGCGGGTAGGGTATCAAAATAGCCTTGAGGTATAGTATATGGGGTCGCTTTTAAGTTGCCTGCATTTTCTTTAACATGTGCAAGAACCTGTGCGGGCAGTTGCTCAAAATAATTAAGTGGTGTATTATATGGCATCACCTGGTTAGCAGGCAATAATGGGTCGGCAGACAATACGAACTCAATATTTTCGCAGATATCATCGCAAAGGGAACTGAAATAATTTTCAGGCACGCTGTATGGCATTTCGATAGTAGCCAGGGAACTGCCCATGCTTACTAATTCATCTGTTATCTCTTTGCTGCGTTGCATACGATTCTTTGACTGTTTCTTTACTTTTAGGTTTAACCGTTAAGAAGGTAGCTTTCTACTTTTTTAACAGCATGGTGATAGGATGCTTTTAATGCGCCGGCCGATGTTTGCAGCACTATGGCCATTTCATCATAAGGCATTTCATCATAGTAACGCAGGTTAAAAACGATGCGTTGTTTTTCGGGTAAGGCATGAATGGCCTGTTGTAGTTTCCACTCTAATTTATTGGCGTCAAAGCCTTTTTGGGCTGTCAGCTTTTCTGAAAACATATCCTCATTATCGCTTAATGAAACTGAAGCATGTCGTTTTTGTTGGTTTATCCAGGTAAGGGTCTCATTGGTGGCTATACGGTAAAGCCAGGTATATAAATTGGATTCCTGCCGGAATTCCGACAGGTTTTTCCATACTTTTATAAACATATTTTGCAATATGTCATTCGCATCATCATGTTCAGTAACCATTCTGCGTATATGCCAATACAATCGCTCCTGGTATTTTTGGACCAGTTGTGTAAAGGCTTTATCGCGAGTTTTTTCGTCTTTGAAAGATGCCACTATAATGTGGTCATCCGTATTATCAGTCATTAATTTCCTTCCGGGAGTTAAAATATAGACGAAATTAAGCTACTGTGGTTTAATATGGCCTGTTTTATATGTTTTTGTTCACTTTGATAGTAGCTTTGCAGCTTCTATGAAGGAATTTGAACATTTGAGGATAGTTTTCTTTGGCACACCTGAATTTGCAGTAGGTTCTCTAAACGCACTGGTGGATGCAGGGGCGAATATTGTTGCGGTAGTGACCGCGCCCGATAAACCTGCGGGCAGGGGCATGCAATTGCAGTCTTCTGCTGTAAAAATATATGCCGAAAGCAAACAAATACCGGTGCTGCAACCCCAAAAGTTAAAAGACGCAGATTTTATAAATGTGCTCACTTCATACAAAGCGGATCTTTTTGTTGTAGTGGCTTTTCGTATGTTGCCGGAGATGGTATGGAACATGCCCACATTAGGAACGATAAATGTACATGCATCTTTATTGCCGCAATATCGTGGTGCTGCGCCGATCAATTGGGCGATTATTAATGGCGAACCAGAAACAGGGGTTACTACTTTTAAACTGCAACATGAAATCGACACCGGCAATATTTTATTACAACAAAAAGTCCTGATCGTTCCCGAAGACAATGCCGGGACATTGCATGATAAATTAATGCAGGCAGGCGCTGAGTTATTGGTGCAAACAGTGAAGGGCATTGCAGCAGATAAGATAAAAGAAATTCCGCAGAATGAAGTGAAGCAAGAAGATTTGAAACATGCACCTAAAATATTTAAAGAGCATCTTCAAATAAATTGGAATAGTTCTGTAGAGAGCATTCATAATCTTGTCAGGGGCTTATCCCCGCATCCCGCTGCCTTTACGATGCTATCGGGTAAATCTGTAAAAATATTTCAATCGCATTTTATTACAGAGCCAACTGGTAGTGCCCCCGGTGGCTATGACACTGACGGGAAAACCTTTTTGCGCTTTGCTGCACTTGATGGTTGGTTGTATATAGATGAACTGCAAATGGAAGGTAAAAAGAAAATGGATATTGTTTCTTTTTTACGTGGTTTCAGATTTTGATCTGTCTATAAAATACGCTATCGCCAGTGCATAGCCGTTCATGCCAAGCCCACTAATGGAGCCAATACATTTGGAAGCGATAAAAGATGTTTTCCTGAAATCTTCGCGTGCCAGCACATTGGATATATGAACATCAACTACGGGCAGATTGGTGGCAGATATAGCATCTGCAATGGCAATGCTGCTGTGTCCGTAAGCGCCTGCATTCAATATAATGCCCTGCACTTTGCCCATGCAGCTTTGCATATAATTGATGAGTTCGCCTTCCACATTGCTTTGGTAATAGTCTATTTGTACAGAAGGGAAGCGCGCTTTTAAACCCGCATAATATTGTTCGAAGCTTACATTGCCATATATATGTGGTTCGCGGGTGCCGAGCAGATTAAGGTTAGGGCCGTTGATAATAGCGAGATGGAGCATGGTTTTATTTTTTGCAAGATACTTATTGGTTGGGAATTTGTAATTTGGAATTTGGGATTAGGCACATTTCAAATTTTCGCAAACAAATGCAAGTAGAGACGCAATGCATTGCGTCTCTACATTATGATAAGCTGCAATGCGAAAATTTGAATTGCACCCTTTGGAGTTTGGTTTTTAAGATTTGGGATTTAAAAAATGATGTGGAAAGCGTATCAAAAAGGGTTTAAGGCTTATTTACAGTTAGAGCGGTCTATGTCGGATAATACGGTAGAGGCCTATCTGCATGATGTGGCTATGCTGGCAGATTATATACATGCTAGGCATGAGGATATGGGCATAAAGGATATTGCATTGTCCCATCTTCAATCTTTTTTAGAGCATATTAATGAACTGGAGCTTTCTGCGGGCACGCAATCGCGTGTATTAAGCGGCATCAAATCCTTTTTCAGG
>Ga0206970_10132_pt1 | contig 21349 bp, 19 predicted proteins | sample Alteio_BWOrgHeat_88_FD_152964 | JGI IMG/M metagenome (GOLD analysis project Ga0206970, IMG submission 152964) | Enriched cells from forest soil in Barre Woods Harvard Forest LTER site, Petersham, Massachusetts, United States -... | ecosystem: Environmental > Terrestrial > Soil > Temperate forest >... | reverse complement strand
GGCTTGTCGGTTTGAGGCTGAAGCAGAGCGCACCTACCTTTCGGTGACTGGTCAGCTGATTTAATGCCTGAGCCAAAAGGGTAAGAGCCCGAAAGGGCCCCTCACGCGAACAGATTTGTTTAGCCGTGGGTTTGAGGTATGCCCCGCCATGTTTGGCGTGGGCCAATCGTGCTGATTTGAGCAGGCACGTGCGATTTTGAAGAGGATTTGAAAGCGGGAGCGAGATGTCGACCTATATTCCTAGCGCGAAAGAGATCAACCGCAAGTGGTTCGTGGTGGATGCCAGTGGCAAGACCCTGGGCCGCCTGGCCACCCAGGCAGCCAATGTGCTGAGCGGAAAAACCAATCCCAAGTACGTTCCTTACATTGACATGGGCGATCACGTCATCGTCATCAATGCCGAGAAGATCGTGCTGACGGGCCTCAAGGCACAGCAGAAGCTGTATCGCCGCTACACGGGCTTTCCGGGTGGGTTGCGCGAGGAGTCGTTTACGCGGCTGCTGAACCGCCGTCCCGAGAAAATTGTGGAAGAGGCAGTGAAGGGCATGCTGCCGAAGTCGAAGATGGGCCGCCAGATGGGCACCAAGCTCAAGGTTTATCGCGGCGACAAGCATCCGCACGAAGCCCAGAACCCGCAGGTTCTGGAAGTTTCGGCATAACTAAACGATTCAGGAGCCCTGAGAGGGCCGGAGAGTAAGAGAGCGCATGGCAGAGCTGGTTCAATACTACGGAACGGGACGCCGCAAGTCGGCGATCGCCCGTGTCTTTCTGCGCCCCGGAACGGGCGAGTTCAAGGTTAACGGCCGCAAGTACGAAGAGTACTTCGTAATCGAAGAGCAGCGCGTGTCTGCCAAGCGTTCACTGGTCCTTACTGAGACGCTTTCCACTTTTGACGTGGTCACCACGGTCAAGGGTGGCGGCATTTCGGCGCAGGCTGACGCTGTGAAGATGGGTTCCGCCCGCGCCCTGGTTGAGTTCAACCCAGAGCTGCGCAAGCTCTTGAAGTCGGAAGACCTTCTGACCCGCGACGCGCGGCAGAAGGAACGCAAGAAGTACGGACAGAAGGGTGCTCGCGCACGCTTCCAGTTCTCGAAGAGATAGTGATCAGTGGGCAGTGGCTGATTGCCGGCCGCTGTTCACTCTGGAAGTCAATTTCCCGCTGATCTTTGTGGTCAGCGGGCATTAATCCTGGCAAGGCGAACGCCAGCCAGGATGCAACGGACAAAAGGAGCAACATTGGCCACCATTACCATGAAGGAACTGCTCGAAGCCGGAGTCCACTTCGGGCATCAGACCAAGCGCTGGAACCCCCGCATGAAGGAATACATCTTCGGCGAGCGCAACGGCATTTACATCATTGACCTGCAGAAGACGCTGAAGATGTTCAAGGACGCGTCGAAGTACGTTACCGAGCTGTGCGCCGGCGGCAAGACGATCCTTTTCGTCGGCACCAAGCGCCAGGCCCAGGATGCGGTCGCAGAAGAAGCCACCCGCGCCGGGATGCCGTACATCAACCAGCGCTGGCTCGGCGGTCTGCTGACCAACTGGGTGACCGTGCAGAAGTCTGTGAAGCGCCTTCAGGAACTGGACGAGATGGCCACCGATGGCCGCTACGACCTGCTGACCAAGAAAGAGGTCATCAAGCTGGAGCGTGAGCGCAAGCATCTGCAGGCCAATCTGGCCGGCATCAAGAATATGAAGCGGTTGCCTGATGCGCTTTTCATCGTCGACTCGAACAACGAAGCGATTGCCGTAAGCGAAGCCCGCAAGCTGGGCATTCCGGTTGTCGCTGTAGTGGACACGAACTGCGATCCTACTGTGGTCGATTACGTGATCCCGGGCAACGATGACGCTCTGCGCGCCATTCGCCTCTTCACCTCGAAGATCTCCGATTCGGCGATTGAGGGTGTGAACCTGGTTGGTGACAAGCAGTTTGAGCAGGCTGCCGAGGCTGAGGCTCCGGCTGAGCTGGTAACACTCAATGCAGAGGGCGAAGAGGCTGGCGATGTCGTCGACCTCGAGGCTGCGCTGGGTGGCGGCATTCGCAAGGCGCCGGGTGTGGTTGGGGCGCTGGAAGAAGAACCTGAGACGGCTGAAACAGCACTGTAACCTTCGGCGCACACAAGGCGCGTACGATTCAGAAAAGCGTGGCCGCTGTTTCGACGCGCCACGCTTTTCCTGCGTAAGAAGCCTTTGAGCCGGAATTGAATCTAAAGAGATACAGAAACAGAGGAACGGAGTGGAGATGACGACGGTGACTGAGAAGATTGGTGCGGGATTGGTCAAGGAACTGCGCGAGAAGTCCGGCGCGCCGATGGGCGACTGCCTGAAGGCACTGCAGGAGTCGAAGGGCGATATCGAGGCGGCGTTTGTAGTGCTGCGCAAGCGCGGCATGGCCTCGGCTGCGAAGAAGTCCTCGCGCTCGACGAACGAGGGCGCTGTGGGCACCTACATCCACGCCGGCGGCAAGATCGGCGTGCTGCTGGAAGTGAACTGCGAGAGCGACTTTGTTGCCCGCACGGATGACTTCCAGAACCTGCTGAAGGACATTGCCATGCACATCGCGGCGAGCGATCCCCGCTATGTGAAGCCCGAGGATGTAACGCCGGAGGATCTGGAGCGCGAGCGCGAGATTTACAAGGCGCAGGCTGCTGCTACCGGCAAGCCGCCCGCTGTGGTGGAGAAGATTGCCGAGGGCAAGATGGCGAAGTTCTATGAGGAGGTTTGCCTGCTCGAACAGCCGTTCATCAAGGAGCAGTCGATCTCGATCAAGGAGCTGATCGCGCAGAAGGTTGGCAAGCTGGGCGAGAACATCACGGTACGCCGCTTTGCGCGGTTCAAGGTTGGCGATCCCAACTGGACTGTTGCTACGACCAAGGTTGTGGAAGCAGCAGCCGAGTAACTTCGAATTACTTCGAAACGTGAGGCCCGGGGCGATATGCTCCGGGCCTTTTTTGTTGTTTGTTGGCTGATGCCGATTCCGAATATCGCTCGAAGACGTGCGGTGGTCACATTTTCGGAGTTCGCGTTTGCTGAGAGTGATATACGTCGCGTAGCTTTTAAGACGTTACGGGATGGTGGACGATTGCGAGTTGTTGCGACTCTTGCTCTCTTTTCAATGATTGCTGCGGTTCCTCGTGTTGCGTTCAGCCAGGCTGCGGCCGCGCCGCCTGCGTGTACGGCCAGCGAATATCGGCAGTTTGATTTCTGGGTTGGGCGCTGGGATGTTTATTCGAAGAAGAGTCCAGAGAAGAAGGTCGCGCAGAGCCTGATCGAGAGGCTTTATTCGGGCTGTGCTGTTCGTGAAAACTGGATGCCGCTGAGCGGTGGAGATGGCGGAAGCCTGAACTCGTACCAGCCGTCTGATGGCCTCTGGCATCAGACGTGGACTGACTCCAGCGGGTCGTGGGCAGAGTTCAGGGGGAAGTGGAACGGGACGGCGCTGGTGATTGAAGGAATCTGGCCGCAACCGGGGCATCCCAAGCAGCGTACGCGGATGACTTATACGCCGCTGGGGGATGGTTCGGTGGAGCAGATAGGCGAGAGCTCGGATGATGAAGGCAAAAGCTGGCAGCCCAGTTTCGACTTGATCTATCGACCTGCGTCGGAAAAGAAGGCGTCACAGTAAGCTTCCCATCATTGCATCAGGCTCGCGCCGGATTCGCTCTGTTATCTTGAGACGCGATGAGGTTTTATTTCCTTTCATTTTCTCGCCTGCGTGTTCTTGCGTTCACTGCAATCCTTTCGCCTCTTGGCTGCCATGCGACGCCTGCGGCTGCTCCTGTTGACGGCTACAAGGTTGTGGCCAGCTATCCTCACTCAACGGAGAGCTACACCGAGGGCTTCTTCTACCTGGACGGCATGTTCTATGAGGGAACCGGGCGCGAGGGTCGTTCGGCTGTTCTTGCGATTCATCCGGAGACAGGCAAGGTCTTGCAACGCCGCGATCTTCCTGCGCAATACTTTGGCGAAGGGATTATTGACTGGGGTCCGAACCTGTACGAGTGGACCTGGCAGTCGCACATCGGTTTTATCTATGATCGGTTTTCAATGCGGCTGGTGAAGCAGTTTACTTACGATGGAGAGGGCTGGGGGATGACTCGCACCGCGCGCGAGATCATTACCAGCGACGGAAGCGACACGCTGCGATTTCGCGATCCAACTACGTTCAAAGAGGTGCGGCACATTGTTGTCCATGACGGGCCGCAGAAGATCGTTCAACTGAATGAGCTTGAGTATGTGAAGGGCGAGATCTACGCCAACGTGTGGCACTCCGATCGCATTGCACGTATCTCTCCGAAAGATGGGCGTGTGCTTGGCTGGATTGATCTGACTGGGATACTTCAGGACGACCAGAAGGTCGATGCTGAGTCTGTGCTGAACGGGATCGCATACGACGCGCAGCATGACAGGCTTTTTGTTACAGGCAAACAATGGCCAAAGGTTTTCGAGATCAAGATTGTCCCCCGCGCTTCGGTCAAGAACAAGTCGTAGGTCTTTCTGACCTATGGTTGCGCAATTAGTATTATCGGGACGAAGTGGATGCAGTTAATGGAGGGGTTTCTCCGTTGCAGATTGGAAAGATTTTGGTGAGCAGAACGGTATCGGTACCAGTGATGGCAGTGCTTGCATTAGCGGGGTTCGCCGGGCAGCTATGGGCTGCGCAGCAGCCGGACCAGGTGCCTGTTACTTCGGGTTGGGAGTTGCAGGATGCGGCGAAGGTACCGCAGGCGAGCAAGGGCGCGGGCGCGGTTATCTCGAAGCTGACCTATAAGACGAAGGGCTGGTATGCCGCTGTTGTTCCAGGCACGGTGCTTACGACGCTGGTGAAGGCTGGTGTTTACCCTGAGCCGCTGTACGGAGAGAACAATCGGCCTGATCGTATTCCGGAGAGTTTGAACAAGAGTTCGTACTGGTATCGCACGGTGGTTGCAGTGCCTGTGGCCTACAAAGGACGCCGGACGTGGCTCAATCTGGATGGCATCAACTATTCGGCTGAGGTCTGGGTGAACGGCACGTATCTGGGAACGATGCGTGGAGCGTTCAAGCGTGGCATCTTCGACATTACCGACATGGTCAGGCCTGGGATGAAGGCGGGGATTGCAGTGCTGGTGAAGCCGCAGCCGCATCCGGGCGATCCGCATGAACACACGATTGCCGATGGCATGGGCCCAAATGGCGGGATTACGGCACTGGATGGGCCTACGTTTCTTTCGACCATTGGATGGGACTGGCTGCCTGCGATTCGCGATCGCAACTCGGGCATCTGGAATAAGGTCTTTCTTTCTTCGACCGGGCCAGTGGTGGTGAAGGATCCGCTGGTAACGACGGATTTGCCGTTGCCGCGAACCGACTCGGCTGAGGTTGCGATTTCTGCAACGCTTGAGAATGTGACAGACACTCCGCAGAGGGGAGGATTCCATGCGACCTTTGGCGATGTCAGCGTGGATAAAGAGGTGGAGATTGCGCCGCACAGTTCGGAGACAGTCAGACTCGATTCAAAGGCTTTTACGGCGCTGCATCTGATCAATCCAAAGCTGTGGTGGCCTAACGGCTATGGGCCGCAGAATCTTTACGATCTGCATCTCAGCTTCGATCAGGGGAGGGCGACTTCGGATAGCGTGGCGCTCTCGTTCGGCGTGCGTGAGATCAGCTACGCCGTGCCTGATTCGGAGAATCTTACGATCTCTGTCAACGGTGTACGGGTGTTTATTCGCGGCGGCGACTGGGGACTGGATGAGGGCCTGAAGCGCATTCCGCGGGAGCGGCTTGAGGCACAGATTCGCATGCATCAGCTGGCCAACATGAACATGATCCGCAACTGGGTTGGCCAATCTACTGCCGAAGATTTTTACGCGCTGTGCGACAAGTACGGTATTTTGCTGTGGGATGAGTTCTTCCAGCCGAATCCGTCGGACGGGCCTGATCCCAACGATCTGCCAACGTACATGGCGAATGTGCGCGACAAGATTCTGCGCTATCGCAACCATCCTTCCATTGCTATATGGTGCGCACGCAATGAGGGCTTTCCACCGAAGGAGATTGACGATCAGCTTCGAGTGCTGATGGCCGAGCTTGAACCTACGCGGCGCTATCAGCCGAGCTCTACTTCAGGAGCTGGGGTCAATTCTGGTGGGCCGTATCGCTGGCGCACGCCGAGGGAGTATTACGTCTATTCGGAAGCATTCAAGACAGAGATTGGCAGCTCATCGATTCCGACTATCGAAAGCGTGCAGGGAATGCTGGAGAAGAAGGATTGGGAGCAGATCGATGATGCGTGGGCTGAGCACGACCTGGCGCGTGGAGCTTCGGCAGGAGATACGTATCCGACGACCCTGGCTGCGCGGTATGGAAAGGTGGCTAACCTTGCCGATTTTGTGCGTAAGAGCCAGCTTGCCAACTACGAGGCTTACCGTGCGATGTACGAGGGCCGGAATTCACGGCTCTTCAATCCTGCGACGGCGATCATTACATGGATGAGTAATCCTGCGCAGCCGAGTTTTGTGTGGCAGCTCTATCACCATGATCTTGAGCCGAACTCGGCGCTCTTTGCGGTGAAGAAGGCCGGAGAGATGGTGCATGTGCAGCTGAACGAGGCGAGCGGGTCGTTGCAGGTGATCAACAACAGGCCGACGATTCTGCAAGGAGCTGTGGCGCATCTCGCGGTCTACGATCTGCTGGGGACGCTGAAGTTTGAAAAGGATTTTCAGGTGACCGGGCCGGCAAGTACAGCGATTGACGTGGGGCAGGTCGATCCGGTAGGCGGACACTGCGAAGAGTGGGATGCGAAGTGCCGGGAGACGATGGGGCATGCGCGATTTCTGAGTCTGACGCTGAAGGAGGCAGGAGGCACGCTTCTCAGCCAGAATTTCTACTGGCGCGGCGCACTTGTAGAACCAGACAATCTGCAGCCGCTGGAGACGATGAAGGTTACGACACTGCAGGCGATTGCTCGGCGTGAGAACGTGGGCGAAATCGTGCGTGTCTCGGTGACGCTGCGCAACACTACTCCGCAGGTGGCGCTGATGGCTCATCTGCAACTGCGGCATGGCAAGCCGGGTGACGCTGCTGCGGAGCGTGTGCTGCCGGTCTACTACAGCGATAACTACGTTTCGCTGGTGCCGGGAGAAACGCGCACCATCACGATTGAAGCTGCTGCCGCCGATCTGAAGGGCGACGAGCCGCTGGTGATGGTGGATGGGTGGAATGTTGGTGTGCAGTCGGCTGGTTCGCAGGTGCCGGTGGTGCTCAACACCAACGCGCAGGTGGATCACTGGCCTGTGACGAATCTGCCGATGGTGGCTCATACGTGGAAGTAGGCAAGTCGGACTAGCTGGATAGGTCCGCCCGTATGCGATACTCGAAAAGGCATGTATAAGCGGATCGTTCTCAAGCTTTCTGGAGAGGCACTGGCGGGCAAGAGGGGTTTTGGCCTGGATGCCGAGCGTGTCATTGCAATTACCAACGAGATTGTGGAAGTTCGCGCCCTGGGTGTTGAGGTCGCGATTGTCGTGGGCGGGGGAAACTTCTTCCGCGGCGTGGCTGAGCATGCGAAGGAGATGGACCGCGTCTCCGCCGACAATATGGGCATGCTGTCCACGGTCATCAATGCCATCGCGCTACAGGATGCCATCGAAAAGCACGATGTACAGTGCCGCGTGATGACCGCTATCGCGATGGATCAGGTTGCGGAGCCTTACATTCGCCGGCGCGCTGTCAGGCATCTGGAAAAGGGCCGCGTGGTTATCTTTGCCGCGGGCATTGGCAATCCTTTCTTTTCGACCGATACGGCCGCCTCGCTGCGGGCTATGGAGATCAAGGCTGACGTGCTGATGAAGGCTACGAAGGTCGAAGGCATCTACTCGGCAGACCCGGTCCTCTTCAAAGATGCGGTGAAATACGACGAGATCACCTACATGGAGATCCTGCGCCAGGGACTCAAGGTGATGGACCTGACGGCCGTGAGTCTGTGCAAGGACAATAATCTGCCGATGATCATCTTCAATATGAATGAGCCAGGGAATATTCGCCGGGTTGCGCTGGGTGAGAAAGTCGGATCTCTCGTTACTGCCTGATATTCGCTTACATACCGTCACTTCTTGATCAGTTCCTGACTCTTGCCTTCATAAACGGGCGTCTAATTTGCACGTGGAAATCCAAAAACCAGCCCGGCTGGATGCACTGACAGGTTTGCGCTGTTTTGCGGCCCTGAATATCGTCTTTTTTCATTTCTCCAATCCTGACTGGTTTGGGCCGCTCTCGCCGGTGGTCAATGCCGGATATCTTTCGGTCAGCTTCTTCATCATGCTGTCAGGTTTTGTGCTGGCTTATAACTATGCCGGGCGCGCGCGTGAGGGCAAGCTGGATCGGGTGCGCTTCTGGAAGGCGCGGCTTACACGGCTTTATCCGGTCTATCTTCTGAGCCTGGTGCTTGGATATCAGACCTACTTTGCCGAGCGCAGCGCGCATACTCCGCACATGTTCTGGCTGGGAACGATCTTGACGCCGCTGCTGCTGCAGGGGTGGATTCCGGAACTGGCTACGTTTTGGAATACCCCGGCGTGGACGATGTCTGCTGAGGCAGCCTATTACGTGATCTTCCCGTGGATTGCGAGCATTCGACCGCCACAGCGACTGGCCGGGCACCTGTGGCGGCTGACCGGATTGTGGGTTCTGGGGATGATTCCGGGGGCGCTCTACGTGATCTTCAATCCCGACCATATTGCAAACGTAGATCGCTTTTCCGTGGCGCCTTGGCTGCAGGCTCTGAAGTTTACGCCGCTGCCGCATCTGCCGAGCTTTATTTTTGGAGTGCTATTGGCGAGTCTGGATGAGGTGATCGAGAGGACAGGCTGGGTGAGGACGGTGCTTGGGCTGATTGGATTTGCGGGGATTTACTGCATTCTGGCTTATGGACATATGCCCTATGCGCTGATTCACGACGGGCTGTTGATGCCGCTCTTTGGATGCCTGATTCTAGGGTTATCCGGAATCAATCCGCTGTCAAAGCTGTTTGGTTTTAGTGTCTTTGTCTTTGTGGGAGAGTCGAGTTATTGCCTGTACCTGATGCACTTCAATCTGTGGAATCTATGGCATGCGAGCGGCGTGCTCCAGATGCTGAATCTGCAGTGGATGGATCCGTGGATCAGCTATGCGATTCTGGTGGCGTTGGGACTGGCGACGCTATATCTGGTGGAGAAGCCAGCCCAGAAGATACTGCGGCGGTGGTTGGGAGCATAGGGAGTGACGGGCTTTGTATTCTATGAGCGCGGTAGACAAAAAGGCAGCCTCTCGAGAGGCTGCCTTTTTCGCTTGAGTCTGGTTGCCGATGCTACGGCTGGTTGACCTGGATGGAGTGGTTGCCACGCGGTACGGCGGCCAGGGCAACAGGAGCGCCGATGCTGGGATAAGGGCCATTCTGCGACGGCGACAGCGTTCCGGTGCTGGAGTTCAGCAGGAAGCCGGTGACAGAGTTGTCGAAGAGGTTGGCTGAGTAAACGAAGCGGCCAAAGCTGGGATCGACGAGTACAGCTACCGGGGCTGTACCTGTTGAGTTGGCTACCTGACCGGTTGTATTGACAGCAGCTGTGGGCGAGCCGGTGGAGAGGTCGATCGAGTAGGCCGAGATGGTGTTGTCGAGCCGGTTCGAGACGTAAATGAAGTGGCCGCGGGGGTCGATAGTAAGAGCTGACGGCTGGTTGCCGGTTCGGAACGGGCCGTTGATCAGCGGGTGCAGTGAGGCGCCGCCGATGATGCTGTAGGCAATCAGCTGGTTCTGTGAGAAGTCGGTCGCGTATACGAAGCGGCTGGTGGGGTCGCTGGCGATGCCAACGGGCTTGACGCCTGCCTGGAAGGCTCCCAGGGAGGAAAGCGCACCTGCGCTGGTGGCTGAGAAGCCGTTCACGTAGCCGATGCCAGCTCCGGGGTCATAGGAGGTAACGTAGACTGCGCTTCCGCTGGCGAGGGCGTTGACCGCGGTCGGATTGATGCCGACCGGCCAGTAACTGAGGGTGCCATTGGTGATAGCCGAGCCAAGTGAGCCATCGGTGCCGACGGGGAAGACTGCCAGCGCGCCGCCATTGCAACTCTTGGCGGTGGGGATGGCAGTGGTGCAGCCGGGCTGATATGTGCTCGCTACATAGAGCAGCGTTCCGGAGCCGTTCATGGTGATGGCTACAGGAGTATTGCCTTCCGCATCCAAGGTGATGGTCTTGGAGGATTCGAGCTTACCACCGTTGATGGTGAACTCTACCAGTGTGCTGTCTCCCTGATTGGCGACGTAAAGGTGTGAGTAGTCGGTGGCTACGGCCTCGGAGACGGGGGTTACGCCACCGGAGGAGACGGTGGAGTTGAAGATCTCGAGCGCGCCGGAGACGCGATCGACCAGGAAGGTCTGGATCTGGCCGTTTCCTGAGGAGTCTCCCTTTTGGCCGGCTACGAAGAGGTAGTCGATGGTGACAGGATTACACGCGGTAAACGCGCTGGCCAGTATAAGAGCAATGGCTGAGACCAGGGATACATGGCCAATTTTGCTGAACTTCATGTGCTTCCTTCATCGTGGGCCACGGCGCATGGCCCAAATCGAACTGAGTTAATGTGTGTCCATCTCGATTGTAAAAGCTTGAGATGGCCTTCTGCTAGTTACGTTGCCAGCGAAGTGGCCGAATGCATTCCAAGCGAAAGACTCCGAGGGAGTGCAGATTGGACGCTCCAGACACAGTGCAGTCATCGCAGGACGGCTCCAATGGCAGCACAGCTATCAATGGGTGTTGCCATTGTGCGGGATGCCTGCGATGGCCGTGGGCTGCGGGGTTGACTGATACGGCGAGTTCTTGGTGTTGATCAGCGCTCCGGTGGCAGGGTTAATCTGATAGCCACTCAGCGAGTTGCCGAGGAAGTTGACGGTGTAGACAAAACCGAGTTCCCGGGGGTCGCCGGCTATCGCAATTGGATTCGTACTGGTGGCATATGTGCCGAAGTTGGTCAGATTGCCCGAGCTGATGTTGTATCCGGTAACGGTCGAGTCGAGCGAGTTGCTGACGTACAGCAGATTGGTGCCGCTGAGGGTGAGTCCCGAAGGCTGACTGCCGGTGCTGGCTGCGCTCTGCCAGGTGGGGATTCCCCCGGACTGAATAGCGTAGGTGGCAAGGGAGTTCTGCAGTTTGTCAACGACGTAAAGATATGCGCTGCCGGAGTCGCTGGCCATGGCTACTGGCTGGACTCCCAGGGTAAGCGGAATCTGTCCGCCGGAGCCCGCCGGGACCGCGGTGAGCGTTCCGTCTGCATTGGTCGCAAAGACGAAAAGATATCCCACTTTTGGAGTGAGGGCAGCGTTGTAGGCAGTGACGTAGAGATACTGTCCGTTTGCCAGCACGTTCAATGCAGTGGGAGTAAGGATTGTCTTAGTGTCAGAGGCGGTTAACTGGAGCGGGTAGTACTGCGGGCACCGATTGGTGCCGTTGACCGGCGTGCCGAGCGCTCCGTCAGGGGCCATGGGGCAGATAAACACATCACCGGGGCAGGCGTTTGAGAGGCTGCATCCGGCGATCGGCTGCAGAATGTCGACGCCATAAAGAAAGGTATCGCCCGAGTTCACGGCAATTGCCATTGGGAAAGAGCCGGGAGTATTTACAGTGGCCTGCGGGTAGAGTTTGCCGTCGGTGCCGATGCCAAACTGAACGACGTTATTGTCATCTTCATTGGCGACATAGAGATTCTTGAAATCGTTGGAGGTGGCCTCAGAGACTGGGTTGCGTCCGCCGGAGGGGAAGGGCGAGGTGGGAATCGTGCGCAGGGAACCGGCCTGAGAGTTGACCTCATAGACCTGGATCTGGCCGGGGGTCTGCAAATTGGTGGCTACAAACAGGAAGCCGACGGTGAGGGTGCTGCTGCAGGCCGTAAATAGGGTTGCGACGGACAGTGCAATCGCGCAAACCAGGAAGACTTTGCCGATTGTGCCGATTTTGCCGAACTTCATGCGATTCCTTCGTTCGAGACTATGGCGTTGCTGCTCCGGAAATTTTCTGCCGTGACATTCGGAGCCGATACGCCGCGGTTCAGGTTGAGCAGAACGGCCCGCATGACAGCGGGCCGTCGCTTAGAGAAGCGACCGCGAGCTAGCTTGTGCGGCCTGAAACCAAGCACCACGTCGCGGGGCCGGTGAGGGTGAATCTGCCGTTACCTGTGCCCTTCATCTGCGTGAGCAGGCCGGAGTTAGGATCGAAGACATGGCCTGTCACGCTGGAATCACCTGCGTTGGCCGTGTAGATGTACTGATTCGACGGATCCTCAAGGATGCACTGCGGAGAGGCGCCGGCGCCTACGGTGGGAATGGGCGAACCAGGCGACTCGGTGAGCTGGCCGGATGCGGGATCGATGGTGAAGATGGCGATGCCCGCGGCCGTAGTGCTGTCGGCGCCCTGACGGTTAGCCACGTAGAGATACTTACCCTTGTTTTCGACGATCAGGTCAATCGGATCGGTCTGGGTGACATCATCGGCTACCGCACCGCCCACGAGGGACTGCAAGGCTCCGTTGGTGCCGATAGTAAAGGGCAGAATCTGACCGGGCGTACCGCCGGTCGTGGTTGGCTCGTTATCGAGGATGTAGATTTTGCCGCTGGCGGCTTTAATGGCATTTCCCTGCTGCATAGGGACGTTGCCGCCGTCGAGGGCACGCTGGATGATCTGCGGCGTGCTCTGGCTGACGGTCAACTGGCCATTGCTGGAGTTATAGGAGTAGGGATAAACGGTCTGTCCACTGGTGACTCCGGGCGCTCCGCTCATGGTCATTACGTAGCTGGAGGTGAAGGCGAAGTCGATGGGATCGGCCGGCACCGGGAAGTAGGTGACCTGCGTTCCGGACGACGAAGTGAGCTGCCCGTTTGTGACGAGGGTGAGACGGCCGGTCGTTGAGTTTACCGAGAAGACGGTCACATCGCCGCAGGATGTAGCGGCGGTGATCGCAGCGGCGCAGTATGCGTTGGGATTGGTCGCGCTGCTGGGCTTGCTGGGATCGACGGTGCCGGGGGCGTGGCGATCGAGGGCGAAAAGGTGAGTGCCGGCAGAGTCAGACAGCAGTCGGATTGGATTGAAGCCCTGGGTAAAGAAGGTCTGCTGGTAGGTAAGAATGCCGTTGCCGCCGACTACAAATTCAGTGACGTTGGAGTTCTGGCAGGGATCGGTTGCCGAGCAGTCTGCACCACCGGACGAATTGACGCCGGCGTTGAGCACGTAAACGAAATTGCCACCGGTCAGGAGGACGGCCCGAACTGGGTTCGATCCGCCGCTGGCGACGGGCAGGCCATGGAGGGCACGGAGTTGGCCGGTGTTGTTGTCAATTTTGAAGCCTGTGACGATGCCGTTACCATTGGGCGTTGCCGTTACGGTACCGGTGACATACATATAGCCCACTGTAAAACTGCGAACGCAAGAGCTGAGGCTGAATACGATTGCCGAACTGAGGGCAGCGGTCAGCATTGTCTTGCCGAATTTCCTGAACTTCATGCTTTTCCTTCGTCCTGAACCAGCGTGAGCCGTCAGGTTTCATGTTCCGCAGCAGAGCTGGGTGGGGATGGGGTCCCTCGCTGCATTGTAGAAGGTGGAGGGCCATTGTGCATAGTTTCGAGGTGTGGACGAAGCTATGCCAGGTTGCCGCCCGACTCTGGTTGCTGCTGGTTTGGACGTTGATCGAGAGGAGTGGTTAGTGGAAAGTGAGAGCGTGAAGCGCGGAGTGTGAATGAGTGGCCGCCGGCTGCCGACCGCTATCTGCTTTTACTGCCGCATCACACTCCACACTCGCACTCCACACTCGCACTCCACACTCGTACTCCACACTTCCCTGCTACCAGACTCGGCAGGCGTGTTCCGGATACATAGGCTGGCCTTTTTTACAGCCAAATGCTTTGCCGAATTCCTCGAAATTCTGCACAGAGCCGTTGGTACGCCAGCGGCCTGGAGAATGTGGGTCAGTGATGGCGAGCTGACGAGCCACCTGGTCAGTCTGGTTCTGGCACCAGACCTGGGCGAAGCCGAGGAAGAAGCGTTGCCCTGCGGTGTAGTCGTCGATCTTGTCGTTGATGGTCTTGCCCTGTTTGGCGAGGGTGTCGAGCAGTGCGAGGTAGGCGATGCGGAGACCGCCGTTGTCGGCGGTATTCTCGCCCAGCGTGAGCTTGCCGTTGAGCTTCTGCGCAGGCAGGTCGTCGTGGGCCGGCGAGGCGTCGAAGCTGTTGTATTCGGCTACTTCGCAGTCGGTGCGCTCGACGAAGGCTTTGCGGTCATCGGCGGTCTGCCACTCGCGCAGATTGCCGTGGCCATCGTATTTGCTGCCCTGGTCGTCGAATCCGTGGGTCATCTCATGGCCGATAACGACGCCGATGCCGCCAAAGTTGACTGCGGGGTCGATCGTGAAGTCGAAGAAGGGCGGCTGCAGGATGCCGGCGGGAAAATTGATGTCGTTCATCGACGAGCTGTAGTAGGCGTTGACGGTGGGCGGCGTCATGCTCCATTCCTTTTCGTCGACGGGCTTGCCAAGCTTGGATAGGTCATAGTTGCGCCGGAAGATGGAGGCGCGGTAGGTATTGCCAATGAGGTCGTTGCGATCGATCTTGAGGGCGGAGTAGTCGCGCCACTTTTCGGGATAGCCGATCTTGTTGCGGAACATGCTGAGCTTTTCTTCGGCTTGCTTTTTGGTGTCATCGCTCATCCAGGACAACGTCTTGATGTCGTCGGCGAGGGACTTTTCCAGAGCGGCGACGAGCTGGTCCATGCTGGCCTTGGCGGCCGGCGGGAAGTTCTGCTTCACCCAGTCCTGTCCAACTGCTTCACCGAGGGCCTGGTCGGTCGCGGCGGTGCATTGCTTCCAGCGCGGGGTGGGCTCTTTTTGTCCGGCAAGTGTCTTCCCGAAGAAGGCAAAGTTCTCATCGAAGAAAGCTTTGGGCAGTTCGGTGGCCGAACTGTGAATGGTATGCCAGCGGAAGTAGGCTTTCCAGGCATCAAGGGGCTCGGTTTCGATCTCTGCATTCATCGCCTTGAAGAAGTCGGGAGTGGCAACGTTGAGGGTGTCGAAGTGGCCGATGCGAATGGCCCGCAGGTAGACAGGCCAGTCGAAGCCGGGCGAAAGGTCTTCGAGCTCCTTGAGGGGCTTGATGTGGTAGCGGTTCAGGGGATCACGCAGTTCGGTGCGGCTGGTAGAGCCTTTGGCGAGCGCAGTCTCGATCTTCATGACGGCGGCGGCTTCAGTAGCGGCTTTGTCAGGCGAGTCGCCGGCCAGGGTGAACATCTTGGTCAGGTGTTCGACGTAGGCCGCGCGGATGGTCTCGAAGCGCTTGGTATCGCTGAGATAGTAGTCGCGGTCAGGCAGAGAGATGCCGCCCTGGAAGGTCTCGGCGATCTGCTTGGATGAATCTTTTTCGTCCTGCCCAACGCTGAAGCGGAAGAGCGGTGCAGGACTGCCGGCCTCGAGCAACTGGCCCATCAGCATAGAGATCTTCTTGGTGTCAGAGAGCGCGGCAATCTTCTCAAATGCTGGGGTGAGTGGGGCAAGGCCCTTGGAGTCAACGAGGCTGGTGTTCATGCAGGCGGCATAGTAGTCTCCATACTTCTTTTGCAGCGCGGTCTTGGGATCTTTGCTGGCTGCGTCGAGCTCCTGCCAGAGCAGATAGCGGTTTCGCTCCTGCAGCATCGAGAATGACCGTGCCCAGCGAGTCTGGTCGGCGGGTACCGGGTTGTCCTTGACCCAGTTGCCGCAGGCGTACTGGTAGAAGTCGGTACAGGGGTCGGCAGTCTTGTCGATGGCGGAGAGATCGAGGCTGTGTACGGCCACGGGCGGCTTGGGGGCGGCATCGTCTAAGCCGACGGTGGAGAGGCTTGTCTGCGCGAGGGCACAGGAGGCGGCGAAGAGGGTTCCGGCCGCGAGCAGCGATACGCAACTGAGAGATGTGGACGGCAAAGATTTCATGGATTCCTCGGAGGCGGGATGGGCCAATCTGCGCAGGCCGTCCGCAAAGATGCTGCAACCGGATCGGTCTCGGATGCTTGATAGAACGTTAACACGGCGACTCCTACCGAAAAAACAGGCAAGACGTCTCTTTGTCAGGGACAGAAAGAACGGGTAAAACAACGATTTTCATTCAGGTTGCACGGGAGATCTATGACGGAAATGCAGAAACAACGGGCCTCATCCAAGGATGAGACTGAGATTCAGGCGCTGATTGAAAAATGGGCGAAGGCTGTTCGCGAAGAGAATCGGGAGGGAATTCGTGCGGATCACGATTCAGAGATATTGATGTTCGATGTGCCGCCTCCGTTCCTGTCGCGCGGTCTGGATGCATATATGGAGACCTGGGAAACGTTTTTCTCGCAGGCTGAGAAGCCCATCGCCTTCAACCTTCACAACATGGAGATCACTGCGGGAGAAGAGGTGGCGTTTGCTACGGCGATTGGACGATGCGTCAATGTCGATCCGAAGGGTAAACGGGAGGAGTTGGAGTTTCGATTGACAATGGGCCTTCAAAAGATCGATGGCCGATGGCGCGTTATGCATGAACACCATTCACTTCCAGCGGAATAACCCTCTGGTGACGCTGACTGATGTCCCGATGTTGGGCGGCGCAGTTCTTTTGTGCTGCAGGAATAGCGGACTACCACTAAAGTGTCGATAACAGCATTAGTCGGCGGCTGATGGTACCCACTTTGTCGTTACGACTTGTCCGGTTAGTTGTATATCTAGGCGGCCAATACAGACATAGACTGATCGCGGAATCGAAGCACATTGCGCTTCTCCCCAAACGCGCCGTCGTTCCTGCTGAAGCGCGATTGAGCTCGTTAACTCTGAGGCAATCAGCTTATGCGATTCAAGGCTCTGTTACTGATTTGTTCGATCTCCGGATTGGCTGCCTGCGCCGGAGCGCAGGAGGTTACCGGGACGATTTTGATTAAGAGGAAGCTGACGAAGCCGAGTGTAACTGCGTCGGTATCTGTCTATCAACGCGGCATGGCTGTAAAGCTTGGTAAGGATGCCGAGGACGATCCACTCGCATATGAGCGTTCGCGGGTGGTGGTTTACATCGAGGGTGGCGAGGCCGCAGCTGATGATGCGGAAAATAGTCTCCCCCGTGTGCAACAACTGGATCGCAGATTTATGCCGGACCTGATTGTGGTGCCGGTGGGGTCCACTGTTTCGTTCCCTAACATGGACCCCATTTTTCACAATGTTTACTCGCTGTCGAAGCCAAAAGCTTTTGACCTTGGCAGCTACGATCAGGGTGAGACTCGCAAGGTGATCTTTCAGAAGCCGGGCATTGTGGATGTCTACTGTCATCTGCATCCGAATATGGCGGCGACCATCGTGGTGACTCCAAATCGCTGGTACGCGCGGCCTGATCGTTCCGGCCAATTCCATATTCCGAGTGTGCCGCCGGGGCGATACACGATTGTGGCCTGGCACAAGTCGGCGGGATTCTTCCGCAGGTCGATCGTGGTCGAAGATGGCCGCGATACCGTGGCTGACTTCTTCATTCCCATCGAAGCCGATTCGAAGCAAGTAGTTCAGGTAAGTCATGACCCTGGTCACGTTGGCGGATCAAGGTGACAACACGCTTTCAAACACGGGCCTTCCTCATCTGCTTTATTCCCTTTGCAGTGCTGATGGCGAGCAGTTTCTGGATGGTTCAGCGGTTTGTGCAATCGACTGTACGGGACGGACTTCACACGTCGCTGCGTGAGAGCCAGGTCGCGATTGCAAATATTCACTCCAAGGGAGACCTGCAGAACAGCCGATTCCTGAAAGTGGCAGGCGAGAACACAGGGCTAAAGGCAGGCATACAGCTACTGCTCGCCAACCGCGACAGCGGTGGAGCTCGCAGAACTGTCGAAGATCAGCTACGGGAGCTTGGCGAACGCATGGGCTTTGATTTCATGCTCGTCTCTGCGCCCGACGGGACGCCATTGGCTGGAGTTTTGCGTGGGACGGCGGTTCGCTCTGAACTGCACGGTCAGTTGACGCCTCTGGATCTGTCGCTGGTAGATCGCAGTCATGCGGGCTTTTTATTGATGGGAGGCCGCACACTACAGGTGGCCTCGATACCCGTAGACCAGAACGATGAAAACATCGGGGCACTCTCGGTGGGCGAGTACTTTGACTTCTCCGATCTGACTACGCCTGTTGTGCTGCTGCATAACGGAAAGGTCATCGACTCAAACATCCCGCATGTCGCGTTTGATGATCTGGAGCGAGCTCGTCTGGGGTGCGGAGAACAGTCGGAGTGCGATCTACGTTTGCAGGGTACGAATTGGATATCGCTGCCCATGCAGTCCTATGGCGACGGTTATGTTCTGCTCAGCATGGAAAACGTGGATAAGGCCACTGGTCCGATTCAAGCGCGGCTTCGCAGACTTTTCCTGATACTGGCACTGGTGTTTGTACTGGTTGCGTTTCTCTGCAGCGCTGGATCGTCAAGCTCGATCGTGAAACCGATTGCAGGAGTGGTTTCGCATCTGCGCAATGCGGTGGGGACAGGCAAGCTGCTTGAACTGGAGGGTGAGCCTTCTTCAATTCGTGAGATTCAGGAGCTTGCGGCGATTTACAACCGCGTCGCGAACTCGGTGAGGGCGGCGGGCGAAAATCTCGAAGCCGCTTATCTGCAGTTCGTAGGATCGCTGGCAAATGCACTTGATGCGCGCGATCAATACACGGCGGGCCACAGCAGACGCGTGAGCGATCTGTCCTGCGCCACTGCATCAGCGCTTCGACTGGATGTGGAGGAAGTGGAGCGGATTCGCATTGGGGCACTGTTACATGACATCGGCAAGATTGGAATTGCAGACAGCGTCCTGCAAAAGTCCGGCCGGCTCAGAGACGACGAGTTCGCGATGGTCCGTGAGCATCCCGTGATTGGGCGCAGGATTCTGGAGGGCGTTGGCGGTTTTGCGCCGTTTCTGGGAGCGGTTGAGTTGCACCACGAGAACTGGGATGGAACAGGCTATCCCAAAGGACAATGCGGCGAAGAGACGCCGATCGACGCGCGCATTATCCATGTTGCCGATGCGTACGATGCAATGACCACGGATCGCTCTTACCGGCCTGGCATGAGTCACGAGAAGGCCATTTCCATCCTCAGGGAAAATGCAGGCATTCAGTTTGACCCGCGTATCGTGGAGGTCTTTGTAAAGCTGCTACCCGAGGCACTCAGCGCGTGTTCGGCGGAAACGGCAAGCGAGATGGAAGAGCACGCAGCGGTGGTGGCGGGATGAACGTGGCAACATTCAGAGTGCTGCTCTTATGCCTGCTGAGCGGAGCGCCTGGCGGGCAGTTGCTGCATGCGCAGGAGGCAGCAACTGGCTTTGATATTCGTGCGACATTGACGGCGCAGATGGCTGCTTCAAACGAATTGACGGAGGCTCCGCGATCAGGAGCCCCAACAGTTGCCGGAGCTCGTGCAATTGTCTATCCGACGTGGAAGATCAGCGATCACTGGTTCGCGACAGGAGCTCTGCAGTTTGCGACGCGCCCTTACTACTACGACGATTTCTCAACCACTGGCTATGGGGCGAAGGGCGTGGTCCTGCAGTCGACGCTGAACTACTCACGTGTTTCGCGCGGCGGATCGGTACTTGTGAGAGCTGGGGTTCTGTCGACGGCATTCGGCTCGTTTATGCTGCGCTACGATGACGCCGACAACGCTCTCATCGATCTTCCCGTGGGATATGGCTACTACTATTCGCCTGTCTCGATAGAGGGCTTGGCAGGCATGCAGATCGATGCAACGAGAGGCCGGATGGACGGGCGGGTACAGTTCGCGAATTCGTCGCCTGCAAATCCACGCAGTCCTTTCGCCCATGATCAATATGGCAACTGGGCGGGAGGTGCTGGGTACACGATTCGGCAGGGTCTTCGCGTGGGTGCATCGGGGTATCGCGGGCCGTATCTCAGCCGCAATTATCCGTACTTCTTTCCAGGGGAAGCGAATCCGAACACGCTGCCTGCGCATGCGCTTGGCCTGGATGTGAGCTGGGCGCATGGCCACACGAGCGCACAGGGCGAGCTGCAGAAGTTCCAGATGCCATATATGAAGATTCCGACGTTTCGTGAATCTACAGGATATGGTGAGGTGAAGCGCGTGCTAAGTGCACGCTGGTATCTTGCGGTTCGCGGCGGTTATTCCAGTGCGAATGCATCAGGCAGGATGCAGACAGTTGAGACAGCGGCGGGCTTTCGACCGAACAGGCTGCAATTGCTCAAGGCCGGGTACGAGTATGAGCACTACAGCACGGGCGCTGAGCGGAACGATAATGTTTTCGCGGTGCAGTTTATAACTATGCTTCACCATTCCGCCGGGCACGAATAGCGAATGGCGGCGGCTTCTAGAGAGAACTGCCAAACCACCTTTGTATCGTTTCTTCGACGGCGATGATGTCTGGCGCTGAGTTGGTCGCCCATGCCACGAAGCCGTCTGGTCTTAGAAGCAATGCGGCGAGTTCCTTACTGTCTTTAGCTTTGTTGACTGCGTATTTCAGGCGGCCGCTGTAGTGCTGACTCAAGTTGCTTAATGCATCGTTGCCGATGAAATCGAGGAGGATCCCGATCCCTTCGTGCAGAAGATCTCCCAGGCGGGAGCCGTCTTCAAATTCGAAGTCTGGCGCGCTGCGGCCTATGAGCGGATGATCTCCGGAAAGATCGTAACGGAGCGAGACGCCGGAGATTTTCTCAGCAAAGTAAGACGTGCCTTCGCCGGTGTTAATGAGGTCGCGAATGACGCTAGCGATCGCGTGGGAGTGCGGATCGGGGCGCATGATGGCGACTTGTGCGCGTGTCCACTCGAGAGCCCAGGCTCCCACCGGATGGCGCTCTGTGGTGTAGGTATCGAGGAGGCCATCTGGAGCTCCGCCTTTGATGGTGGCGGCGAGTTTCCAGCCGAGGTTCATTGCGTCGCCGAGGCCAGTGTTCAGGCCTTGTCCGCCGAGTGGCGAGTGGATGTGGGCGGCGTCTCCCGCGAGAAGGACGCGGCCTTTGCGATAGGTTGTCGCCTGGCGCGCGCGGTCAGTGTAGCTGGTGGCAACGTGGACGGTCGTGAGTGTCACATCTGTTCCCGAGACACGCCGCAGAATTTCCTGCAATGACTCAAGCGTGATGGTCTGAGTTCGATCGAAGGTGGCGTCGTCGAAGTCAATGATTCCAACGCGGCCCGGGCCGGGGCCGAGAAGATACATGCCTGTCCTGGTAAGGTTGAAACCTGGACGCAGCTTTTCCGGGTCGGCGATATCGACGGATGCGCTGTAGCCGGTGAATTCAGGGTCAGTTCCTGCAAATTCGAATTCTGCAAGTTTTCGTACCGTGCTTCGGCCTCCATCGC
>Ga0206970_10130_pt2 | contig 21393 bp, 19 predicted proteins | sample Alteio_BWOrgHeat_88_FD_152964 | JGI IMG/M metagenome (GOLD analysis project Ga0206970, IMG submission 152964) | Enriched cells from forest soil in Barre Woods Harvard Forest LTER site, Petersham, Massachusetts, United States -... | ecosystem: Environmental > Terrestrial > Soil > Temperate forest >... | reverse complement strand
CGCCGCGTCTTTTTAGACCCACCCTAGCCCGCCAACAGAGGCGAGCTGCGATGGGACACCCGACGATGGGGCACCCGGGGATTTAGAGCATGCCGCCGGTCTTGGTGGTGAGGATGCTTAGTGCCAGTTCAAGTTTTTCAATGGCGACATCGAGATCAGGATGGGCCACCTGCTCGCGCAGGCTCTTCAGCAGACTTTGAGCTTCCGCCACGTTGGAGCTTGCGTCTGGCTGTGGAATCTGCGCCGGGTTGGGAGGGTTGTTCGAGTCCATCGGTCACCTCGCATTCATTATCGCGCGTTGCCGTCAGGGGCTCAATTTGCTGAATTGCTTTCCGTGTGCTTCACGCCCAAACCAGACCACGATGGCGAGGGCTAGGATGGTGAAGATCTCGAAGCCAGCCAGCGCCCAGCGATAACCGAAGTGATCGCGCAGTGCGTACTCGATCGAATTCGTACCCGACGCAAACAAAATTCCCAGCTGATAGGCAAAGCCGGGCACGAGGCCACGTGCGGCGTCGGGAGCAAGTTCGTTGAGATGCACGGGCACTACGCCCCACGCTCCTTGCACCCCTACCTGCATGAGGAACGCGGCCGCTGCGACCACGACGAGGCCATGTCCGAAGGCCCACGCCGGGATGGTGATGAGCGAAAGAAACAGCGCAAAGACGATTCCCTTTCGTCTTCCCATGCGCTGGGACACCAGGCCGAAAAGGATGGCGCCGATGATCGCACCGATGTTGTAGATGATCGCGATATACGACACCCACGCGGGGCTGAGTTGGTGCTCGGTCTTCAGAAAGTCGGGATAAAGATCCTGCGTGCCATGGGAGAGAAACATGAAGAGGGTCATCATCACCAGCAGGTACGCAAAAGACTTCCAGTAGCCCGCGAAGACCCGCATGATGTCGGCAAGGGTGTTGGACGCATGTTCCTTCCATGCCTGGGATTCCGGAACATGCCAGCGGATGTAGAGCGCAAGGACCGCCGGTATGCCACCGATCCAGAACATCCATCGCCAGCCGAGACTGGGGAACACGAAACGATACGCGAGCGCCGCCAGCAAATACCCAGCGGAATAGCCGCTCTGCAACGCGCCGGAGACGACACCGCGCCAACGTTGCGGAATGCTCTCCATCGCCAGCGAGGCGCCGATGCCCCACTCACCGCCCATGCCGATGCCGTAGAGAGCGCGGAGCAGCAGGAAGACTTTGTAATTTGGCGCGAAGCCGCAGAGGACTTCGATGAGCGAGAAGTAGATGACATTCACCATCAGCGGCACACGGCGCCCAAAGCGATCCGCAAGCAGGCCGAACAAAAACGCTCCGACCGGCCGCATCGCCAGCGTGATCGTGATGCTGAAGACGATTTCGGATTTCTTGACCGCAAACGCCTCGGCGAGCGTGCTGAGCATGAATACGACGACGAAGAAGTCGAAGGCATCCATGGTCCAGCCGAGGTAGCCGGCGAGAACAGCATGAGTACGTTGCGAGGTGGTCAGACCCGGCGTGGTTCCGGAAGCGGTGTCCATAGGAACTTCGTGTGTTTATACCACGACCTACTGGCACAGTTTTAAGTGGCCTGAACTGCTCTTATTCGGCGATACTGACCCCGACTCGCTTGCGATTTTTCGCCCCAATCGTAGTGGCCCTGATCGCGCTTGGGTTGTGCGCGACAACGGCCCATGCACAGGCGCCATTCGTCACCGACGATACCGAGGTCGCCGATTACCACAAGTTCCACTTCGAGTTCACGAACGAATTCGATTTCCTGAAGGAAAGCGACTACCCGAGCCTTCGCCAGAACACGGCGAACTTCAAGTTCAGCTACGGGATCTGGCATAACGTCGAAATCGGCGGCGACAACCAACTGCTGAACATTTCCAGCGCGCCAAACCCGGTGTATCCTGATGCGGTTTTCGGATACGGAGACCTCGATTTCTCGGTGAAGTGGAAAATCTGTGAAGAGAAGGGACGTCGTCCGAGCTTCGGAGCCAGCCTGAATATCGAGGTTCCGACCGGTGACGAGACCAAGCAACTTGGCAGCGGCATTACCGATTACTACCTGAACTTCATCGGGCAGAAGTCGTTGCCGAAGAAAAACACCTTGCGCGTGAATGGCGGTATCTACTTTGCGGGCAACCCCGCCACCGGTGCGGTGGGAGATCGGATCACCTCTGGGTTCGTTATGACCGGCGATGTATCGCTGATCCACGATTACACCGACAAATTGGCATTGGGTGTCGAGTTGGCCGGAGCTGGGACCTTTAACCAATTGCTCGGCAAAGGACAGCTGCAAACCGAGATCGGCGGCATGTATCAGATGAACAAGAAATCCAGCTTCGTATTCGGCTTCATCGCCGGTTTCTATCGCGACAGCCCGCGCTTCGCGCCGATCATCGGATTGGAACACGACTTTTAGTCGCTGTCCGTCCAAGCCACCTGCTGCTCGCGCCGATCTGAATTGATTTACACTGTCCGGTTGCTGATTCACGACCGAAAGGAATCTTATGGCCCGTACTCCCGGACTTTATGCCACCTTCGAAACATCGGAGGGGAACATCGTCGTTCGACTCTTCGAGAAGGAAGCGCCGAAAACTGTAAAGAACTTCGTTGATCTCGCCGAGGGGAAGCGTGAGTGGACGCATCCCGGCACGAAAAAGAAATCCAGTGATCCGCTCTACAGCGGCTCGATCTTCCACCGCGTCATTCCGAACTTCATGATCCAGGGTGGCGATCCGATGGGCACCGGATTCGGTGGCCCCGGCTACCAGTTCGAAGATGAGACCAAGGGCTCGCCGCACAAGTTCGACAAGCCAGGCAAACTCGCGATGGCGAACAGCGGACCGAATACCAACGGCTCGCAGTTCTTCATCACCACCGCGGCGACGACCTGGCTGACTGGAAATCACACGATCTTCGGAGAAGTCGTAGAGGGTCAGGACATAGCTGACAAAATTTCGAACTTGCCGCGCAATCGTCAAGACAAGCCAAATACCGACGTTTCGATCAAAGCGGTGAAGATCGACCGCGTCGAATAGTTCGCGGGAAATCAAAAAGGGCGAGTTTAAAAGGCTCGCCCTTTCGTTTTGCTTATGAACGCAGACCCTAGATTCCGAAGGTGTCCCGGGCCGATGTGATAGCCGCCACGAGGCCGGGAATCGTGTACTCCTCGGCCTGGATATTCACCGGCAGCTTGAACTCCCGCAACGTTGCCGACGTCACTGGTCCGATCGACGCTGAGCGGATGCCGCTTCGGAAGCACTTTGCCGCCTCGCGCTTTCCGATGAGCTCGACAAAATTTCTGACCGTCGAAGAGCTGGTGAAGGTGATCACCTGCGGCCGGTTCTTCAGGCTACGAAGGGCATCGCTGAGCTTTACCCGCGACTTCTCAGGGACGACCGTTTCGTACGCCTCCACAACATCTACGGTCGCGCCCGCGCGCCGCAACTCATTCGGGATTACGTCGCGGGCGACCTTGGCGCGAACCAGCAATACTGATTTGCCACTGACCTTGGCCGCGAGTGCTTCGACTACCGCTTCGGCGACGTACTCTTTCGGAGTTACGGGGACTTTCAAGCCCTGCTCTTCAATTGCTCTTTTCGTTGCCGGGCCAATCGCCGCGATCTTTAACTTTGCGAGCAAATCAGGACGGAGTTTCAACTTCTCCAATCGTTTGAAGAGAGCGTTCACGCCGTTTACGCTGGTCAGGATCAGCCAGTCATATTCGAGCGCGCTGCGAATCGCGGTGTCCATCGGCGCGAATGACTGAGGCTCGCGAATCTCGATGAACGGGATCTCCAGCACCTTGGCGCCTCGTGCTTGCAGTTCGACAGAAAGCGCTCCGGCCTGCTTCTTCGCGCGAGAGACGAGCACACGCACGCCCTTCAGCGGCAGGTGGGTGGCTGGCTTTGGCGGTTTAGGCATCGGATTACGGTTGCGCAGGTGTTGCGAAGTTCTGGCTGTAGACGTCCTCGAGGATCTTCGTAGCGCCCCGAGCGAGAAGTACCTTGCCGACTTCTTCCCCAAGCCGAGCTGCATCGGTACCGGATTGCGTTTCGCGCAAAATCTCGGTTCCGTCGGGACGCGCACAGATCGCGGTCAAGTGCACGTGCCCGTCTTTCACTTCGGCGAAGGCGCCGATCGGCACCTGGCATCCGCCGCCGAGTTGGTTCAGCAGCGCGCGTTCCGCTGTCGTCGTGGCGCGGGCGTCGCGATCATCGAGGAAGCTGAGTATCTCGCGCATGCGCGAATCGCCGAGGCGAATCTCGATCCCCAGTGCTCCCTGCCCTGCCGCTGGACACATGACGTCTTCGTCGATGATCTGCTTCACCAATTGCGTCTTACCAAGTCGGTTCAGTCCGGCGAAGGCCAAGATGATTGCGTCGTATTCGCCCTGTTCCAGCTTGCGAACACGAGTGTCCACATTGCCGCGGAGTGGAAAGATTTCAAGATCCGGGCGGATGGCTTTAATTTGCGCCTGACGGCGCAAGCTGCTGGTGCCTACCTTTGCAGCATGAGGCAGTGCGGAGATGCTGTCGTACTTCACTGAAAGAAACACATCACGCGGGTTCTCGCGCTTGGTGACCGCAGCGAGTTCGAATCCTTGCGGCAGTTCCGTCGGCAGATCCTTCAGGCTGTGCACTGCGAGATCAACTTTGCCGGCGGCCAGTGCCTCTTCAATCTCCTTGGTGAACATCCCCTTGGTGCCGACCTTGGCGAGGGCGACGTCGAGAATCTTGTCGCCGGTGGTCTTGATGATCTCGAGTTCAATTTCGTGGCCGCGCTCGCGCAGCAGTGCGGAAATATGATTGGCTTGCCAGAGAGCGAGCTGCGAACCGCGGGAACCGATACGTAAGGTTGCCATAAACTGCGGCTTCTACTTTCCCGGGCCGCTCTGCGGCGACCCTGTCTTAACGGTCTCGTCCTTCGCTTTTTCGTGAAGGTTGAAAATTCGCCTCACCAGTTCGATCACCGTCGTGGACTCCGGCTCTTTCGCCGCTGTCTTCAACGTGGTGATTGGCGTGTGCATGATTTTGTTGATGATGCCCTTGGTCAGCGCATCGACAGCCATTTCCTGTTCAGGTGAGAGCTCGCCCAGGCGTCCGCGCAAACGATCGATTTCCGCCTGCCGTACCGTCTCCAGATGCTCCTGCAACGACACGATCGTGGGAACTACATCGAGCGTTCGTAGACGCTCCTCGAATTTTTCGACCTCGGCATTGACGATCGCTTCGGCATGCGCGGCTTCTTCCTTGCGATCGGACATGTGCGACTGCACTACCTGCTGCAGATCGTCGATGTCATATACGAAGATCCCATCGAGGTCATTCATCTTCGCGTCTACATCGCGTGGAACAGCGATGTCGAGGAAGAACATCGGACGGTTCTTGCGGCGGCTCAGGAACTTCTCGCCATGCTCCTTGCGGAAGATCGTGACCGGAGCGCCCGTGGAACTGAGCACGATGTCAGCCTTGTCCACGGTTTCGTACAGGTGCTCGATCGGAACAGCCTCACCGTTGAACTTCTTTGCGAACGCGACGCCACGCTCGTAGGTACGGTTCGCAACGTAGATCTTGCCGACGCCGTGGGCCACGAAATGCCGAGCCGCCAGTTCGCACATCTTGCCTGCACCTACGATGTACACCGAACGACCTTGCAACGAGCCAAAGATCTTTTTCGCGAGCTCTACCGCAACCGACGCGATCGAGACTGACGAACTTGCAATGGACGTATCTGTCCGGACCCGCTTCGCCACCGCAAATGCGCGGGTGAGCAGCGCATCGAGCTGCGAACTTACAGCGCCCACCGCTCGCGCCGTGGCATAGGCCTCTTTTACCTGACCGAGGATCTGGGGTTCGCCGACGACCATCGAATCCAAGCTCGAAGCCACGCGGAACATATGCCGCACCGCTTCTGTGGAGCGGTACTCGTATAGGTATTGCTCGTATTCCGCGGGATCGATGTTGTAGAGCTGCTTCAGGAAGCCGCGCATGTCGGCGTTGCCGTTTACCGAGCGGGCCACCATCTCCACGCGGTTGCAGGTGGAAACGATCATTCCCTCTTCGATCCCGGGGTAGGTGGCCAGCATCTTGGTCGCTTCCGGCAGCCGGCTTTCGGGGATAGCAAATCGCTCACGCACTTCCACCGGCGCCGTTTTGTGGTTCACGCCAATGACAAAGAAGTTCATGAGATGTTGAACCTGTGCAATCGGCTGAAGTAGTTCGCCGCCCAAGCTCCGACCGCAGCAATAAACGCGAACGCCGCCAGATACGCCGCTTTGCGTCCACGCCATCCGCTATTCCAGCGCGTATAGAGCAGCACCATGTAGACAAGCCACATGATGATCGAGAGCAGCACCTTGGGATCGGCAAAGAACATGCTCCCGTACTTGTTTTCCGCAAGCACCGATCCGGCGATCAGTCCAAAGGTCATGAACGGGAACCCGAGCAGCAATGCCCGGTAGCCGATCTCGTCGATCGTTTGCAAGGCCGGAAGGCGTCCCGCGAAGCTCGCCGGCTGCTTCGATTTCAGGCTCCTCTCCTGGATCAGGTACAGCAGACTTGCTCCGAAGCTCAGGAACAACCCGGCATAGCCGGTAAAAATCAGGACGATATGGATGATCGTCCAACTGTTCTTCAACAGCGGCGAAGAAAGCGCAAAGCCTTGCGGACCGGTGGCCGACGCAAATGTCAGGAAGAAAACCAGGGGAAAAACGAAGATTCCGGGAGAACTCGTGCGATATCGGACAAAGAAGATCATGAAGACCACCATGATCACAAATGCCAGCAGCGATTCCGAGTGATGTACCGAGGCGGTGATCTTCCCTTCTAGCACTGCGAACTCGACGAGCGAGACGAGTTGGAAGATCATGCCCAGACCAACCGCAGGCCCGGCGACACGCGCCAGGACGTCGCCACGCTTACTTAACAGTAGCAGCGAATAAACGAGTCCCAACCCGTAGAAAGCAACCGCTAGTCTGAGCCAAAGCAGTGGCATAAATCAGTTGTGGATTCACCCTTACCGATATCAAAAGTATACAGTTACGCTCATCCTGCGTAGATTATGAATCACAGGAGCGTGTGACGGACATCACATATCAGTGGTAATCGCGTCGCCGAGGTGGGAAAGTAAGCACCGCGGTACAACTGCCGAAGCCTGCACGGGCTCTTAAAGGAAGCCATGACGTTATCGAAGATATCCAGAAGCAAGTTCATCATACTCACGCTCGTGCTCGGCAACGTAGCGCTCGGCATCACTACGATTCTGCAAAGCCGGGTGATTGCCGGCCAGAGCCGCATCATCCATCTTCTCTATCTGGATTCCGCGGAGCTCGCGAACATGAAGATCGCGGCGAACATGGAAAAGGCCAAGAAGCACTAATTTCCGAGACATCCAGCAAGCAAAACCGGCAGCGCACGGCTGCCGGTTTCTGTTTTGCGGAAAACTTCAGTTAGTCGTCGCGCTTCTTCAAAGTCGGACGATCATCGTCATTCGTACCCTTGCTGTCAGTGTTGGTGCTGTCAGCGGTCGTCCGGCGCAGCGTCGGGCGGTTCTCTTTCTGGTCCTCGACCTTATGACGATTTTCGAGGGCAGCAAGCCGGGCTTTCACCTGCTGAAACTCAGAAGTATCGTCAATGTACTGGTCGCGGGCAGGAAGGATGCGAGCAATCTCTTCTTGCGACTTCTCGATGCGGTCCGGCGTTTGGGGATGGGTCGCGAACGCCTTTGCCAAAGTCCCAGGCTTCTTCTTCTCCTTGGCCTGCACCTTTTCGAAGAATGAAATGAAAGCCTGCGGATCGTAGCCGGTGGCATACATGTACTGGAGTCCGAGGTAATCGGCTTCCGCCTCGAATCCGCGCGAGAACTTGAGGAACGTCATTGGCAAGGCGAGGCTGGCTGCCGACTGCAGGGCGTAGCCAAGACCGCCGCCGACGAAGATCAGCGGGATGGTCGCCAGATTGGCGATCTGCGCACGGGTCATCTGACGCGTTGCGTGACGAGCCGCGACGTGGGCAATCTCATGGGCCATGACGCCGGCGAGTTCAGCCTCTTCATCCGCTGCGAGAATCAGTCCCGAATTTACGTAGAAGAAACCACCGGGCAGCGCGAAGGCGTTGATCTCATCCGAGTCAACAACCTTGATGGTGAACGGTACGCGAGCATCGGAATTACGCACGATGTTCTGGCCGATACGGTTCACATATTCTGTGACGACCGGGTCTTGCACGAGTTTCATGCCGGACTCGATCTGCTCGGAGTAGCCTTTGCCCATCCGAATTTCTTTTTCGAGCGAGTACCAGTCGCCCGGGCTGGTTCCCTGACCGATGTGGCGATTGCCGATCGCGGAGACGTCATCGCGCGAGCCATCGTGCTTCACCCCCGTCGCTTTCGGAAGGTTCTCAGTCGCCTCCTTGGCGAGGGGATCCTTCGCAGCGCCTGTGCCCGTTGTCGCGGTCGGGGCCGCACTGCTGTCGTCAGAGGGAGTCTGTTGCGCATCCGGCGCGTCGCTTGGGGTCGCCGTCGGCTGCTGGGATTGGGTGTCAGGATGCGCGGGAGCGGATTGCGCCATGCCAAAGCTGGACAGCGCAAAAGCCGCCGTAAGAAGCAGCCGTTTCAACTTCATGGGAGTACTCCCGTTGGTGCGGATGTAGCTCAATTATAGGCCTTCACCGAAAGCATATGCCCAATTCCGGGCGGCGGTGCACAAATCTCTGCGCTGCGGAAACACGGATTCGGGCAGTCGCCGTACAAGCGCCTGCCCTCCTGCTTCCACATTCATTCGTTTAGACGTGAGTCAACTCTGAGAGGTAGTAGGAGAAGACAGCTTTTTCTCATCATCGGACGGCGGCTCCGCCTTGAGGATTTCGATTTCCGTAGCGTGCCATTCTCCGCCGTCATCCTGCTCCGCGGTTACCCGCACCGGCGTTCCCAGGGGCAACACCTTCGGAATTGGCTTTTTGCGCTCCTCGGCAGGGACATCACTCTCATATTCGACCTTAGCGCCGCTGGCATTCACCCGGCGGAGCGTGTGATTACGACCCTCGACATAGATCCATCCACTCGACTGATCAGGTCCTCGTACAATGGTTCCACGGAACGATCCGAGGGTGCCGGCCACTAACCACGGGCATGCGAGGCCGAGCAGAACCGCTACCAGCAACACCTTCATGCCAAATCAGATGCATCTTCTTGGCGGGCGGTTAGGCGAGTTGCGCCTCGGCCTGGAAAATCGCCTTAGTACCCTATCTCCCGAGACTACGAACACCCCGAATGCGTCTCCTCACGCATAAACGAGCCAGTGACCTTTTATAGCTCTCCGTCCGTTTCCGAGTCCTCGTCGGAGTCGTGGTCTGTAAAGATCACCCACGGCCCCGCGACCATGTCGTGCAGCACCGGCGCCTGCCAGCTGTACTCGGGATGGGCCTTCAGGAATTCCGCGGCCTTGAAGTTCTCGCCGCACGGATGCCCGGTGCGCGCGTAGAAGCTCATCTTCTTTACCATCTGGAAATCGGCGGTTTTGCCATTCACCGCTCCCATCGGGTCAAACGGATCCTGGTCCCAAACCTTCTCTGCTCGCGGGTCGGTATCACCGTGCCCGCACAGTGAGTGCAGGTTCGCCTCCTTCTTGCTCTCGACGGCGTCATAGTGGTCGCTCATGAACTTGCGTGCCAAGTCCGCGTCAATTTTCCCTTTGTTCTGTTGGATCACCTGTTCCCAGCGTTTCCTTCGCGCATTGGGCGAGCTGTTGCCATCCTTTAAGTCGAAATTTGTCTCGTCGTGAATCAGAGCGGCGTCAGTCGGAAAGTTCGAGCCGACGAAGTAGCCGTCGTTTGAGCGATCCACTGCCGAGTGCAGCAGTCCGAGTTCAACGCGCGCGATTTCGTTGCTCTTGCGATCGGCCAGAAGCCAGTCGTTGGCGTAGGCGCCATTGTTTCCTTCCTGCATAATCTTGATCCACTGATCAATGTCCTTGGCATACTGCATCGCCTTGCGGGACCGCACAAACTCTGGCTTCCCGTTCGGATCGAAGCCCACGAAGCCCGAAATCGTCGTCTCCGTGACGACCAACCCTTCGGAGTTCATACCAAAGTCGTCGCCGCTGGTGATGGTTCCCGGATAGCCGTCCATGATGAAATGCAAGCCGTGATCGGGAACTACGTCGTAAATAATCCGCCAGCGCTCGCCGCTGATGTACGACGTCCAGTTGTTATGCGCGATCACGATCTTGCCGTCCGCCGTATAGCTGCCGGTCGCGACGAACGCGCTGCAGTTCCCCTGCGCCACCGCGCCCTTCGGGTTCAGCTTCCCTTGCAGACGATTGAGATATGGCACGTAGTAGTCGGCGATCTCTTCCATGCCGTTGAGGGCAACCACATCATCGAGCGTGAGCTGCGAGCCCTTCGCCGCCAGACCTTCCTGGATGCCCTTCAACTCAGCCTGGTACTCCGGATCGATCTTCGGCCAGAAGATGTCGTGGGCGACCTTCCGGAAGAATTCCCAGTCGTGCTTGCTGACATGCGTGTCCCTTAGTTGCACAACTTTGAAACCGTCTTCGATCTCCTCCGACAGCAGATACCCCTGCTGGAAACCGAGGTCCGCGGGCTTCCCTTCGAGGTGAACATAGACCCATCCACCGCGTTCAAAACGATAGGAGCGCCCCAGCCGTGCCTTGGGATCGCCTTTGACCGATGGGGCTTTGCCTGCGACAGCCGCACCCGTGACGAAGAGAAGGACCAGAACTGCCCAAACCCGAGACTTCATACCCACAACCTGCCCTCCAGGAACTTGGTCACAGAGTTTACAGCACCCAGCAACGGCAATATCCCACCCCAAAGTGCGGTACCACTCTTTTCATACTGAGCGGAGCGGCAGAGCCGTGGGGTCGAAGGAGCCCTATTTCCAGAGTTTTAGCTTTTATTCGGCGCCGACGGTGCGGCCTTATTCAAAGCCGAGCGCCTTCAAGAATTCCTGCCAGCGCGGGTCCGAGCGGTACGGATCAAAGATCGGATTGACTCGCGCTGTACCGAGCACCATAAAGCGCGCCTGGCGCGCCAGTTCCAACTCCGCGAATCCGAGGTCAAGTTCGCCCAGGGCGCCAAATGCACCGGTTGCGAAGAACATTGCCACACCATGCGTCCTCGGGGCAGCCAGCAGTTGCAAGGCGCGTTCTCGTTCGCCGGCCAGCGCTTCTACGTAGGCCTCGATCGTGTCCCACGGGGTGTCCGGGTGGTCGCGAACAAAATCCTGGAATTGTGCGCGTGCTTCCGCAAAACGCCCACCGCGCGCCAACGCGACGCTTCGCATGCCTTGCGCCAGCTGCATCTTGGGAAGAATTTCCAGGGCTCTGCGCAGTTGGGCTGCGGCTTCGTCCCAACGATGTTGGTAATAGAGCATCAGGCCGTAGGCATAGTTCACCGGCGGCAGCAGTGGGTCCGCCTCAGCCGCTTCACGCAAGAGAGCTACAGCTTCTTCCAGCCTTCCATGGGTCGAGAGAGCCATCCCCAGCGCATACCGAGCCAACGAAGACTTTGGATCCAATTCACGGGCTCGTTTTCCAAACTGAAGGGCCGACTCCAGTTCGAACGAGAAGTAGCAGACAATCGACAGCGCAGCGTGCGCCTCGGCGAGTTTTTCGTTGAGTTGCAGAGCCTTTTCGCCGAGCGCTCTCGCCTGCTTTCGCGTCAACTCCGCATCCATGACTCCGATCACGCCCGAGACTGCATACGCCATCGCCATTGCCGCATAAGGCTCGGCGTAGGTCGGATCAAGATCAATGGCCTGCTTACAGAGTTCGAACCCCAACTGAACGCCGTCGACTGTCCATTTATTAAGATGGTGGGAACCGCGCAGGTACAAGGCCTGCGCCTCCTTGTTGACCGTCGAGGGCTCGGGCTTGTCGGTTTTCTTTCCGCTTTTCGAGCCAGCCGACGAGGGTCCTTCCAGTTTCTCCGCAACCTTTTTTGCGATCTCCTCGTGAATGTCCGGGGCATCGGTTACGGATCGACTGAACTGTGCTCCCCAGAGTTGGGCATCTTTCGCGACGTCCACAAGCTCGGCACGAATGCTCAATTGGTCGCCACGCTTGGTCACGCGCCCCGTGAGTACGGCGCGTACGTCGAGTTTCTTTCCCACGCTCTGCGGATCGTCGGCCTCGTTGCGAAACCGAAACGCCTTGCTGCGCGGCACGATTCTCAGCTTCGGCAGATGCGAGAGTCCATCCAATACACCTTCGGCGATCGCCTCTCCGATGTACTCAAGTTCTGCGTCGCCGGTGGCATTCGCAAACGGCAATACCGCAATCGAATCGATGGTCTTGCTCGCCTTGCGAGACTTTGTTCCTGGTGTGGCCGCCGGAACGCTCGTAGTGCCACCGTCTCGCTGCAATCGTCGAAGGTCCGCCAGCAGGTCCGCGGCGCTCTGGTAGCGCAGCCGCACATCTTTCTCCAGCAGTTTGCTGATGATCGCCTCTAAACCCGCCGGCGTGGATGCATTCACCTTCGACGCCCGAGTGGGCTGGCGATTGAGAATGGCATCGAAAATCAACGCCGATGTAGCGCCGGGAAATGGAGGAACGCCCGTCGCCATCTCGTAAATCAAAACTCCGAACGAGAAAAGATCGCTGCGCGCATCGACTTCGTTGCCGCGCGCCTGCTCGGGCGACATGTAGGCAATGGTGCCAACCGCCTGGCCCGGGCTTGTGAGATTTACATCTAAAGTCGCGGACATCGCCAGCTTCGTGCTTTCGAATTTCGCCAGCCCAAAGTCGAGGACTTTCGCTTCCCCGCGTTCGGTAAGGAAAATATTGGCCGGCTTAATGTCGCGATGAACAATTCCCTTTTTGTGCGCAGCGTCGAGTGCGTCTGCAACCGCCACCGCAATTCGCGCCAACTCGTCCATCGGGATGGGCCCGGAGGCGATGCGCTCGCGCAGGGTCTGCCCTTCGAGCAATTCCATGGTGAGGAAGTGCTGCCCGTTCGCGACGTCCACCTCGTGAATCGTGCAAATGTTCGGGTGGTTCAACGCCGATGCCGATCGGGCCTCACGCAGAAAGCGCTCTACCATCTGCGCGTCCGCCGCGTACTCAGCAGGCAGGCATTTCAACGCCACCTGCCGCCCCAACCGCGTATCTTCGGCGCGATACACCACGCCCATGCCGCCGGCACCGAGCTTGTCGAGCAGCTTGTAATGAGAAAGAGTTGACCCGATCATTGTTGTTTGTAGGGCAGCAGCATACACCAAGCACTGTCGACGCTCACTCCTTTTACAATGGCCTCGTGCATTCTCACGACGTCATTATTGTCGGTGCTGGTGTTATCGGCCTCTCTCTCGCTTGGAAGCTCCAGAAATCCGGCCTGAGTGTACTCGTCGTTGAACGAGGCGAGCCCGGCGGCGAAGCCTCCTACGCTGCCGCCGGCATGATCGCGGTTTGCGATCCCCACAACGATCGCCTGATGCAGCCGCTCGCCGAAATGAGCGCGGCCATGTACCCCGAGTTCGTACATGAACTCGAAGACGAATCGCAAATGAAGGTTGATCTTCGCGGCGACGGCGTCATTACATTCCTCGACCCGTCGTCGTACTCTGCACTGCATCCGAAGTCGGAACCGCTGACTACTGCCGAGATCGCAGAGCTCGAACCCGGCGTTGTGTCCCGTCCAAACTCGTACTATCTCCCCGAGCGCTGGGTAGACCCACGGCTTCTCTGCTCCGCCTTGCTGCACGCGTTCAAGCACCGAGGCGGCGGCGTCGCCAGCGGCTCAACAGTTCTGTGTATTTCGGAGAACGAAGTCCGTACCGAGCAGACGACATATCGTGCCGAGACCATCGTGAACTGTACCGGCGCCTGGGCCGGGCAACTCACACCCGGCATCCCCACCCGTCCGGTCAAAGGCCAGATGCTGTGCGTTGTGCCGCTGGCTGATCCGGTGCCGCAACCGCCGATACTCCATCACGTCATCCGCGCCACCGACGTCTATCTCGTGCCGCGCAGCGACGGCCGGATCATCATCGGCTCAACTCTCGAAGAAGCCGGCTTCGACAAGCAGGTAAACTCCGATGTCATCCACCAACTGCGCGCCGCCGCCGAATCGATGCTTCCGGCCGTAAAGAACATGCGCATCCACGAAGTCTGGGCAGGACTGCGCCCCGGCACACCGGATGGCCGTCCGCTCCTCGGGAAGCTCACCCAGAACACCTACATCGCTGCCGGACATTATCGTGATGGGATTCTTCTGGCACCTGCCACCGCCGAGGTAATGGCGGCGCTGATCCAAGGGAGAGCTCCGGAGATCGATCTGCGGCCCTTCGCACCTAACCGCTTTCAGCGCTGAACTTGCAGCTCTCTATCGCACCGCGCCCGGTGCTGTTCCTCTTACCGCCCGCAGATCAATTCCCAGCGCCTGGCACTTCTTATAAAGATGGCTACGTTCAAGGCCGAGCGCCTTCGCCGTGTTCGTGATGTGGTGCTTCTGCCGCTGTAGCTCCGCGAGGATAACCTCGCGCTCATACTGCGCCACGCGTGATGAAAGAGGTCCAATGCCAGTATCTGTCGCAGCAGTTTGCGCCTCTGGCAGCGCTAACTCCACCGTCGCGCGATCGACTTCTCCGGAAACCGCGAGCAACAACAATCGCTCGACGACATTCCGCATCTCGCGCACATTGCCCGGCCATGAGTACCGTTGCAGGGCCTCGACGGCGTCGGCGGTGAATGGCACCGGCTTCCACCCGTTTTGTGAACACACCTGCGCCGCGAAGTGTTCGAGCAGCACCGGAATATCTTCCCGGCGCGTGCGCAGCGGCGGAAGAATCAGCGGAAATACATACACGCGGTGGAACAAGTCCTGCCGGAACTTCCCTTCTTTCACCAGGTCTTCGAGGTTTCGATGGGTCGCCACGATCACTCTCACATCGACGGGTATCGATTTATCTCCGCCCACGCGCTCCACCTCACCCTCTTCCAATACGCGCAGCAGTTTCGCCTGCATAGCCAGCGGCATGTCGCCGATCTCGTCGAGAAACAGCGTTCCACGATGCGCCTGCTCGAACTTGCCGACGTGGCGTTGCGCCGCGCCGGTAAATGAGCCCTTTTCGTGGCCGAACAACTCCGACTCGATCAGCTCCGCCGGGACCGCCGCGCAATTCAGCGTGATAAATGGTCCAGATTTGCGCGCGCTCTTCTCATGCAGAGTCCGCGCCGCGAGTTCCTTGCCCGTGCCCGTTTCACCGTAGATGCAAACCCGCGCTTCGCTGGCCGCCACGCGATCGATCTGCGCGATCACCCGGCGCATCGCGTCGCCCTTCCACACAATCTGGTGTTTGCCGACGCGGCCGCGCAGATCGCGGTTCTCCGCCTCGAGCCGTTTCAGTTTCAGGGCGTTTTCGACGGTCAGGAGCAGCTTGTCGGTCGAGAGCGGCTTCTCGAGGAAATCCAGCGCGCCGAGCCTCGTTGCCTTCACTGCCATTTCGATGTGCGCTTGCCCCGACATCATTACTACCGGCGCCTGTACCCCAGCGTTCTTCAGGTCTTCCAGCAGCGAGAGCCCATCGCGCCCCGGCATCACTACGTCTGAGAGAATCAAGTCGAATGGCTTCGACTTCGCGATCTCCAGCGCCCGAATAGCGTTGTCACAGACGGTCGCCTCGTGTCCAGCCAACCGAAATGCACGCGACAACGAAGCGAGGGTGTTTGCCTCGTCGTCAACAATCAGGATGTCGGCTTTAGCGGTCATGCAGTGGTTCCGCTGGCGGCGGTGCGTCGCGGAAGTTCCATAATAAACGTCGCGCCCTGTCCGGGTGTGCTCTCCACGCCAATCGTGCCGCCGTGATCGGTGATCACCGACTGCACAATCGCCAATCCAAGGCCGGTACCGTGCTGCTTTGTCGTGTAATACGGCGTGAACAGGCGCTCGCACTCTTCTTTGGTCAGACCGGTCCCTGTATCCGCAACCTCGATTCGCACCGTGTCCTCGCGCGCTAAGGTACGCATCGTGATCGTCCCGCCCTGCGGCATTGCGTCGAGGGCATTGAGTACCAGGTTCGACAGCGCCCGGTGCAGTAGTTCCGGATCGGCGGCAATCACCGGTACCGTCGAATCCAGTTGCATCTCCATCTTCACCGGATGCTCGCGGTTCGTCAGTGCCGGAGCGTGCAGCGTTGCCACACGCTCGACGATCTCGTTCACTTTCACCGCCTGCAATTGCGGTTGCGGCATCTTCGAGAAATCGCTGAAGCGCTGGATGATCCCTTTCAGGTTCTGGATTTCCGCCATCAGAGTCGTCGCGCTCTCGCGGAAAATCTCGTCGAACTCCTCGGGCATTACTTCGCGGGCCTTCACCATGTTCTCCACGGTCAGTTGCAGCGGAAACAGTGGATTTTTCAACTCGTGCGCCAGCCGGCGCGCCAACTCTCTCCATGCCGCCACTCGCTCGCTCTGCACCAGGCGCTCGCGGTTTTCCAGTAACTGCGACGTCATCCGATTGAACGCTTCTGCCAGTTCCGCGACTTCCCCGCTCGCCCCATGCGGACTCACGGTGACATTCAATTCGCCAGCCGCAACCTTCCGCGACGCGTCGGCGAGTTCGACGATCGGCCGGGTTACGCGTCCGGTGATCCATAAGCTCACTGCAACCGCCAGCAGAATACCCAGCCCGCCCACAGTGAGCGCCACCGCACGAATATGGTCCTGGAGTTCGATCAGGCCGCGCCGCGGACTGCCGATCATCAGCACACTTACCACCTGTCCCGCGCGGTCGCTGAGCGGAATCGCGGTCATGTACAAACTGTCTTTCCGGTCCGTCGTCGGCGCAACAATCGCGCTGACTTCCTTGCGGTCGTGCATCGCCAACATCAGCAGCGGACGATACTTCTCGGGCGCCACGACTGTCGCATCGAGTCCGGTCAGGTCCTGCGGCTGAAATCCGCTCTCGCCGACGCGATAGAGCAGTAGCTGCGTCCCCGCCGGCGTCGCCAACGACTGCAAGAATTCGCGATCAAGCCTTTCGCCGCCCACGAGATAGAGTGTCGTTTCCCCTGCCCGCAGTGTCTTCACGGCAAACAAGCCGACCGCATTGCCATCCGACAATTCCTCTTTCTTCAAGAATGCCGCACTGCTGCTCTCCGGGATCGCCTCCTTATATCCGAAGCGCGCCTGCCACTGCGCTGAACTGATGATGGTGCCATCCGGCCCGAGCAGTTCGAGAAAGTCGAGGCCATACTGTTGAGCCAGTGTTGCCGCTTCGCTCAGGTAATTGGACGAATCCCCACCGCGCCCCAGATCGAATGCAATCCGACTAACTTCATCGCTTGCCGCCATGCGTTCGAGGCGTGTCTTCACCTCCGCGCCGCGCCGGTCGAACTCGCGATGGAACTGCGCGACCAACCCGCTCGTCCGCTCCTGGTCCGCTTGCGCAAATGCCTCGCGCGTGCGCAGCGAGACGATATATCCCACCGCGCCCACGGCCACGATTACCGTCAGCGAGAACGCGAGCAGGAGCCGCTGGCGCAAATTCACTTGGCGTCCTCCAGCCAGAAGTCGGCAGTGCGCAGCATCCCATCGGAATTCAACCCGAGGTCGTGCACCCGAGGCGCATATGCCACCGAGCGCGGAGTGTAGAGCAAAGGAATGATGGTTCGTTTTGCCAGCAAATCCTGTTCCTGGTGAAACACCGCCACCACATCATCCGCCGGTGCCCGCTCGCCCGCCGCGATTTGCCCCGCCAACGCCAGGTAGGCCGCTCCGGGAGTCGTCTCTTCCACGTGCAGCCGCACCAAACGCAGTGTGCTCCGGCCCGGCGTGCCCAGTGTACGCACCGTAAGCCCGGCATCACGCGCGTTCAATGCGATGCGCTCGGCAATCAGTTGCAGCACCGGATCGCCACCTTCCACGCCCAATGTGAGCTCCGACGGTTTATCAATCTGCGACCGAAGTTCCTTCGCCTTCGCCAAATTCGGCACCGCGTTGAACGCGAACGAATACCCGCTCAGCCAATTCGGCAGCAAACTCGCCGTCACCTCGCCCTGCTTCTGGAACACAACATTAAACAGCGCCCCGCGATCCACACTCAGCGCCAACGCCTCGCGCACCCGCGCATCCTGAGCTACCGGATCTTTGTCGTCGAAGACAAGTGCAATCAAATCCACATTGCGTGACGTCAGCAGCCGCATGTGCTCCTGCTGGGCGCGCCGTAATTGCTCGGCCGGAACTTCCACCACATCCGCCCGCCCGGCGCTCACATCCATCCACTGATCGCGCAACGATCGCTGCCCACGCACCTCAATCGCATTCACGTACGAACGCGAATGCCACGATTCTTCAACGGCGTTCAGTGTCACTGCGCCGTTCACCATCGCTGCAAACCGGAAAGGCCCCGTGCCGACCATGTTGCTGCTTTCGTCGCGGCGCACAATCGCATAGCGGGAATTCGCCAGCAAGGCCGGTAGCTCAGGCACCGGCGTCTCCGACTCGAACACTACCGATTCGCCCGAAACATGCACCGATCTCCACGGACACCCGCTGCAAGCCTGGGCCGTGAGCGACTGTACGACTGTCGCCGCCGAAAGTGGCGTGCCGTCATGGAAGCGCACATCGGGGCGCAGCCAAAGCTGCCACCGGCGATCATCGCTTTGCGAATCCCACCGCACCGCCAGCGCGGGCTGGACGTGTCCGCTGTCGTCCATCTGCGTGAGCGAGTCGAACACGAGCGTACGCACCACAGAGCTCATCCACTGCGAAGCATCGGCGCGCATCTCCACGCGCAACGTCCCACCCTGCCGTGGTCTCGTTCTCGCAAACCCCGGGAACGTCACCAGAAGGAGGCTACTGATTGCAAGCAACAGAAACGCTGTACGCTTCATATCGTCCTCCTGTCAGGTTGTGCACAACCGTGTTCGCTGTAGTTCCGTCCATCGATGGCCACAGTGCAGTAATCGGCCCTTCAAAACCTACCGCCGCGCTCACCAATACCGGCTCGCGGTCTGGCACCTCGAACGCCCGCAGCGAATCCACCACATCGCCTGCCGATGTGACCAGCAACTGTGTTCCCAGTCCGCACGCCGTCCGCACGCCCGCCATGTCACTGCCCCAGTCACCGCTCACCGAACTTGCCACTCGACGCTCGTTCAAGCCGTCGCTCTCGCGAACCACACCATCTACACCGGTGAAGATCCACAGCGTGTAGTTGCTCCTTTGCAACTCAGCCGCCGTGAAGAACGGACTCACCGGTTTGCCGATCCCCGGTAACAAGGCGCCGGTAAAGAAGTCGCGAGCCGAATTGAACAGAGCCTTCTGCGAGCCGAGCGGCCAGGGATCGTCGCTCTCGTGGCACATTACCGATATCGGCGTGACTGCATTGCTCGAACAGATCACCCCTGGCAAGTACGCGTCGAACAGATGGTCTTTCCCGATCGTCAACCGCCCGCGCAGGTCCCGTGGGAACGCCTTCGAATGCAGGAGAGGAAACGCCTGCTCCAACTCATACTTCGTTCCGGTGGACTTATATAAAGAGACGTTTGCCGCGTCGAGTATCACCAGGTGAGTATCGTTGCCGGCATGAATCATCGCGAAATCGAGAATCGGACTCGCTTGCGCGTACACCAACGCTCGCTTAAGCGTCATCGCTGGCCCAATCCCCGCGCTTGCCACATTCCCCGAACGCGCCACGCTCACCAGCGCCGTCTTCGTCTCGCTCCCCTGCGTCACTTCCGCAACCCAGAGCCAGGCTTGCAGATTTTCTGAGAGGGTTACCGCGACAGAAGATGCGGCATTTTCCGCCGACCGAGTCTGCACGCCGTTCATGCGGAGTTGCGCTTCGATCGCGCGGCGGATCGCCGCCACTTCATCGTTGGGAATCGAGGATTGATTCTTGAGAGTGAGTGCGATCGTTCCGGGCCCCGAAATGTTCGCAATCTCCTTTGCCAGTCTCGCCGCGGGCGCTGCCCAAGTTTCCGGTGGCACCGAGTAAGCCGGCAGCGCGCTGAGAACCAGCGCCAGGAGCCCGAAAAACAGCCTATGGAGAGTCATGCTCTGCCGCGCATTATAGATGTCGAACTTCATCGCCGCCCTATGAAATCCTTCGCCGCTGTTGCCGTAGAGTCGAACCGGGTGGAGGAGGGCGGCGGCTCCTCCCTCACCCGGCTTTTCATTCGCCACACCAGTTGGCGAATCCTGTTCGCGAAACCGCACGGAGTGCAATGGAGTTGGGGACTCCACCCACTCCGTGGCTCTTAGTGTGAGCCCCCTTGCGGCTCCGCTTCTTCGCTGCTCGCCGAGCCCGGCGCGCCGAAGCTCTTCATAACGTCGTTCGCGAAGAAAAACTTCCCATCGCTCGGCACCATCATTACCTGGATCTTGTCCGACAATTTCTCGGCCACAATCTTGTTAATCAGCAGCGGATTTTGCTTCAGCACCGCGGCTTCCTGGCGCAACCGCTCCGCATCCGCCGATGCCGTCACCCGGATCCGGTTCGCCTCCGCGTCAGCGAGCATGTTGCGGCGCTGTAACTCCGCCTTGCTGTCGATCACCTTCGCCTCGGCCGCAGCCTCCGCATTCTTGATCGTCGATTCCTTGCGCGCCTCCGCCTCGAGCTTCGACTGCTGGATCTGCTTCTCCTTCAGCGGCAGCGTGTACTGCATCGCATCGGCTTCACCCTTGGCCTCGAGAACCTTCACTTGCGCCGCTCCTTCGGCTTGCTTCACGGAGCGGGCCTTTTCGGCCTCGGCCTCGAGCTCCGATATCCGCACCTGCTTCTGTTGCATTTCGGTCTGTACCGAGAGCTGATCGTTCTGTTGTTCTTTCAGCAGCAGGTCTTCGAGACCTCTCGCGTATTCCGGTGGCAGCTGGATGTCGCGCAACATGACCTCTTCCACAATCACGCCATCCTTCGCCAGTTTCGCGGTAATGATCCCCGCTGCGCGCTCCCGTACTTCTTCGCGTTTCGCGCTGAACATCTCGCGGACGGTATAGTTCGGTGCAATTTCACGCCACGCGCTTGCCACTACCGGCGGCACTAGCTCGGTTTCGACCGGCTGCGGCAGATGCGACTGGATATAGTCCAACCGTTTCGGATCCAGCCGATACCGCACCGTGATCGCCAGCCCCAGAGACAACCCTTCCTTCGCCTGGACAGTCAGCGCGCCCTTGCTATGTCCACCAGCGACTTTCGCGTCCTCAGCGATGCCGGTGGTGAACAACTTGTCGCGGGTGTCGAACGTTTCCACGTGCTCCAGCACCGGCGTCACGAAATGCACGCCCGGATACAGCGTTCCGCTCAACGTTCCCTTGGTCTCGCTCACGCGCACGCCGGCCGCTCCACTGGGAACCACCGCAATGCTTGTGGCGATCAGCATCGGTGCCCACGCCAGGGCGAAGAACACTGCTGTCATCCGCCAGCGCACCGGC
>Ga0206970_10131_pt1 | contig 21475 bp, 26 predicted proteins | sample Alteio_BWOrgHeat_88_FD_152964 | JGI IMG/M metagenome (GOLD analysis project Ga0206970, IMG submission 152964) | Enriched cells from forest soil in Barre Woods Harvard Forest LTER site, Petersham, Massachusetts, United States -... | ecosystem: Environmental > Terrestrial > Soil > Temperate forest >... | reverse complement strand
TGAACCATTTATCTAATACTCGTTGCCTTTGTAAAATATCTTAAAGATGCTCTGGCCTATCTGGTATCTTATCACATCATAGTTCAGTTGCCAGTTGGCAAGGTCCGCATTGGTAACATCGTATACTTCGCCTTCACTAAAAAGCCTTAGTGTATTACTGGTGTTAACATAAGCCACCGAATTGTATTGGATGGTATATGCATCAGGGTAGTAATTCTCCAACTCTGTAATTTCGCCCTTATAAATTACTTTAAAAGTACCACTTGGATCTTTATACGCTATAACATTGTCCACTACCCTGTATGTAGGATTGAAGAAGCCTATGCTATGCACACTGTCTTCATAAAATATTTTAAAATAACCATCCCCCGATACATAGGCCACAACATTATCACCTGCCGAAAAACTGGTTGGCGGATAATCGTCTATTGTAAACGTTTTGCCATTATGAAATATCTTGAATTGCCTGTTGGCATCCACATAAGCCACCGTATTTCGGCCGGCATCAAAACGCCCAACAGGGAACTCTTCCTGGGCAATGATATTGCCCCTGTAGAAAATGCGAAACTGGTTGGCAAAATTGTTATAGGCTACAATATTATCAGATACTTTAATGCCTGAAAGCACACTGTCGGGTATAAAACTCTCGATGGTATAGATCTGGCCATTATAGTAAACACGGTATTCATTTCTAAGGTCGTCAAGAAACTCCACTATGCTGTCGCCCACAACGTACTGTGCACAAATGGTAGTAAGGTTTTTTGTATTGCCCCTGTCAAAAACATTCAGCGATTTTTGGTTAAGAAAGGCCACTAAATTATCGCTTACAAAAAATGCGTTGGTAAGCCCTTCGTTGATGCTTTTTACACCACCACCATAATAAATTTTAAACGAGTGGGAATTATCAAAATAAGGAATGGCCGACCTGCCTACTTTAATATCAACCGGGGGCAGGTAATCTACTTTATGTATAAGGCCCCTGTCAAACACCATCAGCTCATTTTGTATGTCTACATACTCGGCTAAAGGCTGTGCACAGACATCGCAAACACAAACAAAAAACAAAAAGCAAAAGCAGACAAGGTGTTTGAGCATACAGCAGTATTTAGCATGTAAAATAAGGAATTGGCTAATAATAAAAAAGCCGACCTGAGAACAGGCCAGCCCCTATAAACCCTATCACTATGAAAACTTATACAAAAGTATATACTGATGCAATAATTTCAAAATTATTTTCGTTAATACTTGCTTAGAGAAAAGTGATAGAAACAAAAAAAGCCAGCCTGAGAACAGGCCAGCCCCTATAAACCCTATCACCATGAAAACCTCTTTATAATGAGTTCTATTTTTCTTTTCTTGTATCTACAAAGATATACAGTGTATTGATTCCAAGCAAACTTTCCAAATAATTTTTAATTTTCTATGACAAAGGAAAGCCTCATGGGTATCAGGCATTTACACTTATATAAAATTAGACAAATTTGCATGTCATTTGCTGCCAAACTTATACTTACTTCTTCTTTTTAGGCGTAAAAATGGCCAGCATACGCCTGCCTTCCATTTTAGGCATAGACTCCAAAGTGCCAAACTCCGCCATACGTTCGGCAAATTTCAGCAACAATAATTCGCCTCTTTCCTGGAACATTATGGCGCGGCCTTTAAACTGCACATAGCATTTTACCTTATTGCCATCCTGCAGAAATTTCTCCGAATGCTTGGCTTTAAAGTCAAAATCATGATCGTCGGTATTGGGTGTAAAACGTATTTCCTTAACCTCGCTCTGTTTTGCTTTGGCTTTTTGCTCCTTATCTTTTTTCTTTTTCTCGTAAAGAAATTTCTTGTAGTCTATGACCCTGCACACCGGCGGCACAGCGTTGGGCGATATTTCCACCAGGTCCACTTCCTTCTCCTGCGCCATACGTATGGCTTCTTTGATAGGATAAATTCCCGGCTCTATACCCTCACCTATTACCCGTACTTCGGGTATAGTTATTTCCTCATTCAAGCGGTGTTCTCTTTGCTGCTGTCTTGGTCTGAAAAATTGTGGTTTACCTCTTTTCTGCATTAACGATTTTTAAAATTGATAGTAAAAATAGTATATTAATTCAAATGAATAAGCTACTATATAAAAAATAACATTTTATGAATTTACGATTTCCCTTTTAATTGCTCATTTACGATCTCCTTAATTGTGGATATGAACTCTTCCAAAGGCACGGCCCCTTTATCACCTTCACCATGTTTGCGCACTGCTACCTTACCTTCATTCATCTCTTTTTCGCCTATTATCAGCATGTAGGGCACTTTCATCAATTCGGTGTCGCGTATCTTTTTGCCAATTTTCTCGTTCCTGTCATCCACCTCTCCCCTTATATCATGCTTTTTAAGCTCATTGGCCACAAAATGGGCGTATTCGCTGTATTTTTCACTAATTGGCAACACTTTCAATTGAATAGGGGCCAGCCACATTGGGAAGTTACCGGCGCAATGCTCTATCAAAACAGCCACAAAACGCTCCAGGGAGCCAAAAGGGGCTCTGTGTATCATTACCGGGCGTTTACGGCTGTTGTCAGAATCAATATATTCCAACTCAAACCTTTCGGGCAGGTTATAGTCCACCTGTATGGTGCCTAATTGCCAGCTGCGGCCCAAGGCATCCTTCACCATAAAGTCCAGCTTAGGGCCATAGAAAGCCGCCTCACCATATTCCACTACAGTTTTCAAACCTTTTTCTTCTGCAGCTATCATAATAGCTTTTTCGGCTATCTCCCAATTCTCATCGCTGCCGATGTATTTACTACGATCTTCCTGGTCGCGCAAAGATATCTGTGCGGTATAATTATGAAAATCGAGAGACTTGAACACGTATAGTACCAGGTCAATCACTTTCTTAAATTCTTCCAACACCTGTTCGGGGCGGCAGAACAAATGCGCATCGTCCTGGGTAAAGCCACGTACACGGGTAAGACCATGGAGTTCACCCGATTGCTCGTAACGATACACTGTGCCGAACTCTGCAAGGCGCAATGGCAGATCTTTATAAGAGCGGGGTGAAGACTTGTATATTTCGCAATGGTGGGGGCAATTCATGGGTTTCAGCATAAACTCCTCTCCTTCCTGCGGCGTAGTTATTGGGCGGAAACTATCCTTGCCATATTTTTCCCAGTGGCCGGATGTAACATATAATTGCTTGCTGCCAATATGCGGAGTAATAACGGGCAGGTAACCACTTTCTATTTGTGCTTTTTGTAAAAAATTCTGTAGTCGCTCGCGCAGCATAGCACCCTTAGGCAACCACAATGCAAGGCCGCTGCCTACTTTTTCTGAGAATGTAAAAAGTTCCAGTTCCTTACCCAACTTGCGATGATCACGTTTTTTTGCTTCTTCCAGCAATAGAAGGTATTCATCTAGTTCTTTCTGCGCCGGAAAAGTAACACCATAAATGCGGGTAAGCATTTTATTCTTTTCATTACCCCTCCAATATGCGCCCGCAATATTCGTGAGCTTTACGGCCTTTATTGGTCCGGTGCCGGGTATATGCGGCCCTTTACAAAGGTCTGTGAAATTGCCTTGTGTGTAAAAAGTAATAGAGCCATCATGCAGGCTTTGCAACAATTCTATTTTATAAGGGTCTGCCTTCCTGGTAAAATAATTTATTGCGTCGTCTTTAGCTACATCTTTGCGGACGTAAGCATTATTCAACTTCGCCAATTCCTTCATCTTATCTTCGATCTTCTTAAGGTCTTCCTCTGTAATGGTGCGGTCTCCCAGGTCTATATCATAATAAAAACCTGTTTCGATAGCGGGGCCAATTCCGAATTTTGTGCCGGGGAAAATGCTTTCCAGGGCCTCGGCCATCAGGTGGGCGGATGAATGCCAGAAAGTAGATTTTGCACCTTTATCGTCCCACGTAAGCAGACGCAGCTGAACATCATTATTAATTGGCCTTGTCGCATCCCAAACTTCTCCATTCACTTCTGCAGCCAGCACTTTGCGCGCCAGGCCTTCACTGATAGACTTTGCAATATCAAGAGAAGTGACGCCTTGCTCGTATTCACGCACCGCTCCGTCAGGTAATGTAATATGGATCATAATATATTAAACTATTCTAAAAATAAGATTGCAATTTACGAAGGAAAGTACGGATAATCTATAATAAAAAAACCACCGGCTTAAAATACCAGTGGCAAGGTGTATTTACAAAAGAACATTAAAACGTGCTGTAGGTAACATTATAAAGGACGGTATCTTTTGTCCATACAGTGTCATGATAATAAGGCATTGCATTTACAGAATAAGGAGTATCTATATACTGAAATACATCACTGTACTTAATGGTAAAGCTATTGGAACTGAAATTTGTAAAGGTTGCAGTTACATTATTATTTACAAAAGTGTTATTGGCATTGATAAAAGTAATGGTATTTCCATTGTCGCCAATGCTCCATGAGTAAAGTATAGAATCGGGGTCTGAAATAGAGCAAGTCCTGGCGCCTAAGTAATTAGTGCCTATATTATTTAATCCAAATACCAGGTAATCGTCCATACGGCAACTATCCAACGTTCTGATTACGTTTACAAAGGTATCTGCATGGCGGCCGCTGTTGTAGGTAAACAATTTGGTAATACCGAACATTACGGAATCTGTGCTCCAGTAGTGGTTATAAGGCGTTTTAAATTCCACCGTACCCCCGCTTATCTTCCACCTGTTGCCGGCCCTGAGCATATCTGCCCTGCTTTGGGTATTGGTTGGAGTTTTCTGGCAGGAAGCCAAAACAATTAATGACGCAAAAACGAGTAGTAAATACTTCATACTTAATCTAAAATAATGCTAAAACTAATCAATATCCTGAAGTTGCCAAAGGTTTGGGGGTTGATTTTTTGGAAAAAGAGGGTAATTGGTACACACGAGTCCGTAAAAAGAGGCTTGAGCAGAATGGGAGGCATACATACAACGCTATTAATTATTAATTAAAAAATACGTTCGATATATGGCAATCAGGGTACTTCCCAGATGGAGGAAACTTGAGTAGGACATGAAAGGCCCCAGAATGGGGTATTTTACCGCGATTTATTTAAAAATGTTTAATTTTGTATGCATGTATTTTTATGTAAAATTCTCAAAGACGCAGGTATTGTAAAATGGACGCAATTATAAAAATTTCTTCTTCTGAATTTAATGAAGAGGTGTTTAAAAAACTAAAATCGCTGATAAGCAGTTTTGGCACTTCCGATATTACTATTGCAGTGAGCAATAGTACAGAAAACTTGCTTCGTACCGAATCTAAAGAACAATATTGGAACAGGCTGAGCAAGTCTGTTACCGATCTGGAAGATGGCAAGGGAATTGTTTTCAGCATGGATGAGCTTGAAGAGTATCTGCATAAAATACCGGGTTAATGAGAAAAATTATATTCTCCCCTTCTTCTCTTAGTGATCTTAAATTATTTAAGTCCGGAAACCAAAAGCTTGTTTTCAGGATTCTTGAAATTATTAGCGATATTCAATCAGAACCATTTAAAGGTATCGGCAAACCAGAACCTCTAAAAGGCAATTACAAAGGTTGCTGGTCGAGAAGGATCAATGAAGAACACCGAATAATTTACAGAGTAACGGATGAATTTATTGAAATTCTTTCGTGCTATGGGCATTATGAACAATAAAAATAATGCCATCTGGAAATAGACTGCTGCTTACTACAGCGACAACTATACTGCCAGCGGCCGCGTCTTTTTCTGAAATAAAAGCCCCATCATCATTACAATGGTAGAAATTAAAACCACCAGCACCATTAATGACGGATTTACAAATGGTATATTATCAGCGGCCGGAATGGAAAGAAAAAGCAATATGGTAATAAGCCCTCTTGGAAAAATGAACAACAAAGGGCTCAGTTCCATTTTGGCTATCCTTAACTGTATATAGCGCAGTAGCATAAACCCCGCAACAAGCGCCGTAGCAATGCTTATATCTCTTATATTCAGCAATGCTGCGGCATCTATGGTAAAGCCCAGCAGCAGGAAAAACATGGTGCGCACCAGGAAAGTTATTTCCGTCACTATCTCGCGAAAACGTTGCACCTCCGATTCCAGCTTTTCAGGTTCCAGTTTCTTTATAAAAGATATATGTTTCAGTTCGTCCAGGTTGTTTAAGAATAAACCGAATATCAGGATAAAAATAAGCGATGGTAAATGATATAACTTAGAAACGGTGTAGATCAATATCACCATCATAATGATGGGTATGAACTTTACATGGTGGTCCACCTTTTTTATCAGCTAGGCCAGAAGCATACTTGCCGCCATAGATATCAATAGCATAATAATTGCCTGCAAAATAAAATGCCCCACAGCGCCTAATGTAACCGTCTCATTTTCAATAAAGAAATTAAACAGGATAACCCCAAAGATGTCTGAAAAACTGGATTCATAAATAACAAATTCCCTGTCTTTGTCAGATAAATAACGCACGCTGGGTATGGCTATGGCACTGCTGATGATGCATAATGGCAATGCATTTACCATACCATTAATCAAACTGGTGCCGGAAAAATAACTAAATGCATACCCCACCCCAAGTTGCAGCACTATCAGGGGCAGTAAAGCAGAAATGGCGCTCCTGTTCAGCACCTTGCGCTTACTGTGGTTCAGTTCCAGGTCAAGGCCACCTTCCAGCACAATTAAGATCAGGCCCACTGTACCCAATATAGGCAGCAAAGGTTGCAACTCCGGCAGGCCCACCTTAAAGAACACAGCAAGCTGCCTCATACCCCAACCCAGCACCAGCAACAAAATAACGGTAGGCACCCTGGTATGTTTGGAACTCAGATCGAAAGCATAGGCTATCAGTATAAGAATGCTGAGTGTAATAATAATTGTTGCCGTCATATACAACACAAGATATACAATTAAAAGTGGAGGAGGTGTGGCAGTAATTTCCAAACCCGCGGCTATTCTGCGTTTTAGAGTCCCCTATGTCATCTATTATCAGTTGCACACGGAGCGCACTGTGCTATTTCTTATTGGCTACAAAGCTTTGGCCTCTATGAGGCCTTCCAAGCTATAACGGAATTTAAAGTCTAATTGACATTATTCTATTTCTTCGTAACTTAAAACAAGTCATTACATTACTATTTTTCAAAAAACTCTTTTGCGGCAGCATACCCATTATTATAAAGCATTTTCTTCTGCTCTGTGCTCATGTGGCGAACCCTGGGACTAAGATTGCTTGTGCTGATATAGATGCTTTGTTTTTTCTCCTCGTCATGCGCCACATTCCTGTTCAGTTGCTCGATCATCATATTGTACAAGGCAGCAAGATATGAACCGAAATTGTTGATATTATAGGGTGCAATGCCTGTCGCACTTTTATTATAATCGATTTGTTCGGGGCGTTCCAGTTTGAGGCCCAATGTATATTGGCTGATACTGCCTGAGTGATTCTGGTCTTTAAAAATATCGATAGGATAATTGTCCAGGATACCACCATCTATAAATACATTATAGGGAATATTGTCGCCCGGTTTTTCAATAATGTTGCCGGCGCTATCCAATAAAACAGCCCGGTAGTATAGGGGTATCGAAGCGCTGGCCCTTACTGCTACTTTTATCGGCATATCGGGATAGGTCTCCCAACTGAATATTTCGAGCCTTTGTTTACTGAGGTTGGTAGCTGTGACATACAGGTCGCGGAAGTTTTTATTCTTTTGCGCCAGTATATGCAATTGCATAAAAGTAATATTCTCGATCCCTGTCTTCTCCTCAATCAGATCGCCTATCCATGCTTCCATCCTGTTGCCCTTATACCAGCCATAATTTTTCCTGAGCCTTCTTTGCCCACCCAAAAAATATCCCTGGCCATCGTTGAAGGTTTTTATATCAAGCCCCAATATGAGGTTCTCCATTTGCTGCCCTGTGTAGCCTACACTAAACAAGGCGCCTACAATAGCGCCAACGGATGTGCCTGCCACTCTTTCAATATTTTGACTTATTCCTTTTTCTTCCAGTGCCCTTATAACCCCGGTATAGGCAATACCTCTTATGCCCCCGCCTTTCATCACAAGGTATTTATAGGGCTGTGCGAACGCTGATAGGGAAAAAAGCAGAAGAAAAATTGCAAACAGGTATTTGGGCATTGTTTAAAGTTATAGATTTTGGCTTTGATTCAATGTGAACGATAAAAAATTTGTTAGCTTGAGCAAGTAAGCGCTGGTCGCTGAAGGAGGAAAGCGTGCAGGGCGGGACAATAATAGATGTGTGTAATAAGATCTTTTGTATTTTTATGTATGCCCACCGGGAAAGGTACATTAAAGGCTTACCAATATCAGCGCCTGCTTAAGGCAAAATTGTTCATAGACCTGAACTTCAGGGGGGAGATAGATTTAGACACGGTAGCATTCAGAACGCATACATCAAAATTTCATTTTTTAAGACAGTTCAAAACTACTTATGGCCTTACCCCGCACCAATACCTTACAAAACGAAGAATGAACGAGGCGCGGACTATGCTGGCAAAGGGTGAGGGCATATCGCAAACCTGCTATGCACTTGGCTACTCCAGCCTCAGCTCTTTCACAAAATTGTTTACACAAAATGTAGGACTGAAACCATCGGAGTATGTAAGGAGAGAACAATTGAAGGCACAGCACATAGCACAAAACCCGCTGCAAATGGTACCTGCCAGCTATATTGCATACCTGCACTGGGACAAATAGCAATTTTCGACAAAAGATATTTATGGCGGTCACTTATCTTTGGGACTATGATAAACAGACTTTCGCACGTTAGTTTTTTTGTACTGGACCAAGACAGGGCCAGGGATTTTTATGTAAACAAACTGGGCTTTGAAATAAAAATGGATATGCCTATAGGTGATAAAGGCAACTGGCTGACAGTATCACCACCGGGACAAGACCTGGAGATAACTCTGATACCCGTGAAAACGGGGCTGATGTTTAAAGAAGATACAGCAGAGAAACTGGGGCAGTTGATAAAGGCAATGGCATTCGGCTACGGCGTGTTTGAATGCAAAGATGTGTTTGCCACCTATGAAGAACTGAGAGCAAAAGGTGTGGAGTTTATAAAAGTACCCGTGAAGGTTGGCGACACGCCTGAAGCAATGTTTAAAGATGATTCAGGTAATTTTTTTGGCCTGTGCCAGCATTAAAATAATACAGAGGCACCAAATGTACACTGCATGAAAGTAAGTATAGAAATAAACGCTGGCATAGAAAAAGTGTTCGACCTGTTTACAGATAAGAGCCGCTTTGGCGATTGGAAGATAGGGTTCGTAAATTATGAACAGATGGGTAGTACCGGCGAACGCACAAAGCTGAACTATAAAAAATTTGTGCTGATAGAAACCGTGCTCAGCAAGAAAAAGCCAAACGAATATATTGCAGCGTATGAGCACCTGCAAAATAACAGGACGATGATGACGCACCGTGCAAGAAACACCTTTACCCGGCAGGGCGAAAACCGCACACTTGTGGAGGTTGAAAGCGAGATAACAGAAGTAAATAATTTTATGGTGCAAATAATGACCAATCTATTTGCCGGTGCAGGCAAAAAACAATTGGCAAACCAGATGCAGCTTTTTAAGAAAATAGTGGAGAAGGAATAAAGAAGCGCGCTACCTACTTTACAACATGCCACCTCTGCAGTTCCCACACCCTGTTGCCTATAAAAGGAGTATCATTTGGATAGTTCAATCGCATTTTTACAATACCCACAGCAGTGTCTATATAAAACCAGTCGTCGTAACCGGAATCGTAACCACCCTGGGTGTTGAAAAATATCTCTTCCACATTGTTAAAGGACAATGCATTGAGCTTATAGGTAGGATAGATCTTGCTAACAAAGCCAAAGCCCTCTCCATTGGGCGTTTGGTTCCAGCCCGGCTGTATGGGCATGGAGAACCAGCCCTGCCAGTAGAGGTAGTAATCGGATGTTGGGGCTGCAAGATCTGCAGCGTTTTGCTGTAAAACAATGGACCACGTCATCAGATTTTGCGATGTGCCGCAACTGTCTTCTAGAAAAAACACACTGCATACCTCAACATTGTTATCATTCTGCACTTGTGAGGTATCTAAATTGTAGTTTACATAAAAGCTGTCCACCCTGCCGCTTTAGAATCACGATATATCCAATAAGTGCCGGGCTTGTAGAAGAAGGCTTTTTTAAGTGAAGAGTCCACGCTAATGAGTATTGGATTTTTCTGAGATTTGCATCCACATATTATAAGCATGAGCAAGCCTGCAAAAAGCGAGAGCACATGGAGGACAGGAGGTGCCATTCTTGGTTTCATAAAAGAGTTTTATTTTACAATTTTCCAGCGTTGCAATTCCCATACACGGCTTGGGACGTAGAGAGAAGTATCGAACCTGCGCATTTTTATGATGCCCACCGTGGTGTCGGCAATATACTGGTTGGTTGTGACCCAGTTTAAGGAGACAGAATCATGACTGGACTCTGAGCCACGCTGCACATGATAAAATGTATTACCCGCAACGCTGAAGCTGGCCAGCGAGTCCACTCCGTAAACCCCATAGCTGTTTGGCATCGGTGGCAAAAATAATACAATAGCCGGAACGAGCGCATAGTCCCCGCAGGGCACCTGTCCTTGGCCTATACTCATACCGGACGCATCAATACCGAAGGTAAAAAAGCAGGGATAAGGCTGGCCTCCCTGGTAAACATTGATATAGCCTGTTATAGCGCTGACAAACTGGTTATTGCTTGCTTCTATAGAAATATTATCGGCTACAGCATAGCTATCTACCTGACCACTGATGGAGTGCGGTATATCCAGTAAGTGCCGGGCTGCCAGTCGAAAGCTGATACGTAGGCGGGGCTCACTGGCACCGGTTGAGGAATGTCCTGGAAGCAGCCTGACAGAAAAGCAATTAAAAAGATAAGGTAAAGTTTTTTCATGTCATTGGGTTTTCACTTGTCCATGAAAGCTTATGCAATATAACTAATTTTGCCGGGAGATGAGTGAAATAAAGCTTGAATGGCGGAGTCAGCGAATGCGCTAAACGTCACGCGAAGCTTGTTCCATAAACTCGCTTTTTATATTTTTAATGCAGCATTTGTAAAATAGGGCTGTAACAAGATTTATAAAACATTTTATGGCTAAGAGGATCATTATTTTTCTGCCACTGTTGTGCCTTGCATTATCTGCCTATACACAGGTAAATAAGATAGACAGTATTGTAAGGGAAGAAATGTCGAAACAACACATTGCAGGTTTATCGCTTGGCATTATGAAGGACGGACATTTAATGCTGAGCAAGGGCTATGGGTTTGCAGATGTTAAAGATTCTGTGCCGGCTACAGAAAATACAGTGTATAAAATAGGATCGCTGAGCAAACAATTTATTGCTACTGCGATAGTTGTTTTGGCGGAAGAAGGCAAATTGAGTTTGTCTGACCCTATACGCAAATATTTTAAAGACGCGCCCGATGCCTGGAAAAATATTACAGTTCGAAACCTGCTGAATCATACGTCAGGCCTGGAACGTGAATCGCCTTTGTCCAGTTTGACTGTACAGCGCCCGGATTCTGTTGTTGTAAGGGCAAGCTATTACGACAGCTTGCTGTTTGCGCCCGGCACAAAATGGCAATACAGCAACCTCGGATATTTTGTGCTGGCAGACATAATACGCCAGGCCAGTAGCCGGCGTTTTGAAGAATATATGAATGAGCAATTTGCCACTTACGGTTTAGAAAACACAGTAACCGTAAACAAAAGCAAGGGAAATAAAAAAGCCAAGGGATACAACTACAATTATGAGACTGATATAAACCACGAATTGCCTGATTATACTGTATTAAGGCCCAGCGGCGCTTTTTCCTCCAATATCCCGGATCTGCTGAAATGGGATTCCTTGCAGCGGGAAAATAAAGTCCTGAGCAGCAAGGCCTGGACAAAAATGTGGGAAGATACTGTGCTGGTGACGGGTAGCAGTATAACTGTGTATTACGGTTATGGCTGGTTTGTAAGAGAACAAAACGGGCACAGGCTGGTATATCACGGTGGTAACCCAACCGGCGGCGGCTATACTTCTGATTTCTGGAAGTTTATCGATGATAAAATATCAATCGTCCTGCTCACAAATGCGACTGAAGCTCACCTTGATAAGATTGCTTACAAAATATCGGCCGTGGTTGATTCTGCATATAAAGTAACGCATCCTGTTATTGCAAACATTGACGAATACACCGGGATATATTACAATGCAGAATTGAAAATGAAAATAAGCATCACCAATGATGATGGAGAGCTGACAGCACAAGCCACGGGACAATCATCTTTCTCTATAAAAAATACCACTACAGACATTTTTAAAAATTCGGCGGTGGGAGTTGAATTGGATTTCAATACAACAGAGAAGAAGATGACCTTAAAACAACATGGGCTTACTTATGTTTTTAGTAAGGAAAAGTAAGAGAAAGCCCGAATGAGAGGAGCTTTACCGACAACATTCAGGCATTTACCTATAACTCCATTTTTTTCACCTAATGCCCCTAGCCTCTCTTAGGTATGTATAATAGATTTGCAATATCATTTTTCATGTAATGAAAACATATAGCAGCGAGCAGGCTTTATCAAACAGGGCCAAAAATATTTTAAACATTTCCGAACAAAATGAAATTCTTCAACGACTTGAAAAACTGTATGCGGGTTCGCAAAACAAGGTTGGGAAAATGAGCCCCGCACAAATGCTGGCCCATTGCATAGGACCTTTGCAGGCAGCAGTGGGTGTTGAAGAAGGTTCGTACAAACGTTTTGGGTTTGTTAAAATATTTTCAACAAAAGGCCTTCGCGAAAAAACCAATCATAAAAAAGTACCCGATACTTATGAATCAGGTATAGCCGAGCAAAGAAAATTTGATGCAGAAAAAATGGCGTTGCTTGCTATACTGGACAAACTCAGGCATGAAGGAAGAGCGGTTATTAAAGAAGATAAACTTCCCTATTTCCTGTTTTCAGGAAGAATGAGCATTGATGAATGGGGCCATGTTAACTATACCCACCTGGACCATCATTTCAAACAATTTGGAGTTTAAACGCGTGGTTAGCTAACACTCCTTCTACGAAAGAGCCAGTAAATGGAGTGTGTTTGCTTAATAATGTTGTTTCATTCGGAATGCCGTGCGCAGAACTGAGCCATATCCACCACGGCGGACAGGTCTCTGCATTCGGGATGTCCTCCGGAACACCCCGAAGAACGTGTCGCAGGACAGGTAAGACAGATTACATTATCTTTATCAAATACTTAGTATAAGCTATGGCTGAAAAATTTCTTTACTTTTTAGGAGCAGGTGCAAGCGCACAAGCTTTACCGATTGTCAAAAAAAAGACAGAATGGAGAGACTCGTTACCTAATTGCATGGAAATTATTGCCAAAGAGATTCGCACAAACACACAAGGCTATGCCCATATTGATAGTGACTTTTTTAATGGCATTGCTAATAATTTAGAATGGTTAGCAAGCGAAAGCAGAAAATATACAACAATAGATACCTACGCGAAATTTCTTCATTTGAATGATCGGGAAAAATTGCGGACATTGAAAACAACACTATCAACTTACTTTTTCATAGAGCAAATCTGGTATCAAAGGGTTGATCCAAGATATTTAGTATGGCTTACAAGTGTTTTATCATACCCACCAGAATTTCCTGATAATATTAAAATTCTTACATGGAATTATGACTCTCAGATGCAGTTGACAGCAGAAAAATTTAGAAAAGAATCGATTATTTTCAAAGGCGCAGCGACTACACATCGCCCTCCATTGATTCGATATTTTCCAAATATAGGATGGTCGGGGTCGCTTAATGTCACTCCCGAGGAAACCTCTTTATTTCACCTAAATGGTATGGCTGGGTTCTATTATTCAAAAAAATACAACCGCTATTTACATACACAATTAGATTTAGTTGACCATAAAGATTTAGAATTAATTAAGGACTTTATTGAAAATACATATGATGTACCCTTGGACTTCGCTTGGGAATCTGTAGAAGATGTCTTGAAATTGAATTTCATAAATAAAATGATATCTGATACTACAATAATGATTGTAATAGGATATTCTTTCCCTTTTTTCAATAGAGATATTGACAAAAAAGTCTTTGATATTCTAAAATCTTCTGGAAAACTTAAGAAAATATATTTCCAGGACCCTAAACTTGATGGCTCCTTTTTAAAAAATCAATTTGATTTAGAAGACTCTGTAATTATTAAACACATTGAAGAAACAGATGCTTTTTATATTCCATTTGAAATGTAAAAAATCATCCTAAATCTTGTCCAATCACCCCCTATTTGACATTATCCCCGATTTTCGCTTTCTTGCATAGCCTTAAAATAAAACGGCATATATCCATACTATGCTTTCTGATATTGAGATCTCAAGGGCCACCAAGCTGAAGCCCATATTCGAAATAGCCAAAAAACTGGGCATAGACCCGGACGATATTATTCCTTATGGCAGGAACAAAGCCAAAGTGCCGCTTAAATACCTGGACGAAGAAAAGATAAAAAAGAGCAACCTGATATTGGTAACTGCTATCACACCTAACAAAGCGGGCGTGGGTAAAACTGTGACCAGTGTGGCATCCTCATTGGGGCTTAACTATATAGGCAAAAAAAGCGGCTGTGGCTTTGCGTGAGCCAAGCCTTGGTCCATGCTTCGGCATGAAGGGCGGCGCCGCCGGTGGTGGTTATTCGCAGGTCTTGCCGATGGAGGATATTAACCTGCATTTCACAGGCGATTTTCATGCCATCACCTGCGCCAACAATATGATAGCTGCCCTGTTGGACAATTACCAATACCAGAACCGCGGTACCGATAAGGCATTGGACAAAGTGGTATGGAGGCGTGTGCTGGATGTGAACGACCGCAGCCTGCGCAATATGGTTAGTGGCCTGGGCGGCTCTGCCAATGGCATACCTACAGAAATGGGTTTTGACATTACTCCTGCATCGGAGATCATGGCGCTGTTTTGTTTGTCAAGCGATGCAGACGACCTGCAAAGAAGGATCGAGAACATTGTGCTGGGCTTCAGGTTTGATAAAACACCTTTTACGGTAAAAGATCTTGGCATTGCAGAAGCTATAACAGTATTGCTGAAAGATTCGATACTGCCCAACCTTGTGCAGACCACTGAGCATACCCCTGCATTTGTGCATGGTGGCCCGTTTGCGAATATCGCGCATGGATGCAATAGTATATTGGCTACTAAAATGGCTTTGAGCTGTAACGATTATGTGGTTACAGAATCCGGCTTCGGCAGCGACTTGGGGGCAGAAAAATTCTTAGACATCAAATGCCGTTTATCAGGCCTGAGGCCCAAGGCAACCATTATAGTGGTTACTACGCAGGCTTTGAAATTGCATGGCGGTGTGCCTGCAGCAGAAATATCAAAACCCAACCTACAAGCACTTATAGCAGGCTTGCCCAATCTGCAGAGACATGTGCAGAACATGAAGAATTTCGGGCAGAGCGTGATAGTGGGCCTTAATAAATTCCATTTCGATACTGAAGAGGAACTTAATTACATGACCGAATGGTGCAAAAAAGAAGGTGTGGTGTTTGCCATCAATAACGGTTTTACAAAGGGTGGCGAGGGTGCCGCGGAACTGGCACAAAAAGTGGTAGATGTTATCGAAAACAATCCATCGAAAGATATCAATTTCACTTACGACCTGGAAGACCCTATCCGCACCAAGATCGACAAAATATGCAAGAAGATATACCGTGCAGAGCATGTTACTTACAGCGCACCTGCCAGCAGCAAAGCCAAACAATTTGAAGCACATGGCTGGGAAAAGCTGCCTATCTGCATTGCCAAAACACAATACTCTTTCAGCGATGACGAGAAGAAAGTAAATGCCCCGGAAGGCTTTACAATACATATCCGCGACCTGGTGATAAACGCAGGTGCAGGTTTTATTGTAGCTGTTGCTGGCGAGATAATGCGTATGCCGGGCTTGCCGAAAGACCCGCAGGCAATGCATATCAAGTTAGTTAACGGAGAGATTGAAGGGCTGAGTTAATAGCTCAATTTCGTAATAGCTTAATGGCTCAATTGGGGTTTAAAAATTTGAAGATTTTGCAAATACAGATAATGCTTCCCTTTGAGGAAGCATTATTGTTTTAATGGTTTGAAAAGCGGTACGCATCTTTATTTTAAACCAAGGATCTCACCCCATATCGTTTTGACCACGTTCTTAGCTTGCATAATTGCATTTGCTTCGTCGGCGGCCTCTACATACAAGGACTTAATGACCACTTTGTTTTTTTCTTCGCTGTACTCGATGAAATTGCCCACTTTTTGCCTTTCCACAAAGGAAGCGCGGACAGGATCATTGTTTTCAAACTCTACTTTATAGCCCATACCACAACAAAGGAAAAGTCCTTGCCAGCAACTCTTTTGAAATGTTAAAAAGCTTTAGAACTGACGTAAAAATCACCGTTGAAGTCGTGGTATTTAACAGTCCATTACAAATTGTGACGGATCCGGAAAAAAATGGCCCTCTGGCTAGCTAAAAACTAAATAAGCCGCTCTATTTTTCCACAAATATTAGCTAAATTTGAGATTGAAGTCAACAGCTACATTTATGTAATTGCCTTTGTCGGCAATGCGCTTGTAAATTATTTTCAGTATGTCGAAAAACTTAGGTGAATTATCGGGCAGGAAAGGATTGCGGGAGAACCTGTTTGAAGAATTGGGCATTGCAGCCACCAACACCGGCAAAGTAGAGAAACAGGATATAGAAAAACTGGCCAATGATTTTCTGTGGGGCACTGCCAATGTATATGGCACATCCACTTTTTACGATTTCCTGAGACCGGAGAACCAGGGCAAAAAAGTGTATGTGTGCAATGGCAGTTCCTGCCTCAGCGCGGGTACGCAGGATGCGCTGAAAGAAAAACTGCTGAAACATTATAATGCTGATGAGATAGGCGAGATGTGCTGCCTGGGCAGGTGCCACGAGAACAGCTCTTTTAATGTGGGAGGTGTAAACGGCAAAAATTATTCTGGCGCTGCCATTGATGAAATTGAGAAAATAAAGAAGGACAAAGCTGTTGTTGTTGATAAATACAATGTCGCGTCTTATGGTACTCCCGTTTTGATAAATGAATTTCCGGGCATTGATACTTACTACAATATACTGGACATTGCATTAGAGCACACACCAGATGAATTACTGGCAGAACTTAAAACATCGGGCCTCCGCGGCCGTGGCGGCGCGGGTTTCCCTATAGCGTTTAAGCTGGAATCGTGCAAAAACACAAAGGGCGAGCAAAAATTTATCGTCTGCAATGCAGATGAAGGCGACCCAGGCGCTTACAGTGACCGTTACCTCTTAGAACATCAGCCACATGCTGTTTTGCTGGGCATGATGATAGCAGGCTATATCATTGGTGCAAACAGGGGTGTGGTGTATATACGTGCGGAATATCCTGAGTCGATTGAAATAACGCAGAAGGCCATTGATGATATACGCGCGAAGAATTTGCTGGGCGAACATATTTTAGGTACTGACTTTGATTTTGATTTTAAGATCATCAAAGCACAGGGCGCTTATATATGTGGTGAGGAGACGGCTTTGCTGTCTTCTATTGAGGGGCAGCGACCCGAAGTGCGGGTACGCCCACCCTACCCTACGCAGCAGGGTTTGTTCAATAAGCCAACAGTGGTGAATAATGTGGAGACATTGGCCTGCATTCCCTGGGTGGTGAAAAACGGCGGCGCGGCATTTGCAAAAATTGGACGGGGAAAATCTACAGGCACCAAATTAGCGTCGCTGGATGGCTTCTTTAACAAGCCGGGTATTTATGAGGTGGATATGGGCACACCGCTTTCTGTGCTAATAAATGACCTGGGTGGTGGATTCAGAACAGAAGTAAAGGCCATGCATATAGGTGGCCCTTTAGGCGGACTGGTACCGGTAGAAAAAATAAAAGACCTTACAGTAGATTATGAATCTTTTTCACAAAACGGTTTTCTTTTAGGGCATGCATCTATCGTTTGCCTGCCTAAGGATTTCCCGATGATACAATATTTGGAACACCTGTTCCAGTTCACAGCACACGAAAGCTGCGGTAAATGCTTCCCGTGCAGGCTGGGCTCTACACGTGGCTACGAGATGGTAAATAAAGCCATGACCAGCGATTATAAAATGGACCGCACTTTATTCAAAGACCTTATCACTACTATGGAGATAGGCTCGCTCTGCGCCTTAGGCGGGGGCTTGCCATTGCCTATGCGGAATGCTTTGCAATATTTTGATGGTGAGTTGGCGGAGTATTTTGAAAAGTAATTGCAAAAGTATTTTGCAAGCGAGAATTCGAAATTGTATATTTATATTTAAGTATGTCTCAGAAATCCCCATCCCTACTGCTCCATATTCGCGATTGGCTCGCATTGCCTTTTATAGTAACGGTTATTATTCCGCGCTTGCTGTATAGCGTCGGGGTCCATTTGATGCGGGAAGCACCGGATGTTTTGAAAATTGCCGGGACGATCTTTTATATACCCGGATTAGCTTTGCAGCTATATACGACTTTCCTGTTCTGGAAATATGCACAAGGCACGCTGGCGCCGTGGCAGCCTACCCAAAAGCTGGTGATACGTGGCCCCTACCGCTATTGTCGTAACCCTATGATAAGCGGGGTGCTGATGATGCTGTTAGGTGAGGCTCTATTTTTTAATGCGCTGGGTATCCTGGTATGGGCTTGTATGTTTTTTGTGATGAATACCATGTTTTTCATTTTTAAAGAAGAGCCCGACATGCTGGAAAGGTTTGGCGAGCCCTATGCTGCCTATAAGAAGTATGTGCCGAGGTGGGTACCTAAATTCAAGCCATACAAAATTGACAGCAATTAATTAACAAACTATCTATATGGCAATATCAAATCCCCGCTCGTGCAAGTATGTAGTTCAGGCTTTTTGAAAAGCCCTATTCATTGCGTGTTTGATCTTGCAGCCCAACTGCCGAAATTCATTTGTACTGCTCATCTGTTACCTGCTCCATCCAATCCACCGGCGAACCATTCAATTTTTCCTGGACAGCAATATGGCTCATTGCTGTGGTAGCAGTAGCACCGTGCCAATGCTTTTCACCGGGCGCAAACCATACGATGTCGCCTTGGTTGATATCTTGTCTTGGTTCACCTTGGCGCTGCACCCAACCGGCACCTGCGGTAACTATTAAGGTCTGACCCAGGGGGTGGGTATGCCATGCCGTTCGGGCTCCTGGCTCAAAGGTGACGAGGGCCATAGCAACACGAGCCGGCTGGGGTGGATTAAAAAGAGGATCTATCCTTACTGTGCCGGTAAAATATTCTGCAGGCCCTTTGCCTGAAGGTTGTGAGCCGATGCGTATGATTTCCATAAATTTTTTTCTACTTTTCCGTCTTTGCCATTTTTCAGCATTCGGTAGTAATAAAGGTACAAAAGTCGGTGCTTTTTTCTCCGCCACTCATTAGCCAGGTTTATTTATTTTTTGCGATGATAATATGCGTCGCTCTGCTGGTAGGAGTGGTTTGTACGCATTTATATCCAAGTTTGACAAGGTCGATGCCATCAAAAAGATGCTCTCCTGTTCCGAGTATTATGGGAGCTATGGCGATGTGCAATTCGTCAACTAAGGCTTCCTTTAAATATTGTCGGATCGTACTTACTCCCCCGCACAATCGAATATCCATGCCCTTGGCGGCTTCCTTTGCCCGGCGAAGGGCTGCATGGATTCCCTCAGTTACGAAGTGAAAAGTTGTTCCCCCTTCCATCATAATTGATTCTCTTGCATGATGGGTCAAAACAAACACAGGACAATGATAGGGGGGATTTTCGCCCCACCATCCTTTCCATTTATCATCCGGCCAACTGTTTCTTATGGGGCCGAACATGTTCCTGCCCATAATACAAGCACCTGCCTTTTCTAAACCTCTTAATGCAAAGTCGTTGTCTACGCCCTTTTCTCCAGGTTGGCCGCCTACCATTTGTTGAAATGCCTCTGTTGGAAAAAACCATTGATGAAGGCCCATTCCATTTTTGCCAAGCGGATCATTTAAAGTCTGATCAGGCCCGGCGCCAAATCCGTCTATAGAAATTGAAAAATTGTCGACTCTTATTTTTTGCATGCTTATTTCAATGAAATGATTCGACTACAAAGCTAATTTAATAATTAAAAAACTCAAGATTCCCTGCTCGCGCGGATCTGTCGTAAAGCTGTGAGTGCAGACCCGTGTCTATGCGATCCTGCCAGTTTGTAAAGGAATTCAAAGAACCGAAGTTCATCTCAATTAGGGGGCAATATTAATCTTAATGATTTCAAAGCCGTTCAGAGAACGGAGTGCAATCTCTGTATTCGGGATGCCCTGCGGAACATCCCGAATAACGGGATTATTTCCACAAGTGCCCGTTTTGATTTTTACAAATCTAATGCTCTTTTAGCTTTGCGATGGCGCATCAGATCCCTCCCGTTTTGACTCAATCCTCATTCACTTGGCTGGAATGATTTTTGTTAATTACCTATTTCACAACCGTGCCGCCGGTAGCGGAAATTAAAATCCACAAAAATGAGAAAGAGCAAAAAATTTTTTTTAGCCTTGGCTATTATGATGTCAACTGGCATTTTTTCTGCTTCTGCACAGATATATGTGCACGAACGTCCTCACAAACCGGAAGTAACACGGGGGGAAGCACCCAGCCCCAACCATGTGTGGGTAGATGAGGACTGGCACGCAAAAGGTGGCCATTACGAGTTTGCAGGAGGGCATTATGTGAAACCACCCCACCCCGGTTATAAATACCGTGAGGGACATTGGAAACATTCATCCCGTGGAGAAGTTTGGGTTGGTGGCACCTGGTATAAGTAATTATTTCCGTCCTTGTTGATATGACTTATTCATAGCCTAATGGGCGTCACGTCGCCTATTGGGCTTTGTCATTTCAAATGCTGTTCGGAGAACGGATACTCATCTGTGTATTCGGGATGCCCTGCGGAACATCCTGAACAACGGGTTTTATCTTTTCTAGTTGTTCATATTTCTCATTAAAACTGTAGGACCGTTTAGCAATGCTATTTATGATAATCCTTTTGCTTTGTGGAATTTTGATTGAGTTGGCCCACATTTCCTCTACGCCGTTCTTATTTTTTAGCACCACACCCTCATTTTATCTTATTTTTCAGAAATATTAGCTAAATTTGAAATAGTATCTTTTCATTAAAACTCATATTGTATAATGAGTAAGTCATATTATGTGCAACCATCCACCTCTGGTGGGGGTATTGTTGCGGAAAAAGTTGAGGCTAAAGTCGCTTATATAGATGGTATTGCCTACCCTATAAAAGAAGGCGAAAGCATACTGGCTTTCTTGCGCCGCAATTTCGGGCCCGACTTTGTGCCTACGCTTTGCGATGCACCTAACCTGGAGCCATTCGGCTCCTGCCG
>Ga0206970_10129_pt1 | contig 21555 bp, 17 predicted proteins | sample Alteio_BWOrgHeat_88_FD_152964 | JGI IMG/M metagenome (GOLD analysis project Ga0206970, IMG submission 152964) | Enriched cells from forest soil in Barre Woods Harvard Forest LTER site, Petersham, Massachusetts, United States -... | ecosystem: Environmental > Terrestrial > Soil > Temperate forest >... | reverse complement strand
GTTTTAGCATCCTCTTGCTTTAATTTTAATTGAATAGCAGACAGATCCAGGTGTAGCATATCTTTTTCAAAAATAAGAAAGCAAAACAGAATAATTGAAGTTTATTGGCAAGCGGATGCAATAGGGCTTAAAAAAGGAACTGCAGGAAATTCAGTAACTTTAATATGAAAAGAAGCATGTATGGCTACAATAACAAAAGAAGAAATTGTTAAAGACTGGCTGCCACGATATACGGGGATGGGCCTTAAAGATTTTGGCGAATATATTTTGCTTTGCAATTTCGCTAACTATATTTCCTTGTTTGCAGATATACATAAAGTGGCCATAACGGGTGCAGATAAACCTATGTCTTGCGCCACTGCAAATAATATAACCATCATTAATTTTGGTATGGGGAGTGCCAGCGCTGCAACGGTTATGGACCTGCTTTCTGCTATCAACCCCAAAGCGGTTTTATTTCTTGGTAAATGCGGAGGCTTAAAAAAGAAGAATAAGGTAGGCGACCTGATATTGCCTATAGCGGCTATACGAGGAGAAGGAACGAGTAATGATTATTTCCCCGCAGAGGTGCCTGCATTGCCTGCCTTCGCCCTGCAGAAAGCTATCTCCACAACCGTGAGGGAGTATGCAAAAGATTACTGGACCGGTACGGTATATACAACAAACAGGCGTGTGTGGGAGCACGACGAAGATTTTAAGAACTACCTCAGGCGTATAAGGGCTATGGCCATTGATATGGAAACGGCCACTATTTTTACTACGGGTTTTCATAATCATATACCTACGGGGGCTTTATTGCTGGTATCTGATCAGCCAATGATACCTGACGGGGTTAAAACAGCAGCGAAGGATATGGTTGTTACTAAAAATTTTGTTGAGATGCATTTGAATATAGGAATAGCCTCCCTGAAACAATTGATAAATAAAGGGCTTACAGTGAAACACCTTAAATTTTAGCTGAGGGGATACAGGGTTCATTAAACAAGAAAATGAATAAAACACAAACAATTTTATCGGTTAATGATTTGATTGTGTCCTTCCCGGACATGGGGGATTTTATGGCCGTAGATAAAATTTCGTTTGGAATAGAAAAAGGCAGAACATTGGCGATCGTTGGAGAAAGCGGTTCGGGAAAATCGCTGACAGCTTTGGCATTGATAGGGCTACTGCCCAAGAACGCACTGTTTACAGGAGCTATTTCTTTGAATGGCGCCCCTTTAAAGGATAATGAGGATTGGAGTACAATTCGGGGTAAGAGTATAGGAATGATATTCCAGGAACCGATGAGCTCGTTGAACCCGGTAATGAAGATAGGGAAGCAGCTACTAGAATGTATTAGCACCCATCAGGATATTACAAAGCAAGAGGCAAAGAAACAAGCCATAGAATGGTTAAAGAAAGTGCAGTTGCCGGAAGAAATGTATAAGAGATACCCGCATCAATTATCGGGGGGGCAAAAGCAGCGGGCAATGATAGCGATGGCAATGTGCAACAAGCCCTCCTTGCTGATAGCGGATGAGCCCACGACAGCCCTTGATGTGACGGTGCAGCAGGAGGTAATAAAATTGATGCGGGTATTGCAGCAGGAAAATGAAACTGCAATGATCTTTATTACACATGACCTGGGATTAGCTGCCAGGATTGCCGATGATGTATTGGTGATGCATAATGGAGCGCCAATGGAGTATGGAGATGTGAGCCAGGTATTGCAAAACCCTAAGCATCCTTATACGAAAGCCCTGCTGTTGTGCAAGCCATCTGTACAACAAAAAAATAAACCATTGCCTGTTGTTTCTGATTTTATGGGAGACGTACAAATAACAGACAGGGAGTATAAACATATTGCAACGAATGAAACGCTGCTTGAAGTGAAAAACCTGCGAGTATGGTTTCCGGAGCATAGGAATTTGTTTGGAAAAACGACAGAATATTTCAGGGCTGTAGATGATGTTTCTTTTACGTTAAGAAAGGGCGAAGTGCTGGGCCTGGCAGGGGAAAGCGGTTGCGGCAAAAGTACCCTGAGCCGTAGCCTGGTGGGTTTATTACCACCACAAGGCGGACAAATAATATTTAATGGCAAAGACCTGGCGCATATTTCCTCAGTAGAAAGACGGCAGATGCACCGTAAGGTACAACTGATCTTCCAGGATCCCTATTCATCTCTTAACCCGCGTATAAGTATAGGGGATATGCTGATGGAGCCAATGGCGGTGCATGGTATCATTCCTAAGCAGGACCTGAAAAAAGAGGCAGAACTTTTGTTGGATAGAGTGCATCTTCCGGCAGATGCTATGAAGCGATATCCTCATCAATTTTCAGGAGGCCAGCGGCAACGTATAGGCATAGCGCGGGCATTGTCCTTAAGGCCACAACTGCTAATATGTGATGAAAGCGTATCTGCACTCGATGTGAGTGTACAGGCTCAGATGCTAAATCTTTTAAAGGAGTTGCAGGAAGAATTGAGATTAAGCTACCTGTTTATCTCGCATGATCTTTCTGTTGTGTATTATATGAGTGACAGGGTGATGGTGATGAAGGAAGGGAAAATTGTGGAGGCAGGCGACGCTGAGCAAGTTATGAAAAATCCGACGGCTGATTATACAAGGAGATTATTGGATGCTGTAAGTATTTGAATCTAAGGAGTATAAACAAATAATTGCCTTGTGCCAGCGTGATTATGGTCTTGCCATAGAAAATAGATATGACCATTGTGCACTTTAATATTTTCTGCAAAAGGTCTTTTCATTTTAAGGGTGTGGTAGTCCAGTATCCCTTCTTTCATAAGTATCTCGTTCAGTATTTGTGTTTCTCCGTGATTCAGCGGATGTAAATAGAATTTTTCTGTGAACCCGTCTTTTATGATATCGGCATACAGGTTTTTATTATCAAGGAAATGGCATGGACTGCGTTTTACTTCGATGCCGATAAGATTAAAATAGCGAACCATTTTATTGGTGTGGTCGAAGATAACAAGGGTATCATCTTTTATAAACAAAGGCACATCTATAGCGCGGAGGCTGCTTTTGTCCCAGAGGCCACGCAATAAACCAACTTCGAACTTGGGCCTGAACATTCTGTGTTCATCTTCTGTGGCGTTAATATCTTCTTCGCGGCTACCTATAAATGCAAGTGAATCGTGGAATTGAAAAAATGTGTGAAAAACGGAATCGCCTTTTTCAACATAGGCATAGGTAACGAGGAAAGAGTCCGGATCGCATATTTTATAAAAGAGGTTGCCATTCAGTTCTGCCTGGCACTGTTTCAGGCCGGGGAGATATTTAATATCATAAGGTTCCCCTAATTGTAAATTGCCTGAATCAACCGTAAGAGGGTAAAATTTACCATAGCATACGCAATAGTATTTACCAACACAACTTTTAAAAAGGGATAAAGGTTGCGAAGGGAGTTTTGTAAGCGCGAGTGTATCTCCGTCATTGTCCAGCAAAAATAATTTTGCGTTTCTGCCAAATGCGCCGTTATAGGAAGCCACTAATATATTATCTCCTACGAAATCATAGTCAACTACGTACTCCGCGTTCGACTGCAGGATGCGTTGCGTGGTTTTGCTGCTTATGACGGTTTCTTTGAGTGTAATATTTATGGGATATAAATAAATGGTTTCCTGGTATTGCCGGATAGTGTCAGGTAGATAATTATCGTGTACTGCTATAAGGTAAGTGTATTGTAAATAGTAGGCGGGGATATGTATAAAGCCATTGGAATCGCTGTGGGCTATGGTAATACCGTTGCGAAGATATATGGCAACATTGCCAAGCGGGATCTCCACATCCATAAAGCGCATGGTGAGGGTATCCGTACGCAACTGGCCAAAGGCCTGGGCGGATATATTCAGAAGAAATATAAATGAGAGGTATGTGAAAAGGCGCCTCATGTTTACTATAGACGTATAAAGTTAAGGCAAAAGAGCCGGGATGAAAGGATTTTGGGATTACGGGGAACCGCGATATTTGTTTTTAATGATTTTTTTAGTTTTGCGTAAATTGTTTTTCTAAATAGTATGAAAGATTCGAAACAGGAACTTTATAAACTTTGCCGCGAGTTTATTTCTCAAAAATTGCTCACTCTGCATACATCTATCGCTGATATACACGAGGCTATGAATAACGAAAGCAAAAGCAGTGCTGGGGATAAATATGAGACCGCTCGCGAAATGCTGGAGCAGGACCTGAATATACAAATAGTGCAGGTGAACGAATTGAATAAACAAAGGGATATATTGGACAGGATAGACCCCAATATACACAGCGAGGTAGTGGTGCCCGGCAGCCTGGTGAAAACCAAAAACACTAATTATTACATTGCGATAAGCGCCGGAACATTGAAGCTGAATGGTGCAAGCTATTTCGCCATTTCATCAGTTTCGCCCATAGGGACGAAACTGATGGGGCAAAAGCCCGGAAGCAAAATAATGTTCAATGATAAAGAGATCGTGATAGAGGAAATAGTCTGATTCTTCTTAATCCACTTTTTTAGGAGGCAGGTCGAAGGCAATTCCTTCATGCTCAAGGTTGCCTTTGTGTGAGCCATCGCAAAAAGGCTTGTTTTTGGAATGACCGCAACGGCATAAGGAAACAATTGTCCTACCCTGCAGGCCATATGCAGTACCGTTCTTGTCTACTATTTCAAAATCTCCGTCTATTTTAAGGGAGCCATTGCTGTTTACTGTAATTTTTGTGCCGGGCATGAGTTTAAATTTAGTGGCTAAAGATAGGCTAATGTATCGAAGCCGGCGCTGAATAAGATTGAAATAAGAGATTAAATTAATAACTTTATAAAAAATTGCCTGTTTATGAAACCCTTTTCTCTTCTCGCTATTTTAATTTTTTTCCCGCAGTTTCTTTTTGCGCAAAGCGCTGCGAAAATTTTTGAAAAAGATGAACGGGCTGATACTACAAACAATATATATGCCATAAGAAATTATTTTTTGCAGTCATTAAGGGAAAGCGATAACGAAAGCAAAAAGGAAAAAGACGGCGATGATGAACTGGCGGAATTCAACCGCTGGTATTATATGGCAGAGCAGCGCTCCTACCCAAGTGGTGATCTGCCGCCCTCTGATGCGCTTATTAAAGCCTACCTGGAAGAAAAGAAGCTTGGTAAAAAGCAGGCCTTAAAAACAACAGGCAACCTGGGGCCCTGGCAAGTGATAGGTCCTGCAGTGGTGCCGGCTAACTGGTACGGCATTGGCAGGATAAACTGCATTTCTGTGTCTCCGCAAAACCCGGCTATTATTTATGTTGGCGCTGCTAGCGGTGGCGTTTGGAGAAGTTCTGACGCAGGCCAGACCTGGGCATCAAGTACAGACAATTTCCCATCTATGAGTATTGCGGACATTGCGATAAACCCGATCCACACAGATACTATTTATGCTGCCACCGGGGATGGATATGGGTATGAGGTGGATGGCTATCATAATTTCTGGGGAGGGCTTTATACTGCTGGTATCATGATGAGCACAGACAGCGGCAATACCTGGAACACAACAGGTTTTACTTATCAGCAAACTGACAAGAATCTCATATCCAAATTGCTGATTCACCCTGTATATACCAAGGTATTGCTGGCAAGCACAAGGCAGGGTATATACCGTACTACAGACGCAGGCCAGACCTGGAGCAATGTATGGGGCGGCAATGTGTTTCAAATGGTTTTCAAGCCCGGGCAACCTGATACTATCTACGCGTCGGGCGACAGCGCACTATTGGTCTCTTATAACAGGGGAGCAAACTGGCAAACTTTAAATGCCGGCATACAGAACAGGGTTTCCATTGCAGTATCCCCGGCTGCTCCGAAGAATGTTTGGATATTGGATTCCAACGGAGTTGCGCAGGTTTCGCATGATGGAGGACAGAACTTTAATTACCTCGGCAGCCCAGGCCTGACCTACCAGGGTTATTATGACCTGCAAATTACGGTATCGCCGGTCGATACGAACTTATTGATGGCCTTAGGTGTACAAATGGCGCAATCGACAGATGGAGGAAATACCTGGGCAGATATGGGCGATTACGAAGTGCATCCTGATAACCGGGTGCTGGTTTTTGACCCCCAAACACCCTCCACATTTTATGTTGGTAATGACGGGGGTATTTTTGTAAGCAATGATCTCGGCGCTTCATGGGCAGACCTTGGCAATGGGCTTATTATATCCCAGATATACAGGACAAGCTCGTCGCGGCAAAACCCTTATATTATTTTGTGCGGTCTGCAGGACAATAATACTTTAATGTATGATGGCACTAACTGGAGCGCTGTGGTAGGTGGTGATGGCGAAGACTGCGCTATATCTCCCAGCAATGATGTGTACCAAATAGGCTCCTACCAGGAAGGGAATTTTTATTTATCAAGCGACCAGGGAAACAGCTTCGGACAGATATATACGCCTGGCTCCGGTTATGCCAACTGGACAGCTCCTGTGGTGTATGATCCCTACAGTTCCGACACTATCTACTTCGGCCTTTTTGGTGTTTACGCATCTTACGACGGGGGTAACTCTGTTATAAACCTTACCCCGACAGATTCTTTCACCGACGGAACACAGAAACACCCCGGCGTTACCTGCCTGGCACTTGCAGCATCTAATACACAGGTGCTGTACGCAGCGGATGAAGGTCGCATCGCTATGACGAACGATGGTGGCAACACATGGACCAATGTAACGGGGAACCTGCCTGTGAACAGCGTAGCCATATCGCATGTTGCGGTTGATTTTAATAACCCGATGCGTGTGTTTGTAAGTATGTCCGGCTACCAGGCGGGGCAGAAAGTTTATGTGAGCAATACAGGTGGCACGACCTGGGCCAATATAAGTTATAACCTGCCGAACCTGCCCGCTACCTGCATAGCTGTGGACAGCAGCACAAAAGGCGCTTTGTTTGTCGGCACCGACATGGGCTTGTACTATATGGATTCTACACAAACAACATGGACACACTACAGCACAGGGCTGCCTAATGTAATTGTTGATGATATTGATATCAACTACACCAATTACAAAATAAGGGCCGCTACCTATGGCAGGGGTTTATGGGAGTGTAGTTTACCCGCTTCGGCCCTTGCTGTTCTTAAGATTCAGAATGCGGATAATGCTATACAACTATATCCCAACCCCGGAACCGATAACTGGAATATTAAGTTCTTAAAAAGCAAACCGTCCGGCTATACTATTACTGTTAGCGATATGACAGGAAGGATACTTAGCCAGCAACAGAATGCAGACAAGATAGATATACATTCTTTTCCTGCGGGTATTTATATGATAGATGTTTGTGCAGATGGGGTGCATAATCATCTTAAGGGGATGAAGGACTAAGCTGTTAATTAATTATTTTGTTTACTAAGTGGTGTAATGCGGGAATAAGTTCCTTTTCAAACCAGGGATTTTTCTTTTGCCATATCCTGTTGCGGGGCGAGGGGTGTACAAGCGGAAGATAGTCCGGCAAAAAATCACGAAAACATTTTACATTCTCCGTTAGTGATGGTTTAATTGTTTCCGCTAAATAATACTTCTGCGAATATTGTCCTATAAGCAATGTGAGTTGAATATTTTTCATTTCTTTCAAAAGTTTGTTATGCCATGTGGGAGCACATTCAGGCCTTGGAGGCAGATCGCCTGAAGTGCCTTTGCCCGGATAACAAAAGCCCATTGGAACCAGCGCAAAAATATTGCTGTCATAAAACTGTTCTTTTCCTACCCCCAGCCAGCGCCTCAATTCATTGCCGCTTGCGTCATCCCATGGGATACCTGTTTCGTTAACCTTTTTACCCGGAGCCTGCCCGACAATTAATATCCGGGCATTTGCACTTGCCTGCAAGACAGGGCGAGGGCTATAAGGCAAAAATTTTTCACAGATAGTACAGCTTCTTATTTCCGCAAGCAGCTTTTTCATGTAAGTAAATATACTTGTATTTTCACTGTTTCATTTCATGGTATTGCCCATTTTTTGTTTTTTTGAAAATGGAGTTACATGCAGCCCGGATTAGACGGCACATCAACTTGAAATGGTGCTTGATTGCTGATTTTTTGTATATTACGTTTTTAAAATAGACAACTTTATGAAAAAAATATACTTTATCTGCCTTCTGGCATTATGCATCACGGGTTCGTACAAAGGCGCTGCACAAAGCACGGAAGTAACTTTTTATACCAGCAAGGGCAATATCGTGGTCAGGCTCACAGATACGCTCACGCCTATTACTGTAGATAGTTTTTTGTCGCGGGTGGCGCATAAGTTTTATGACGGCCTTACATTTCATCGCGTAGTTGCGGGTTTTGTAATACAGGGTGGCGACCCGCTCGGTACAGGTTACGGCGGCCCCGGTTATAGCACACCTGATGAAATTGTGCCTTCACTTACCAATGTAACAGGTTCCCTGGCTATGGCTAATTCCGGCCCTAACACAGACGGCAGCCAATTTTATTTTAACCTCGTAAACAATTCCAATTTGAATGGTACTTACACTGTTTTTGGCATGACGACCTCCGGCCAAAGTGTGATACAGGCTATCGGTGTTGTGCCGGTTGATGCCAACAGCAAGCCTCTGACAACTGTTTATACCGACAGCATCCGTGTAACAGGATATACAGCATCAGTAAGCACTGTCAATAAAGGCATAAGTGCGAGTGTTTACCCCAATCCAAGCAGGGGTATGTTTAATATTGATCTGCCTTATATCGCAACGAAAGTGGAGATACTGAATATGCAGGGACAAATAGTTTACAGCAAGGAGGCTAAAGGGACATTACACGTTGATCTTCACAAGCAGCCTACAGGTTTGTACATCGTCAGGGCAGCCAATATCTATGGCAGTTCTGAAACCAGGCTGATACTGCAATAGAGGATGTATTGTTCTGAATTTAGCTTGCTGCTTACTCTCTTTTGATTTAGGATCTTGTGTTTGCGCCAGGCATTATTGCATTGGGCTATCCTGCTTTTCCATTTCTATTTCTTCAGGGCTAAAATCATTTTCCCAGCATTTGGGCAGCGGGGTTTTGGTTTTATAAAGCAGGAAAAATGAAATGGCCACAATAATGGCTCCGCAAATGGGTATATACGCCGGCAATGAATTGCTTTCCATTATTGACTTTACTGCTTTATTGTTACTGCCCAGGAACTCGAAAAAGACCTGGATGCCATTATTTAGAAAATGGAAAAGGATGCTGCACCATAGCGAACCTGTTAGGTAATAAATAGCACCTAAGAGAAGGCCGGCGGCAAATATGGACAGAAAGCCATAGGGTTCGAAATGAATGGCAGAGAAAATAAACGCAGTGATAATAATTGGAGCCATTACACCTTTATTACGCTTTTGTGCAATACGCATCAATATACCCCTGAAAAGCATCTCCTCACCTAATGCCGGGACAAGGGACATTATGGTGAGCACGAAAATAAACCCGTTGAATGAACGGATATCGAGAAAAGGAATCTCCATGCCGTCAATTTTATTTTGCATGCTATCTGCCCAATTGCCGAGATGAAAAAGGTGCATGAAAGAAAGGAGGGCGATGAAAACAGGAATGGCACCGATAGCCATAGAAGCGACCAATAGCCAATGTATTTTTCTGCCCGGTGGCCTCAAGCCAAGATAATGGAGTGGGCGCGGATGTGTCAGGTATGCAAAAAGCAAAGAAGGTATCAGGAAAGTGCAGAGATGTATGACGCCCTGCACCCATATTGCATCCTGAACGACGGCTCCTTTACTGTCTTTATTTATTTCAAGGATCTGTGAAAGGGGTAGGCCTGTTAGTTTGGGAATAAAGGTGGAGGCGAGCACCAGCACAAAATTGCTCAAAATAAGAAGCATCATCACCAACAAGAGTAACTGCATCCACCATGGGTAATAGCGCAAATATTTGTTAAACATCTTTTTTATCCGGAAAATCAGGTGCAAAGGTAACAGACTATTAGCGATTGGCTTGGTTTTTGATTTAATAAATGTTTGAAAACGGCGAGGAATATTGCATATAAAATATATTTAAGTCGTATAATCTAATGGCTGTATCAGCTAAATTTGATATTTTTGTAAATTATTTCAATGTAAGTGCATGGGAGAAATAGTAGCCGGCCCGCTTTTATCGCAAATAGACAGTCCTGATGACCTGAAGAAACTGGACAAAGCCCAGTTGCAGCAGGTTTGCAATGAATTAAGGCACTTTATTATTGACTGTGTAAGCATTCATGGCGGGCATTTTGGCGCCAGCCTGGGTGTGGTGGAGTTGACAGTTGCCCTGCATTATGTTATGAATACCCCTTACGACCAGCTTGTATGGGATGTAGGCCACCAGGCATACGGACATAAGATACTTACCGGCCGTCGTGACGTTTTTTATACCAATCGCAAATATGGCGGTTTAAGTGGCTTCCCTAAACGCAGCGAAAGCAAATATGATGCTTTTGGCGTGGGGCATTCTTCCACTTCCATTTCAGCCGCTTTGGGCATGGCGCTGGCCTCCCAGTATAAAGGAGAAAACCTTCGTCAGCACGTGGCTGTGATAGGTGACGGTGCCATGACAGCAGGATTGCCCTTCGAGGCTTTGAATCATGCTGGCGTGAGCAATGCCAATATCCTTATTGTGCTCAATGACAATAATATGTCCATTGATCCCAATGTGGGCGCCCTGAAAGATTACCTTACACATATAACAACATCGCACGCTTATAATAAATTCAGGGATGATGTGTGGCATTTGCTGGGCAAACTGCCCACTAAAGATTTTCAGAAGCTGGCCTCAAAAATAGAAGCTGGCTTAAAAGGTGTGGTTTCAAAAACAAGTAATCTTTTTGAAGCACTTGGTTTGCGCTATTTCGGACCGGTGGATGGCCACAATGTAAATAAGCTTGTTGATACTTTTAAGCAATTAAGGGATATACCCGGCCCCAAGTTGCTGCATATAAAAACCGTGAAAGGCAAAGGCTATGATCTTGCGGAGCAGGACCAGACTCTTTGGCATGCGCCCGGCACTTTTGATAAGATAACGGGTAAGATCAATAAAAAAATTGTAACAGTTCCGGAGCCTCCTAAATACCAGGATGTTTTCGGGCATACAATTATAGAACTGGCGGAACAGAATTCGCTGATCATGGGAATAACCCCAGCTATGCCTTCAGGTTCCTCGCTTAAATTTATGATGGACAAAATGCCCGACAGGGCATTTGATGTGGGTATAGCCGAGCAACATGCTGTGACCCTGAGCGCAGGGCTTGCAACGCAGGGGATGAAGGTGTTCTGCAATATTTACAGCTCCTTTATGCAGCGCGGTTATGACATGGTTGTGCATGATGTGGCTATACAAAAGCTGCCTGTGATATTTTGTTTAGACCGCGCAGGCCTTGTTGGTGATGATGGTCCTACCCATCATGGGGCTTATGATATTGCCTTTATGCGTTGCATACCTAATATGATAGTAAGCGCGCCGATGAATGAAGCAGAGTTGCGCAACCTGATGTACACTGCACAGCTACCGGAAACCAATCTGCCTTTTGTGATACGCTACCCGAGAGGACAGGGAGTGATGCCGGAATGGAGAACGCCGATGAAGAAAATAGAAATTGGCACCGGGCGTAAAATTGCAGATGGCGAAGAAATAGCTATATTAACTATAGGCCACCCCGGGAATTTCGCAGTTGCTGCATGTAAAGAATTGGCTACTGAAGACCTGCACCCCGCCCATTACGATATGCGTTTTGTAAAGCCGCTTGATGAGGCAATGCTGCATGAGATAGCACAAAACTTCAGCAAAATTCTAACGGTTGAGGACGGCACGATAGTAGGTGGTTTCGGTTCTGCTGTTTTAGAATTTATGGCAGAACATAATTACAGCCCCGAAGTAAAAATGCTGGGCATACCCGACAGGATAGTGGAGCATGGCAAACCCGAAGAACTGCACCGCGAATGCGGATATGATGCCAGGGGCATTGCAGATGCTGTGAGGGAAATGCTGAATGTGAAAGAGCAGGTGGGGAGTTTGGTGTAGGAAAGTGCTTGAACTAAACATTAACATCGGTGTGTTTACACAATTACTCAAAATTGATCCATACCATTCTTGCCTGCCGGTCGTGGCCATTGCGTTCTATAAGGATAGTGGCATAGGTGTCATTGTTTTTATTATAGTCGGAAGCTTCTATATAGCATGCATTTGAAACATCTTTGCTTTCAGGGTTGCCAAAAAGATAAAATTTATCAAGGGAAGGCAATGAATAACAAACGGTATTAAGTTTATTAACACCGGTCACAAGCCTTCTTTTTATTTCGTCTTCGTCTTTATCAATATTCCTTGGGTTGTCGTTAAATAAGATGTAGCGGTTTTTTTCTGTGCTGATATAATCGTATGAAAGGAATGAATTGTGGAGTGCATAGCCCATTTGGTTCGACCATTTGCCTTTGGCACGGGTAGCTATATACAGAGGTTTTAGTATGCCTGCTGCTGCTTGTTTCTTTACCATCAGGTAACCTTTTCTTTCGGTGCCGTCTTCATTTAATTCTGATACACCAATGGCACCCAGAAAGGTTGTAGCTGAAACCACGTTGCCTCTTTGGTCAACTACCTTTTCTTCTGCCATCTCTTCTGATAGAATAGTTGTGGTCTTGTCTTTGTTGATGATCATTTGTTGACTCAAACCATTATAATTTTCATCCAGCCCCAGTTTGGTATGAACATAGTCGTTTATCTTCTCCCCCAAGACAGGTTTTACACTTAAAAGGTTCAGCGATCCGGGTTCTATATAACTTATCAGGGAGAGGTAATAACTCGTCCGGCTGCCGCTGAAAAAATGGTTTTTGCCCGTAGTGTAGGATAGGGTTAGCAACTGTATAGTGTTATTGTAATGATTGTAGCTCATGACTGATTTGGTATCCTTAAAGTCCTCGGTAAAGTCGAGAGTGCGATTATAGAAAACAGAATCTTTGGCATCCAGCCTCGCAACAAATACATGACCATCCTTCCCTTTTAAAGAAGATGCCCCATAAGTGGCCATGTACACGCTTTTATCTCCATCTACAATGGCACCTATAAAACGCAGGTACTTGAAGTTTTCGTCGGGCGAATCATAATATGCCTTATTGATGACTTTGTGCTTACCGTTGTAATGCACTACACGTATCTGTTCGCTTTTGTCCTTGGCATAACCATTAAAATAGATGATGGCATAGTTGTCGGATCCGGGGTCTTTTTCCACAAAAATGTCATCCCCTTCGGCGTTAAATGAGAAGATGTCGGGTTTTGGCAAACTGCCGAGTTTGGATTCTTTGACTATATCAGCAGTCATAGGGTCAAGACGAATGCGGTAAAGAACAGGCACTTTTCCTTCTGTTTGCATAAGGAACAATACAGGCTCTCCGTTTATTTCATAGAGTCCTTCTATTACGGAGTTCTTCATTTTCCTTGGGTTCCAGACTTCGCTGCTGAGGGTTTTATTAGCTATCAGCTTCCTGCTTTTATCAAAAACGCTGACATCTATACCATCCCTTTTTGTGAAATGAAAAAAGAAAGTATTACCATTCGTAAGCTGAAAAACTTTATTCCATCCCTCTGTTGGCTCATCGAACGCTTCACTTTTCTCAATTTTCGGGCTTTGGGCATGCAGGTATGTAAAGGCAAAAAGCAGGGCTATAAGTTGGAATATTTTTTTCATAGCTACAATAATATAAAAATAATTGAAACCTAATATGTTTTAATCAATAAATATTGCTATGTATTGTAATAATTTCCCCTAAATTGAGTCATATTATAAACTAGGGGCATGAATGTTATTTAATGTACTTAACATAAGTCTGTGTTCTTGTCTATATCCAAGCCTCCCAAAAAAATATTAAGTTTGCAGCAAGATGCAGGCAACACTGGAACAAGCAAAAAAACTCGGTCTTCGCGAAGAAGAATTTGAAAAAATTAAACAAGTATTAGGCCGTACCCCCAATTTTAATGAAACAGCTATGTACTCCGTAATGTGGAGTGAGCATTGCAGTTATAAAAACTCTATAAAATGGCTCAAAACCCTGCCCCGCGACGGCGAGAGGCTGCTGGTAAAAGCCGGGGAAGAAAATGCCGGCCTCGTGGACATCGGTGATGGCCTGGGCTGTGTGTTTAAAATAGAGTCGCATAACCACCCCTCTGCTATCGAACCTTTCCAGGGTGCAGCAACAGGTGTGGGCGGCATTCACCGCGATATTTTTACGATGGGCGCATTTCCTATTGCTTCGCTCAATTCATTGCGCTTTGGCAAAATGGATAATCCCAAAACCAAGCATCTGCTGAAAGGCGTAGTAAAAGGCATAGGCCACTATGGTAATTGTTTTGGTGTGCCAACGGTTGCGGGTGAGGTCTATTTCGAGTCCTGCTACCAGACCAATCCTTTGGTAAATGCAATGAGCGTGGGTGTGGTGAAAGTGGGAGTAGGTGAAACTGTTTCCGCTACCTCTCATGGCGCGGGCAACCCAGTATTTATCGTGGGCGCTTCTACTGGCAAGGATGGCATAGGCGGCGCCTCTTTTGCATCGGCAGATATTAATGAGAACAGTGCAGAACAATTGCCTGCTGTGCAGGTAGGTGATCCTTTTGAAGAAAAGAAATTATTAGAGGCCTGCCTCGAAACTATAAAGACAGGGGCGATCATAGGCATGCAGGATATGGGTGCCGCAGGTATAACTTGCTCCACAAGTGAGATGAGCGCCAAAGGTGAACATGGCATGATCATTCACCTTGACAAAGTGCCTACACGCCAAAACAATATGAAGCCCTGGGAAATGTTGCTGAGCGAAAGCCAGGAGCGTATGCTGATAGTGGTGGAAAAGGGCCGTGAAGCAGACATTCAGAAAATATTTGACAAGTGGGATATTCATTGTGTGCAGATAGGAGAGGTAACAAAAGATACCAACCTGAAATACTACATGCATGATGAGTTGGTAGCTGATGTGCCTGCAGAAAGTTTGGTATTGGGGGGCGGGGCACCTATTTACGAGCGCGAATACAGCGAACCAAAATACTTTGCAGAAATAAAGAAATTCAATGCCGCAGACATCGCTGTGCCTGCTGATCTTAAAGAGGTAGCATACCAGCTGATACAGTTGCCGAACATCGCGTCAAAGCGCTGGGTGTACGAGCAATATGACTCTATGGTAGGCACAGGCAATACCCACACCAACGGACCAAGTGACGCGGCCGTGGTACGTGTGCATGATTCTAAAAAAGGATTGGCTGTAACTACTGACTGCAATAGCCGCTACGTTTTTGCGGACCCTTATAAAGGCGCCATGATAGCGGTAAGCGAAGCGGCAAGAAATATTGTTTGCAGCGGCGGCACACCGGTGGCTATTACCAATTGCCTCAACTTTGGCAATCCGTATAACCCCGAAGTTTATTACCAGTTTGTACATGCCATAAAGGGTATGGGCGCAGCCTGTACAAAATTCAATACGCCTGTTACCGGTGGTAATGTAAGTTTCTACAATCAATCAGAAGACGGGCCTGTTTATCCTACACCAACTATTGGTATGGTAGGTGTTTTAGATTCCATGGACCAGAAGATGACGCTGGATTTTAAACATGCCGGTGATCTTATTTATGTAATTGGTGAGAACAGGAACGATATAAATTGCTCAGAATACCTGCACCATATTTGTGGTGTAACACATAGTCCGGCCCCGCATTTCGAATTGGAAGAAGAGGCTAAAGTTCAGGATACGGTCATGAGGCTTATCAGCGAAAAATTGATCAACTCAGCGCACGATATTTCAGAAGGTGGTGTATTTGCCTGCCTGCTTGAAAGTGCTATGCCAAACGGCCTCGGTTTCAGCATCCATACAGACAAAAAAATTCGTAAAGACGCATTTCTTTTTGGCGAGGGACAAAGCCGGGTAATAGTAAGTATCAATCCTACCCTCCATAGTATGTTCGAAGCAGAACTGAAAGGCGCCCCTTTTACCAAGATCGGGAAGGTGAACGCAAATAAGGAAATTTGCATTGATGATGAAGGCTGGGGCTATATCAGTGATTGGAAAGAGGCTTACGATACTTCTCTTGAAAAATTGCTGAATAGTTAAAAAATCTCCTATCTGTTAAACATTTCAAACGGTAATTATTTCTTAAACTTAGCTTGACAGCCTGTTTTTGCGGTATAGCACATTGGTTTTTAATACCTTTGCTGCTCCATAAATTAATCTGGATAAAGAAAATAGTAGCAGCATGAAGCGATTGGCGATTTTGGGTTCTACAGGTTCTATAGGCACACAGGCCCTGGAAGTGGTAGCTGCTAATCCCGGTTTATTTGAAGTAGAGGTGCTGAGCGCCCATAGCAATGCAGAATTGCTGATAAAACAATCTCGCGAATTTTCTCCGAACGCTGTTGTCGTTACCGATGAATCTAAATACAAACTTGTAAAAGACGCTTTGTCCGATCTGCCTATCAAAGTTTTCTCAGGCAATAAGTCACTTAGCGAAGTAGTGCAATGGGAAAGTATCGATACCGTGCTGGGCGCTATCGTAGGTTTTGCAGGCCTTCAATCCATACTTGCAGCTATTGATGCAGGCAAGAGAATTGCCTTGGCAAATAAAGAAACACTTGTGGTGGCCGGTGAATTGGTAATGGGAAGGGCAGCTGCAAAAAATGTTCAGATCATACCTGTGGACAGTGAGCATTCCGCTATTTTTCAATGCCTGGTAGGAGAAGACAGGCAAACGGTTGAAAAAGTGGTGCTTACAGCATCAGGCGGTCCTTTCTTAGGTCGCAAGCAGAATTTTCTTGTAAATGTAAAAGCCTCCCATGCTCTCCAGCATCCTAACTGGACGATGGGTGCTAAAATAAGTATAGACAGCGCTACACTTATGAACAAGGGGCTGGAGGTGATAGAAGCTAAATGGCTGTTTGGGTTGAGGAATGAGCAGATAGATGTAGTGATACATCCCCAATCCATTATCCACTCCATGGTGCAGTTCAATGATGGTTCACTGAAAGCGCAAATGGGCCTGCCCGATATGAAATTGCCTATCCAGTATGCTATTGCTTATCCCGGCCGCCTTGCTAATAATTTAAAACGTTTTGATTTTAAAGAGTTTTCCAAACTCAGCTTCGAGCAACCCGATTATAAAACTTTCCGTAATCTTGCCATAGCGAAAGAAGCCCTGGACAAGGCCGGCAATGCCCCTTGCGTGATGAACGCTGCCAACGAAGTAGTTGTGCATGCTTTTTTGCAAAACAGGGTAGGTTTTCTTGAAATGAGTGATATGATAGAAAAAACACTAGAACGTGTGGATTTTATACAACACCCCACATTAGAAGATTATATGCGTTCCGATGAAGATGCTAGGGCCTATACCGCCGAATTTTTGAAAAAAAGCCAATTATCCATTTACTAAAATTATCTTTACCATACCATGCATTTGAATACTCTTTTATTGTTTTCCGGTGGCGGTGTACAAGCTTTACAACTGCTTGCTGCCCTGTCATTACTCATATTATTGCACGAATTCGGGCACTTTTTCTTTGCGCGTTTATTTAAAACACGTGTTGAGAAATTTTACCTGTTCTTCGATTTCTTTTTCCCTTTTTCCAAGGTTTTCAATTTCGCTTTGTGGAAGAAAAAGGTGGGCGATACAGAATATGGCCTTGGCTGGTTTCCGCTTGGTGGCTATGTGAAAATATCGGGCATGGTGGATGAAAGCATGGATAAGGAGCAAATGGCGCTCCCTCCTCAACCATGGGAATACCGCTCTAAGAAAGCATGGCAGCGTTTGTTCATCATGTTGGGTGGCATTATTATGAATGTGCTGGTGGCGGCATTCATCTACATGATCATCTTTAGCATTTGGGGCGAAGAATACCTGCCCACTCAAAATGCCAAATACGGCATTATGGTTGACAGCACTGCAGAAAGTATTGGTTTGCGAAACGGCGATATGATCACAGCCGTTGGTGGTAAACCAGTGGCGCGTTTCAATAAAATTGTGGCAGAAATAATATTCAGCGAGGCAGGTACTATAGAGGTGAAGCGTGATGGCGAAACTAAAACCATTGCTGTTCCCGCCGGTACTATCAATAAAATAATCAAGAGCCAGAAAAATTCGTTTATCGAGCCACGTATGCCATTGGTTATTGCAGCGGTTTCTAAACATACTGCGGCAGATACTATGGGCCTGAAAGCTAACGACAGCGTTATTGCTATCAATAACCAGCCTGTCAAGTTCTTCGATGAATTCCAGAAGATCAGGAATGCCAATGTCGGGATGCCCATTTCGGTAACTGTTATACGCAACCACAGCCTTGTGCAGCTTCATGGCAATGTGCCGCAAAATAAATTGTTAGGCATTGAGCGTAAAGGCCCTGAAGATTTTTTCAAATACGACAGGATAAAATACTATCCGCTCGAAGCTGTTGCAAAAGGCTTTACTTATACTTTCGACCAGTTTGGCAACTACTGGCGCCAGTTTAAAATGATCTTTACTTCTAAGGAAATAAAAGCATCAGAGAGCCTGGGTGGTATTGTGAGTTTTGGAAAATTATTCAACCCCGTATTTTCCTGGTACGACTTCCTTACCCTTACTGCATTTATCTCGGTTATCCTTGCTTTCATGAACCTCCTGCCCATACCGGGCCTTGATGGTGGTTATGTGATCTTCCTTATTTTTGAATTGATAAGTGGCAGAAAAGTGAGCGAGAAGGTAATGGAACGCGCTACCACAGTAGGGCTTGTATTACTCCTTGGCTTGATGTTATACGCCAACGGTCTGGATGTTTTTAGGATGTTTAAACATTAAAAAATGCGTTGGGCTCTGTTTCTTTTGTTTTTTTCTCTTTCGGCTAACAATGGCTTTGCCCAGATAGTGATGGGCATCAGGCCACCAAGCCCTTCGGTAGAATTAAAAAACACCAGCGACAGCGGACACTGCAATAAACTGAAGATAATATTTAAAACTCCCGACGCCGATACAGTAAAAATTTCCATCAGGGAAGACAGCGCAGGCGTTCCCGGCAAATGGCATACAAACAGGTCCAATCCCCGTGCCGTAGATGCCGATTATAAAGGCCTGAAAGAACATTTGGACTACGATTTCCAGATCGAGGCCATTAATAAATACGGAAAAACCCTTAGCCCCATATTTACAAGGCATAGCTGCCATTAGAAATTTAAAAGATTTCAATTATTTTTTTATTATGTTTGTAATTCAATACTCTTGAGTTTACTAGCCATAATTATATATTATCATTAAACCTTACTTTTTATGAATAAAAAATACTCGCTCTTAGTTTTTGCACTTATTATTTCATTCTGTGCACAGGCCCAATCTAATCTTATAGGTCTTACCAAAGCCAGGTATGATGGCAGCACTGATTTTACTATCATAGGCGATACTGCATGGTACATGTATTCCGGCACTAATGACACTAGTAATACCGGCGCATTGGCTTACGACAGTTCTTACCTGCTTACTTATTTAAATGGTTTTACAACCGGCAATCTCAGCTACAGGTATTATCAAACCATGGATGGGCATAACAATATAGCAACCATCCTCAGCCAGACTTATGATACACCATCCACAAGCTGGATAAATTATCAGAACAAGCAAAATGTTTATGATGCAAACAATAACCCAACCCTCAATTTACTTGAGACCTGGGATAATACAGGATTGGTTTGGGACAGTACACGGAAAACAATGAATACTTTCAGTGGAAATAATAACACTATTAAAATAGTACAGTTGTGGAACACAATGAGCAATGCATGGAGAAATTCAACTAAAGACAGTTTTTCCTATAACCTCTCTAATAGCGTGCTATACCACCTTGCTCAAACGTGGGACACTACCAACCTGGTTTGGGTAAACGCTAATCAATATACTTATACCTACTCTTCTAACCTTGTTGATACATCTGTAAGGCAGATATGGAACACTGGAACCCTTGCCTGGCAGAATGTTACCAATACTATGTATGAGTACAATGCTAACAACTATCTTTCGAATACTATTGTACAAAATTGGGATACCGTTGCCGGCGCCAATATATGGGTAAATTCCACCGCTGATACAGTGACTTATTATGGCACCACCGGGAACAAATTCCAGGAAACAAACCTGAGATGGGACACTACTTTCTGGCTTAACCGCACATTGAATGTTTACACCTATGATGCGAATAACAATGCGCTTTCTGACACCACTTATACCTGGAGCACTGCAAACAGCATTTTTAATTACAGCAAGCTGAAAACCTATACTTATAATACCCACAACCAGCCGCTTGTTTATACCACTGCCTCATGGAGTACCACAAATGCTGCATGGTATTACAGAACAACCGGCAGCGCGGCTAACCAGGATGTGCAATACCGTTATTATTATGGATCCGGCATACCTAATGGCGTGAATACAGTATCAAAAAACAACAATAGCCTCATGGTTTTTCCTAACCCTGCCAGCGACCTTTTGAATATTAAAATAGACTGGGATCAGAATGCATCTTTCGCTATCGAGATATTCGATATGAATGGCAGCCTAATGCGTAGATGGAATGAAACGCCTCAAAACAAATACACAAAGCAAATAGTAGTTAACGACCTGCCTGCAGGTAATTATATTATTAAAGCAATAAGCGCTTCTTCTCATCTTACACAGAAATTTTTGATCGTTAGATAAACATAGAAATATTCTAAGAAGAAAAAATGCCTGCATGCCTCCATGCAGGCATTTTTATTATTTGGGAACATATCTGCTCTGTTGTAAATTTATGTCACTTTAAAAGAACCAAATGGAAACAACACCTTTTGTAATTGAAAGAACATACAATGCTCCCGCAGCAAAAGTATGGAAAGCCATTACTGATAAAAATGAAATGAAGCAGTGGTATTTCGACCTTGCAGAATTTAAGCCTGAAGTCGGCTTTGAATTTCGTTTCTATAGCGGCAAAGATCCGAACGCCCCATACTTACATATATGCAGGATAACCGAGGTGGAAGTCGGCAAAAAACTAACACATAGCTGGCGCTACGACGGCTATCCAGGCGACTCATTTGTGAGTTTTGAACTCTTTGATGAAGGCAACAAAACAAGATTAAGGCTTAGCCATAATAAGATCGAAACTTTGGGTGATAATCCTGATTTTGCAAAGCACAATTTTGCCGCTGGCTGGACCCAAATTATTGGTACCAACCTGGAGGAATATTTAGAAAAGACAGCCTGAAAAACTATATTAGCAGTATAAAAATTGCAGCAAATAAATGCCGGTATCTTTTGAAGAGATATGCAACAAATACCCCGGGAAGGTTTCTGACTTAGCCTTTTCGCTGAGGAGCTTTTTGTTCAAACACCTGCCAGATATTGCAGAATACATCGATAACACAGCTAATTTGGCCGGCTATGGTTACGGCAGCGGCTATAAGGATACCCTTGTCAGCATGATATTCTCGAAAAAAGGGCTGAAACTGGGCTTTTATAAAGGTGCCACCCTTCCTGATCCCGCTAAGCTATTGAAGGGTACAGGTAAAGTGCACAAATATGTAGAGTTTATGTCGCTGGATGACATTTCAAATCCTGCATTT
>Ga0206970_10128_pt1 | contig 21568 bp, 14 predicted proteins | sample Alteio_BWOrgHeat_88_FD_152964 | JGI IMG/M metagenome (GOLD analysis project Ga0206970, IMG submission 152964) | Enriched cells from forest soil in Barre Woods Harvard Forest LTER site, Petersham, Massachusetts, United States -... | ecosystem: Environmental > Terrestrial > Soil > Temperate forest >... | reverse complement strand
GACTCGCTACTTCCAGCCGAGGAGGGAGATCAGACAACTTCTGCCACAGACAACAAACGAGGATCTGGGCCGAACAATAAGAGCGGTCTGAGGGCAGGAACCGTTACCGCCCTCTTCGGCGACCCATCTACTGGGAAGAGTGCGCTCGCTGAGAAGTTTCTGGCGCAAGGTTTTGGCAGCATTGTTCAGCGGTATTTATATCTTAGTGCGCTGCGCGACGCTCCAGAGTCAATTGCATCTCCCGAAGTGATAAGTGCATTCGAGGGCGTTTGCGCGAGCCTCGATGAGAACATGATAGAGCCTGGCCAAACACCGGCGGAGTTCCGGCTCACTGCCGGGATTGCAGCCCTTTGGCCCGAATTTGCTTCACTGCTTAAGAAGGCAGACCAACAAGGACAAGATAAAACGGAGAGATCGCTTGCTTACCTCTTTAACGGCAGAACGAATGTTGACTGGAACGTAAGAGTAAAAGCAAGCGGACTGGCAAATGTCGGTGTCGATCCACTTACTGACGTAAAGATCCAAGGCCTTCGACCTGAACCCTATTCCCTTGTCGATCCACTTACTGACGTAAAGATCGAAGGCCTTGGACCTGGACCCTATTCCCGTGCGGATTGGACGGTGGACTGGGGCGAAATTACGAATGGCAAACTCGAAGAGCTCTTCCGCCACCCAAGTTTGAGGCGCCCTGGCGTGCTTTTGACGACTCGGGATCGTCGCGGAACGGACGTCGCTGAGACATGTCTCGCATATATGCAATCGGAAATCAACGACGCATATGGAAGAGTGAAGGAGTACCTCGGAAAAAATATAGCCTCCACATGGAAAAACAAACAGAAACAGGGACTTCTGAGGATACTTGATTCCCAACTCGTGGTTCGCCGGTTCGATCTGAGGGCATCTCCAGCCGCCGCGGTGTTTCACCTAATCCACCGAAATCTGACAGAGACACTCAAACTAGTCTTCGGGCTCGCATACCCTCCGCAGCGCGACGAGCGCCGTAAGAAGGCCGGGCGCATTCGCTTCGTAATCGACGATCTCCGAGTCCTAACCGACATCAATCCGGACCTAATCGCGGAGACCGCCTTCCTGCCGTTTCTTACATTTTTATTGGAGCGCGAAGGGGTCGTGAGTCTCCTGGTGCACACAGATAGTTTGCGTCCAAATATTTCCCCGGAAGACGAAACAAGCAAAGTGTTGCTCTCTATCCTGAAGCGCGCGATCCTGACCTGGAACGTTCCATTTGAAGGACGACGACGTATCGCCATTAGTGCAATTCCGAACAACCGTTCTAATATGCATGGGATCGTGCGGGAACTGACACTGAATCCCTTCAAGAGCATGAATGACGCAGACGACACAACGCGGCTTGGACGGGTACAGGACGTAGACGTCACCCGGCACCTTGAGCTGTATTCCGGGATTGAAGAGGGCAAGCCCGTGCCAGTTCCCCTTGCGGTCTATCTCTTCAACGAAACCCCTGATTTCGAGGTATACGTCAACGAGGAAGACAAGCTCTTCCGGGAGTTGTTTGTCTCCGTTGAGAGACGAAACCCGGTTAGACCAGGCCGCATCCTCTTTCCCTTCGATGCTACGCGCTTTCTCGCGATTCGCGATCGCACTAACCTCATTCTTGATATGCAGGATGCGCACACCTTGGTCCTTCAAGTAGATGAACATTGGGCTCTGCACCCCCCCCACGCGCTCGAGGGGTTGAGCGATTACTTGAACAGAAAACTTCCCTTCTCGAACGATGGAAGCCCTTTGGACGAAGATCCATTCGGAGCGTTCTCCGGACCGCCACTTTCAAAGAGGCCCCCTCGGTTTCCGGAGAAGGCTCCTCAGAGTTCGTCAGGGTACGGGCGGATTGACTATTTCGTTAATGAATTTTACGACGGACCATATTACGACAGACCAAAGGAAGCCAATTGCCCGGATCACGAATGCCGCGTTCCATACATGTGGGACTTCGGATTTCTCCTGACTCGGAGAGCGCCGTGGGAAATGGTCAAGGGAGAGCCCCTTGATCGGTACCTCAAATTTGAACAGATTAATGAGGGGCTGCATAGAGATCTAATGACGGAAGCAGTTCCAACCTACCTTTCCGAGACTGACAACGAATCACAGCAATGCAAGACCGTAAAAGATGTCTTCGACACGCTTTCCGGAAGCGGCTCAGAAGGTGTTCGACCCAGAGCAGTATCATGGCGCAAGTTTTTTGGAGCTTGCAAACAGGTTGCAATCGCACATCGCGAGCAGACTTCCGCGACAACCATCCCTTTTGAAATTGCAGCACCGTCGTCCGAGACGATCAATTCCCTTGTTCTTGAAATATGGCTTTCCGAACTCGTCCTCGAGGCAAACATCTTAGATATCGACTTGCGCAAATTAGGATTTGCAGATGTAACGAAACGAACATCCGGCTTTGACGTACCTGCGCTGATGCCGGAAGGAAGCTTCCGAATAGATAAAGTCGTTGGGTTGATACCCCATTCGGGCGATCAATCCAGGCCTCGAGAAAAGGACGAAATAGCAAAGGCCTTTGCCAAATTTGCTGAGGCCAGCAAGGGTTACTGCTCGTCGAATCTGCTGGAGCTCTTTAAACAATTACCCCTGGGAGCATTTTGCCTCTACAAGACCTGGCTGCTTTTGAGCGAAGTCTTTGATTTTGAGAATTTTCTTGATGCAAACGATGCTTTCACCTTGCGGCAGGGTGGCGCATCATCGGTTCATGCGGTCGCCTCGCGCCACTGGTACAAGACCGCATGCACCTTCTCAAAGGAACTTTATGCATCAGAGGGTATTCATGATTCTCTCGTTGCAATGAGGCTGCCAGGAAGCTACAGCACCCGTGGAGACTGGTTCTTGGGCTATACGAAGAGCAGCAGGTCACGGCTCCTTGCAGAGCACGCGATGGATCTGATGTCAAGCAGGCGAGGGAACATCACGCGCATGCAGCGTGGGCTGGGGCTTCCGGTGAGGGATTTCGTGGGACAAGGGAAGTGCGGGGAGTTCCGCACGGCGTTGGTGTGCATGATGGAAAGAAGTGGCGATGATGACAAGCAAATGAGTTCGCCGATCGATTTCCTACCTTACGGCGAGTTATGCAAACTTGGCAAGATGGAGGGGAGTTCAGAGATCGAGTGGCTGTTTCGGAGCCGGATTCAGGACTATGATCGCTTGAGCCGGCCGCTGCAAAAATGGCTCGCTCGGGTTTTCCGCTGGTCCGGAAGCGGCAAGAGGGCCGGGAGACGGGGATTGAAGGGAGGATTCGCCGCATATGACGAATTGACTTGTAAATGCCCTTCGAAAGAAGGATATGAAGGATTCGTGGAATTTGGAACGATGTGCGACTTCTTGCAAGCGGCAGTGACTGCCGCCATGCGTGACGCAGAGATCGATGTCGCCACGGTGCCGACAACAAGCTGAATTTTCACTTGCTAACAACAAGGGAATAAGAAAGGCCAGCTCCGCCATCTGGCGTCATGAGCCGCTTCTTTATCTCGGATTCGTAGTACGCCCGAGGAATATTTCGAGTGGAAACCGATAGTCGTGTGTGGTGCGGTGAAGGTAGAGAATTCGGATACGTTGATCCGGCAGGCGCGTCGCGGCTTCGGATTGGTGATATTGGCGAGCCCTTCGACTTCGGGTGCGTCGGCGAGATCGCGATAATGAATCGGTGTCAGGGTTCTTTGGGGAACCGGAATCAGCCCGAACTCATCGCCCTGGCCGTGTTATTGAATCGCGATAATGAATTTTATCGGCTTAGAAATCAACCTCTAAAGTTCATCAAGATTGCTCGTTCGAGCTTGATCTATTAAATTGCGGATTGGGGTCAATCAAACTCACAACCGAGAAGCCCGCTTTTGGGAAAACAGCTTGCTGCCCCTAATTCCGTGAGCAGTGAGCCTCGTACCTCCTCAGCTGTTGTGCCCGACGATGCTAAATCGTGCCTCTAACTTGTGCGTTTTTCCTCGTTGATACGTGATGAGCTGCTCCATGTGACAAATGTCAACAGGGCCAATCACCTGTTAGCCGTTAACTAAATAGATGTATCCCAGTTTCGAATATGTACATAAGTTGACGTTCCGTAGCCTGAGTATTTTTCCATTTTTAGGAGTCAGAAGCGTTTACACTTTACCGTATTCATTCTGAATAGGAACGCTATGCCTGTTGCCTCCTGCTTCGCTCTACGGCGTCAGTTCACTCAAACATTGCACGCCTGTCGCCAACCGTTTTGTGCTGCTCTTTTGTTCTCCGCGCTTTTGCCGCTCAATTCTTGTTATCGCTTCAGGACATCTGAGACGGCCAGCACTGGAGATTACGGTTTGGCGGAATATTACGCTCGACACTCCGAGAGGATCGCTGATCTTAACGCTGGCTGTGCCGGACCTGACGGCTCTCTTTGGGCCATAGCGGCCCATGGCTCCCCACTAAACTCTGCGGATGGTGGCATCACATGGCGACCAAACAGCACTACGCCGCTAGATATCAGAGCCTGCGCTGCCTGGGGCAATGACCTCATTGCTCCAGCCCCAGGAGGCATTGTCTATCGCCTTGATGGCAGCTCCCACGAGTGGAAACCTTCTCAGTCTCCACGCGTTGAAGCTCTTTCACATGTCGTCGTCAGAGCAGACAAAGAGATCTTCGTCGGCGGAGCCAATGGGGTCGTTCTCCAGTCTAATAACGGTTCTCGTTGGAAAGATATTTCCCCCAACACACATGATCAAATCTTGGGCATGGCAAGCTGCGACGACTCTGTCTGGATCGAAACCTCCGACGAGCTTTGGGTCAGGAATCAGAGCCAATGGTCCACCATTCACTCTCCCTTTGCATCGCTCAAAGCTGTAGCTTGTTCGGAGTCTTCGCACGCAGTTGCTATCACAAATGAAAAGGGCGACATCGCGGTCTCTTTCGATGGAGGTGAATGGCGAACCGTTGACACCGGCGTTGATATGACCTTCACTGTGCTCGACCTTACGGATGACCGTGAGTGGATTGCGGCCGGTGGAAACGGAGCGATTATATACAGCACCGATCGTGGTGCCCATTGGCAGTCATTCACTACCTTTCCTATTAACATCAACCTCAACGCGGAAATCCATACCCAGTCCAGTCTCACGTTTCTTGGAAGTGAGGGATTAGTCCTCTCTGGCAAAGACATGCTCACACTACGAGCGGTTGTCGGCGCTCCCCTCAATTTGACTCACTTCCTACCCGGACATGAAGATGTCACCTATGGCGCTGGAGGCTTGATTCAGGTCAAAAAGCCAACAGCACATTTCATCAACGTCGGGACCCTCCATGACATCAATGCGATAACAATCGGATCATCCGGAAACTACTGGGCTGTAACTAACTATGGCCATCTCTTTACCTCATCAGATCTCGAACACTGGCGCCAACTTTATGTCTCTAAGGAAGAAAAGCGTGTTGACTACTTTAGCGTTGTCACGGCCGCTAACGACCGTACAGTCATTGTTGCCTCAGGGGGTGGTCGACTACTAACATTCGCAAACGGATCCAGCCCCAAAATCTGGCAGTCCAAAGCTCAAAAAGATTTTCATTCGATCGCTGTCTCAGGCAATCGCGTCGTCGCCGTCGGCAGTTCCGGAACCCGTGCGATTAGCTTCAATGCTGGTGAGGACTGGGAAGAGATCTCTGACGACACAGACTCGTCCCTTAATTCTATTATCTTTGCTGGAAACCTCCTCTTCGCGGTCGGCAATAACGGAATGGCAATTCAGTCCGCTGACGGTCTTCATTGGACGCAGATCGATCAGGTCACGAACACCGAAAATGGGAACCTGCGATCAATCACATGCCTTGCAAGCTGTAACAATCTTCTGGCCGTCGGAGATCAAGGAGCGGTATGGCGCTCCGATAATAATGGAAAAGAATGGTCCAGTCTTAAGGAGCCCCTCAAGAACTTCGCCCAAGCGTCATGGAGCAATGGACAGCTCTGGATTATGCTTGGGACCGGAGAATTGCGGGCGTTTAAATCTCTTGATGCGCCTCTTGCTGCCGGCCTCACCTCAGTGAACTACGCCGTCTATTGCGATGGGGCCAATGTGTGGATATCCACCGACAAAGGAACCTTGATGCACAGCGCCGACAGCGGAGAAACGTGGCAGCCTTTAGCCACACCGGCCCTCGGTAAGCTCTATTTCATTTCTGGACGCAAGGGCACCTTAGAGATGTGGGCAGTAGGGACTAGGGGCAGCATTATCTCCTCAACCTCAAACCCAACCCAGTGGAAGGATGAACACTGGGACACATCGGTCGATCTCGTAGCGGTCTCTCCTGTCAAAGATGGCGTGCTAATTGTTGGTTTCGAGGGTACGATCCTACGCAAAGCAGCGGGCGGCTCGTGGGCGAGGATGACAACCCCCGTAGATACCGCACTGCGTGGGATCGCCACCGATGGCCCAGGTCGCAACGTTTGGGTAGTCGGAGATAGCGGTGTTGTCCTTCACTCCGCAGACGCAGGCAAAACCTGGACTAAACAAAGTGCCGACAAGAACTATGATCTGTACGCGGTCGCACGTCTCTCCACCCCTTTCGGCCCTGCTCTCGTTGCTATTGGCACGGGAGGAACAGAGCTTCTCAGCCAGGATGACGGTGTCCATTGGTACGAGCGCAGCTTCCCTAACGGTAAGGGACAGGCTATCGTCGCCGTTTCTTCTAATCAGCAATTCTGGGCCACGACTGATAGTGGCGCCCTACTTACTTCCAATGACTTTGGTGCCAGTTGGATATCCACGGACCTCAACGTGGATAACAGCTCCATCTTCGGTATCGATGCCCTCGTCGACGGTTCCCGCCTATACGTGGCTGGTGACAACGGCGTCTTTGAACGCCTTGACCGCCTGAGATCTGAATACGTTATTCAGTCCGTCGATCTCACGACAAATGCACAAGATATCGACATTAATATCATCCTTGCGGGCTACGAAGGTTCTCCCCCTTCAGCCACCCTGCGCATGATGCATGAATCCGAACGTCCACTCGGCATCTACGAAAACTTGCCAGTCTCCATTAGCCAGCTGATCTCAGCCGGCAGGCTGGAGCTCGATTTGAAGACGCCCATGTATGACAGGACGTTCCTTCCTGGAGAAAAAGTCTGGTTCAGCCCCTGCCTCCAGTGGCCCAATGGGACTACGCGCTGCCTGCCGATGCGCGCAGCCGTGGTCACCCCCCTCATTGACTTCAAGGCCCACTGGAAGGGATTCACGGCCTTCTTCCTTCTGCTTTTGCTTGTCACGGTCGAATCTATTCTCCTCTGGCTGGCCCCGCAAATGCTGCTTCGGCTTCACCACGCAATCAAGGCCTTTGAAGACACCATCAAAGACAAGGTGCCTTTCGGCAATGTGCTCATTAATATCAACCATGTGCTGCTCGTTCCGTGGTTTGCCTTCAGCAGCCGATCACTCGACTCTTGGATCCGCATCAACGGACCGACCCTTAGCCAGGAAACCCGTGATATTTCCTGGTATGTTCCTTTGCCGATCGTCATTGAGTCTCAGGGAAACCGTGATCTTGGGAGTCGTCCCGTGGTTTCAGATTTTATTCCAGCAATTTCTGCTCGTCATATTTCCATTCTTGGTCCAGGTGGCGCTGGAAAAACCTCCTTATCACGCCAGATCGGCAGTTGGCTTAGTCAAAGTAACGAGCTCACCCGAGCGCTGGCTTGTAAGGCTGCCGTGATCTTTCTACGAGATCGCGTTGCCGACACCCTCGAATCCATATCTATGGAGGTTGCTGAACGACTTGGTACCAGCGTTGATCAAGAGCTCCTTCGCGCTCTACTCACCAAAGGCCGTCTCATTGTCATCCTTGATGCTGTTAGCGAAAGACCTGAGCGAGCTCTCATATATCTTGAGGATCTCAAGAGCAAACTTGTCGCAAGACTTGTGATTACTACGGCGCGGACATTAGATAGCCCGAGTTCTTCTATGACTATTCTCCGGCCACAGCCCCTCGAGGCCGACTCGCTGCTTTTCTTTATGGTGCTGCTGCTTGAGCGCCAAGACCTAAATGTTACCGATGCGAAGGTCAATATGAAGCTACAGTTGCAAATAGCACAGAAACTCGAAGCCGTCGTTGGCTCGGTTTCCGGCTCCACTACCATCACCCCCCTTCTCGTCGAAGCTTTTGTAGCTAAGGCTGTAACTTTACTTCGCGCTGGCGCGACATTGGACGGGCTCCCAAAGACGGTTCCAGAGGCGTACCTTAGTTACGTTAAAGAGATGGTACTTCGTGGACCCAAGGATATCACTCCCACTATCCTGCTCCACATTGCCAAGAGAATTGCTACCCTTTGTCTAGAAAAGAACTTTATTCCTGTTGGAATTGACGAAGTCGCGACAGCTCGCACCCTTCAGCTAGACGAAAAGGTCGCGACGTATGGCATTGGCATACTAATCAGTGCAGGTCTTCTCGTCCGTGGAGGAGGTGTTCTCGATACCGAGGTGCGCTTCGCTCTAGATCCAGTCGCAGAGTATTGCGCAGCCGTCCGGTGGCATGAATCTGATAGCGCAACAGAATGGGAAAAGCGAAAGTCGGACGCCCAAGGATTTCTTCCTCAATCCCAGGGTATCGTCCGCGCGATGTTGGCTGTAGAACAAATGCATTAGCACGTTTTAAAAAGCAGCGATGATGCCGTATTTCGCACGGCGTCCAAGTCAAGAGCGCAAAAGATGAATGATAACGTCCTTTGTCGTCGAAAAACTAAGCCTTTCGACTTTCGTGTCGACATCTGGTAGCAACAAAATGGGAGGCGGTCGAAGGAGCCAATTCCTATGCCAACAAAAAGACCGTCCACGAACACCGAGAGTCCGCGTGCAAACCTCACAATCCCTGAACTGGAACTTGCTAAGGTAGCCGCGCTCGGTACGCTCATCTCATCGCATTCTCGCTGGGCCTACAAAAACGCCATCGAGAAGTTCATCGCGAGGTATTGCTCTGAGCCGAGGCATGGATTTCGACCATGCTATTGTGTTGCGATATCGTCGTTCTCTAATCACTCTCACTATCAGCTGCGACGATTAATCTTCGTCTCTCAGCTATCCGCCGTCTATCCGATGATAGCTGCGGAGATCAGCACGTTGAGCCCGGAGTTGGCAATCGGAATCCGTCGAGTGATGGGAGTCAAGCTCCTCGGTAAAGCCCTTCTGAAACTCCTGAGGCATGAAGCCAGGTATTCAGGCAGACCTGGAGAAACGGGACAGAACTGGGTCGTGGAATCGCTCCGGATGTTGTTTGGACAGTAGTAAAGAGATATGCCCAGCGGATCGGGGTGGATCAGTTCGCGCCTCATGACCTTCGTCGTACCTGTGCTCGGCTCTGCCACGGTGCTGGAGGCGAACTCGAACAGATTCAATTCCTAATCGGTCACGCCTCAGTCCAAACGACGGAACGGTACATCGGGTGCAGACAACGATCGGTTCCAACTCGGAAACTGGCCGCGATAATCCGGTTATCACGTAGTGGATGAAGCAAGGCGGGAAAAGGGGCTACGAGCCCCATTTAGGGCTCTACACGGTGATTGATATTTAACTTGCCCAAAGCAATGGACTTGGGCATAGTACGTGGACTATCCCTTCTATAACTTCACACGGGCTTCTCCCCATGCAAGAGCAACAACAGGTCTATCGCCTCAAGGTGGATTCATCAGGGCGTGTAGCGCTTCCTTCCGAATTGAGGGAGCGGCACCACATCCGCCAGGGCGATACGATTGTCGTTATCGAGAACAGTCAAGGCGTGCATATCAAGACGCTGGACGAGGTGTTAGCCGACGCGCAGGCGAAATTTGCCAGGCATGTCCCGCGCGGCGTCCTGTTGTCCGATGAGATAAACGCCGACCGTCGCTCCGAGATCGAGCGTGACTAACGTTGTCCTCGATGCCTCGGCGTTGCTGGCCGTGATGAACTCTGAGCCTGGAGCCGAGATCGTCCGCGCATCGCTGGTTGGTGCACTCATGTCTGCCGTCAATTATTCCGAAGTCAGGAAAAAGACCATTGAGCGGAACGTTGCCGTCGACACACTTCTTGCGCTCGTAAAAACCGCATCCATCGACGTCATTCCCTTTCGGCGCACTCGATGCGCGCGACCTTTATCACAACGGCGCTGGAGAACGGCGCGACCCCTGATCATGTGCAGCGTGCCGCCGGCCACAGTGAGCCCGGCACCACCCAGCTTTACGACCGGCGCGGATACAATCCGGAGAAATCAGCGAGTTTCTTTGCGACGTATTGATGTTCAAACGTCAGATCGATCCTGTGGCGAGCAATTAATCTTGTGACTGGCTTCTTGCCCGATCGAAGCCCTCTGCGTAACCAAGTGCCTGCTTTAAGCCATGTGCAGTGAAGTCGTCGAAATCACAGGTGGTTCCGCACTTCACAAACCTGAGGCCATACTGCTTCGCCAGGTCGAGAAGCCGGAGGTTATCGGTTTCCTGATCGTTGGGTTCAAGTACGCGCACAATTGATCGCCACTGAATGCAACAGAGAGTTTCCGATAACAGAATTTATCATCCACATCAATCCAGAAATGGAACGGGAGAACTCTTGCATGTTGGCGTCTTTACGATGTTGTGCGGTGAAGTTTCGACGGCAGCCTGAGGCAACACGGCTCTCTACCACTCCTACCCATGAAAATGACACAGTCACAGAGTCTTGCTGTAAAATTACGCTCATTCGAGAGGTTGCAATGATCGACAGTTTTGAAGAGTTTCTCGTGCAGAAAGCGCAGATCTCATCTGAGTGCGCTATCGCACTATCACCGTACATCGTGGTGATACCGGATGACGTGATGGTCGCCAAACTGGGCGCCCTCCGCAGCCAGACAAGACCTGATGGCAGTCAGGTCTTCGTTTCTCGGCACGCACGCAATCTTCTGATCAATTGGAAAGAGTTGCTGCTACATGGCATACCTGCCTTTGCTGGTTCCGCCGTAGCAATTTACTCGGAGCCTGTTGCCGGTTCACTGGCGTGCATCGCGGCCGTGTACGAGCTTGTTAAGTGTGCGGACATCGAACTCCATGCCGACCACAGTACTATCGTTGATGTGCTGTGGAGAACCTTTACGGGTAGACAGGAGGTATCAATCGCTGAGATAGGCGAAGCGGCGCCTCAAATTAGTCCGAATCGGCTAGATATCGTTCTTGGAGATTTGGCTGCCCTCGGCTTAATAGATTGGTTTGGCATTACCAATGTTGTCAAGAAAGACGACCTCGTACTCCACAAGTGAGATTGCCGACTCGGGCTGGTCGATTTAAGATCACTTTGGTTTCATTGAGCTAGAGAGGTGCACTTCTGGAACCGAAAGACTTAATCTCCATAGCCGTTGGTCCCACTTTAGATCTCTCGCAAATACATCCCGCCTCACGCGGAGCTATAGAGCATGTATTGCGTCATGCCAAACAAGCCATGACCCCTGAACTCCACATAGGCATAGTGGATACTGCTAAATTTGGTGCAACAGCACTCGCCTACTCTACAACTACCGCCATTGCGATAAATTTCGGATTACTCGTACTAATATTTGATCTGTTCTACACATTTGCTGAGAACCTTGATGGAGACATGGACGCAGAGCTGCCCTTGCTGAATTCTGATCGAATAACTTCTTGCGTCCACCGAGCATTAAACACACCTGATCATATTCTTGCCGATAGGGCATGGACATCGTACCTGGCACACACCGGGCTATCGCGCTTTCAACTCAGTATCGCCGCCGCATTGGTCACATTAGCAGTGCAGTATGTCATTTACCATGAGCGTGCCCACATCGTATTAGGGCATCTCGGCTACATTCAATCCCAGAAAGGAGGTGATGTTCGACTTCAATCCTTGCAAGAAGAGCGCAACTGGAAGTCGGACGCTGAAGGCATCGCATTCCCGGAGATGCGCGCATTGGAACTTCTGGCTGATCATGAGGCAATTAGAACGTCCTTTGTTTCTCTCGCAGCGATCAGGAAGACGCAACGGCCTGGCCGCGACGATTCGGTGCAGCTACTTGCAAATCCGGACTACGCGTATCGTCTGTTCTTGCTCTCGGTATCGGCCATGATGTTCACGTTTTGGCTAGCAGAAGGCGGCCTGAATCGTGTGGAGAAGAGTCACCCTCATCCCGACCTACGACACACTTTTATGTTGGGCTCACTGCTGGAATCGATAGTCATTATTCTGGGTGGAGATGCTGCAGGTGAACTGGAACTCGCCCGCCGCGGCTTCGCGCGAATTGAGCCGGCCATTCACAACCTCCGCTTGTCGCTCGCAGGCGATAGTGGCCTTTATCAGTTCTTGGCCCATAATCTTAAGGAAACTAATGAGAGCACCGGAGATAGAAATGTTCTTTTGGAAGCCATGCAGAAGAGAACCCGCCCCTACGCAATGATCTGAAAGAATTGCGACCTATCAGATCCATCCTCATTATATCTCTGGCCGAGATTGGAGTCTCACGGCACACTGTTGTCGGAGGCCGCGAGAGCCGCATATGAGCGTACCAAACGCGATAATGTATTTTATCATTCACTACTTGGAATCGGGGGCAGGTATGTAAGCGCAATTTTGCAGCGTTCCGCACCGGTAGCTCACGCCCGATAACTAGGCTAGTTGACTCGCCCAGCTGACAAGGCTTGGGGATAAAATCGAGTGATGCAACTATTCACACCCATTGTTGAGACGAACAAATTCCATCCGAATTACAACAAGATTTGGCAGTCTCCCGGCCATGTCGCGAGTCGCGCCGAACTGCAACTCGCGTATGAAGGACTGCCCAAACCTGATGGTAATTTCATCAAAGACTTCCAGACTTCGGGATTCGACAGTCGCGTATGGGAACTCTATCTCTACAAGCTGCTGGAATCTCTCGGTTTTGTCATCACGCAGCCAGGTGATAGACCAGATTTCCTCATCGCAGACACAGACGGTTTTCGTTGTTGGGTTGAAGCAACGACGGCCAATGCGACCCAGACTTCCGCCAGGCCCTTTGTGCCTGTCGGCGTGTGGGAAGAACTGGACGAGGTTGCAATCAAATTGGGCAGCGCTCTGAAATCGAAGATGGATAAAACTTATTGGGAACTCCCGCACGTCTCGGGCCTACCTCTTGTGTTCGCGATCTCCGACTTCCATGGAGCAGATCCGATACGGTCCTCATCTCATTCGCTAGGGAGGTATCTGTACGGCCTACATTCGCGCTTAACCTCAGAGCCGGGAGAGGTCGTCACACGTGAGGACATTCCTATCGCGAGTCACCAAGCACAGAAGCAGATTCCATCAGGTTTTTTCGATTTGCCGAATGCCGAGAATGTGAGCGCTGTCTTATTCAGCAATGCAGGTACGGTGGCGAAGTTCAACAGGATAGGCTGGATTAGACAGCCAGTATTCAATGTCAGAATGCTCAGGGTGGGCTGGGCGTATGATCGGAATCCAACCGCAATGTTGCCTGCTCCTTTTGCTCACATCGTGGGAGAGAGGGAAGAAACATGGGGTGAAGAAGCTGTCCTGTTCCATAACCCGAACGCTCGGCATCCCGTACCTCTAGGATTTTTTGGGGATCTGGTTGAGGAGTTCGTGGTCGATCGCGAACTGCTCACTGTAATCCCGGGATATCACCCAATGGGTTCCTTGACCATCAACATGACAATCGAAGATGCAATCGAGTCAACCGATATGACTCAGACCGAGACGCAAATGCATAAGCTCGGTGCGGAATGGCTACAAAGGCTGACCGAAATGAAGCCTTATCTTGAGGCAGAGGTCCTTCGGCAGCATCAAACATGGGAACGGTGAGTGTGGACAAATGTGATCAGCTCGCTCACTTGAGCAGCAGAAGCAGATCGGCGTCCCATGGGGACAACAAACAGCCGTCTGGGGCTCATCCGATTCTTGAAGACTCCCATGATCGATTCTCACTATACGCTCGTCGTTACATCAGACACTGCGCTTGAGGGGATTGGTCCCCTCAATGAACCCTATCCCATATTCAATAAGTAGTGGAAGCCGGAGGATACGAATTCTGGGATGATAATAACAGGCCGAGTCACTCATTGAGGTCTGTTTATGCCATCGACGGTTGTCAACGAAACCAGGTTGTGAAGCAGCGCGCCACGTCGATAGCGCGATCTCTGCATGATAACGACCTTTATCATGCACAAATTCGGGCGGCAAGCCCAAAGTGAACGCGATGTCTGCCAAGAATGCGATTCTACAAGTTGCTTTGATCGCTCCTGTCGCTGACTGCATTGACGATTTCGCACGATCTCAGAAAGTATCGCTTAGAGTTGGATTCCAAGTTGTTAGGTTCAATTTCGCGATTGCCGAGCGGCCTTAGGTTAAAGTAATCCGTGTTCTAAAGGAATAGTCTTTGTCAGGGTAGGTAAGTTTTTGATGGGCAATTCCAGTCGCCAATTCGTGACGGGAAGTATCCTCACGATTTTTCTTGCCTTTTGCCACATGCCCTCGTCAGCGCAGCTTATCGTGAGGGCCGGCGGAAGCCCAGGTATCGTATCGCGTATCGTTTCAGTGGACGATGATGTCTGGGTTGTCGGTCTGAAGGGAGTATACCGAGTTAACAGAAAGACGAATCAGGCAGTGTCGCTGGCCAACGACGCTCTAATGGTTTACTCCCTCACGCCCGTTGGGAAGGAAATATGGATTGGAACGATGTTGGGCGGCTTCAGTATCGACAGAAAAGCGAACCGAGCGGTGCCACTCACAGGAGATGCTGCAAGAGCGAACGACATCATTTCTGTCGGCGATGAGGCTTGGATCACAGGGATAAGCGATGTCTTTCATGTAGATCTCAAGACGAACCACACGGAGCGAATTAACGGGGACGGGGATTCATTTTGGGGACATAGGTTGATTTTGGCGGGCGATGAAATTTGGCTTACAGGGCTGAAAGGAGCGTCTAAAGTTGACCGAAAGACAAATCGGGCCGTGCCAATCGCTGGCGATTTCGGCTCTGTCTCTGCGATCGCCTCGATCGACCATGATACTTGGATAGGAAGTGAAAAAGGGGTCTTCCGTGTCGATCGAGATACAAACCTTGGTTCACGACTCGCTATTGACACCGGATGGGTACACAGCATCTTCCTCTCCGGTGATGACGTTTGGATCAGCGCACTAAACGGTTTTTTTCACGTCAGCAAGAAAACGAATGATACGGAAAAAATCGCAGGGCTAGATTACATGATAATCGGTTGCATCGCCCCCTTCGGTGAGGAAATCTGGGTTGGGGGGAACGACGTCTTCCGGGTGGACAAGAGGAAGAATCAAGCTATACCGCTCAACTGGAGCATCGGAGCAGTCACTTCTATTGTTGCCGTCGACGACGAATTATGGTTCGGAACTTCAAATGGTGCTTTCCGTATGGACCCGAAATCCAGGCTCACAGTCGATCTAGCTGGTTCACTTCCTATGATCTCTCGATTTTTTGGGGTTCCCGTCTGGTTTGAGGGAGATAGCTACCCAGTCGTTCACTCAGCCGGCCGGAGAGGCGAAGATTGGTACGACGCGTCGGAAGCTGATCCTATGGTGATCGATGCACCCGACAAAGCAGGGCTAGAGAAAAAGTTGAAAGATCCAACAAACTGGCTTAAGGCGACTGAGCAAGGTACGAATATTAGATTAAAGCCAGGTCGTATAACTCTGTATTTTTCTATACACGATAAGTACGGTAACACAAGCGGTTTGGAACCTTTGAAGATTGAAGGTTGGGTTCTCCCGACCTGGACACTTTCTTTTTTAATCCCTTTCATTGCCGTTAGCTTCTGTGGCCTCTGCCTTACTCTTGCACCTTGGGTCCGCTATTGCCATATGCTTCTAATGAACCCATTCGTGAGAAACTGGGCATCATTTGGTACCGTACCCCTGCTGCTGACCACCGTGCCCCCGGTTCGAAAACACATCTTCCGCCGCTATCTACGAACGATGGCTGGCGCAGAAAAATTCAAGACAATGGGCACCAAGTACATAGTCCCTGACACGAGATTCAACTTAGTCTCATTTGGTGAGACACTTTCTCGAGCCCCAGTTATTTGCCTGCATGGACAGTCAGGCGTAGGAAAATCGGCTTTCCTCGCTTATCTCGCCTCCGAATGCTCTTCGATGGTGTTACACGAGCCCTTGTTGCGTCGGCTCACGCCGGTATTCGTCGACCTGAGCATTGTGGGTGACCAAAATCCCGAGTCAATGGTGAAGGCTGAACTACGCAAGAATGGTGATTTAACGGATGAAAAAATCGTCGACGCGCTGCTAGATTATGGCGGATTTCTCTTTCTTTTCGATGGCCTTAACGAAGTCAGCGAGGTTTCCCAAACAGGTATCCTCCAATTTGCTGATGTACATCGAAACCATAGCTTTACATGCATATCTACACAGATCGTTACCGATGAATTACTACATATCTCCAAGCTGATTTCCGTCGATCCGCTCTCACCAGATAAGATCTTGGAGCTGATTCGGAGAAAATCGATAGACCTTGAAACAGGCCGGCAACTTTTCGACTCGGAACTGCTGATTGAAGAAATGACACCGGCTTGCTTCGCAATCTCCAACGTGCCTTTCCAACTCGAGCTGCTGATTGAAGTATGGGAGGCGCTGCAACAGGCACCACAAGGAATCGACGAACTTTATTCTTATGCCCTAGGCTCGATCATTGACAAAGAAGCATGGATCAAGAAAGGCCACGGTGACTACCCCGACATCCTCTGCGAGCTTGCTTTCACTCTATTGACGGAAAGACGTCCATTCGACCCAAAGAAGGACAACCTGCCAGATGAAATCAAATGGGAGCTCAAGGCAAGAAGGCTCTTTAACGACCGCGCAGGAGTTATGGAGTTCCGCCACGACCGCGTTCGTGCCTACCTAGCAGCACGCCACTTCTCACTCAGATGGCGCTCAATCTTAGTCGATGAGAGCACTGTGATCGATTCCAACTGGGATCCAATGATGGAGTTTTATCTAGAGAGAGAGCAAGATACAATTCGCGCCAAAGAGATGATGCTCTTGCTAGCATCTAAAGACCCAGATGCCACAATTCGGATAACACAATGGGGCCGCACCCACCACCCTGAACTCTTCACTGGATGGCTGGATCAGCTCGCCCACGAATTCGGCAAGAAGGTGCTTTTTGATTGAGCCTCGCCCCTTGTAACCACCGGACGACAGAAATCCCAAGACGATCGTTAACCGCGTCTTGCAGTTTTTGCTTGCTGCCGATATACCGTTCCGTTGTTTGCACAGAGGCGTGGCCAAGCAGAAACTGGATCTGTTCAAGTTCGCCTCCAGAGCTGTGGCACAGGCGGGCGCAAGTGCGCCGGAGGTCATGTGGTGCCAGATGATTTATGCCGGCCTGTTCAGCGCACCGCTTCACTGCATACCAAACCACGTTTGCTGTGACGCCAGAGGGTTGTAACATTTCTCCCTTCAAGACCTGCCGGAATACTTTGCCGTCGCTCACGCCGGAATGTCGGAGCCAGGCATCGACAAGTTCCTTGGCCCACCATGGCACCGGTACGGTTCGTATTCTTGCTCCCTTGCCGATCAGATTGACGATGACCCAGTGGCCCTCTCTCGATTGCAGCTGATCGAGGTTCAAAACCCACGACTTCCGACCGTCGCAACCCGCAACCCAACAGCAGTCCGACCATCGCTCCATCTCTCCAGCCGCGTAGATTGGTCTTCGAGGCAGCGTTCACTAGCTCTTGAGCCTCATTGCGCGTAAGCCACTTGCCCATCTTCCGACCGAGCCGCTTGACTCCTTTAACCCGTCGAATTCCAATCGCCAGTTCCGGGCTCATCCATTGGATCGGAGCCTTATCCCCTTCAAGCTTCGGATTTGGGTTGTTGATTTGACCGTCCTTTATCATGGACACATTCAATCAAAATGAAGCGGAATGTAAGGGGCGAAATGGAGAATCGATCCGTCAGCCTCGTAATTCCTCACACCGAACAGCCTCTTAAATCCCTGCAGCCGCCGCACGCTGCCCTCAAACGACAATCGGCCACGGGCGGCCTGAGTCGATATCGGGATGTCGAGGTTCCGATTCGGCTGATCCGTATTCATCGCGAAACTCATCAATAGCGACAAGGCATTCTCTCGCCAAACTACTTTCGGGAGTGAGGGCCTCAGTCCGAGCGAAAAGCTGTGCTCGCAGTCTGGGTACTGCGATCCCAAAAAGCTCCCTCGCACCAGCCCACCACCGTGACGGCTGATCACCAACAACCGCGTGCTGAAGCGCATTTTTCAAGGAGCCGGAAAACGCTTTGCTTTGCAATGCATGCTTTTGAAATAGCACCATCACGCCCTCCTCATCGGCCGTCTCGGCAATTGCCATCTCGAGGATTTGACTCTCTACGCTGCCTTCCGTCGCACGCGTAAATTGTTGATACGCTTCGTTTCGAAAACTGGCGTCGCGTTGTATTGCCACCGCGAGCTTCTGTGACAGCCACCAAATATCTCTTACTTTCGCCGTGGAGAATTCTCCTCTGGAGAGGAACTCGAGTAAGACGCGAGAGGCTGACTGGCTGTCAAGTCGCTCTAAAGCGTTATACCAGTCTGTCTCATTCAGGAAACCAGGTTCCTTCTCAGCAAGGACACTGAGGACATGCTCGGCCTCGACCGATGGTGATCTAGACAAGGCTGCCAGCACGCGGCGGAACCGGAACGGTTGCCACCATTTTTTGTCGATAAGCTCCATACCCTCGATGGTCGACATCGGTCTGTTGGAAAACGGCAGCAATTCGAGCCAATCATCAACTCTCCACCACTCGTTGTGATCCCAAAACCCATTTCGCTGTTTTTTCATATCCGCAAGCGTCTGCTTCAGGCCGTCGAGAAGAATATCTGCCGGCACTTCTTCACCAGCCAATACAAGTGCCAGGCAAAGAGTATGCAGCTCTTGTAGCGATTGAGCAAATTGGAGCAAAACTGCGCGAGTATTATCCCGCCTGCCATATGGCAAACCGTAAGCGATCGGCGCCAGCGCAAGCGCATGGTGGCGGTTTTCGCCCGTTGAATTCGCTCCAATCAGAACATCGATTGCATCGAAAATCGCCTCAGCATACGGCGAGGACTCTAATTCCGCCTGCTCGTTCCGGATCTGACGACGCAGTTTGACTTCCGAAAAATCCCGCCCGAAGGCGATCTGTTTCTGTTTTGCCGAACCATGCTCTCGCTCCCAGATCTGCTTAAGCACACGCGCAGCTGCCGTTCCAAAACCGTAAAGCCCGGATGCTGGCAGATATGTCTTCATCAACTCGAAAACCGCACTCCCGCCGATTGATGCAAACGCGCGTTCATAAAGCATGGTGTACCCCGTTGCGGCTGACGATCGGAGTTCAATGCTTGGCACTGTGCGATTCTGAATGGCGGTTGTCATTTCCTCGCGAGCGTTTCGCCAGCGGACCAGATCCTCGATCAAGAGCCTATGAAGGACGGGAAGTAGTTCTAAAGAAGCTAGGCGTCTTATGGCTTGAGCGATCTCGACTAATTGTGAGCGTGTCGTTGAAGTGGACGCAAGCACAACCTCTGCCCACCCGCCGATCACAGGGATAAGATCACTGTAAAGACTGCTGTTGGTACGTTCTGCTTCTTCAATTGCGTCGCCATGATCCCCTATCAACTCCGCATAAAAGGCTATATTTCTAACATCGGTGGTCGAGGCTCTCTCAATAATTGCTCGAACAAAGGAACCCGTAGGCGATTTGGACAGCGAACGCCGCAGGTCGTGAAATCTCTCTCCTAGCTCCCTGTCTCCGCGATGTTCCGGTGCGGTCAGCTCGATTTTCATTCCGACGAGTTTGTCGATCAGCTTTCCGACCGTGTTTGATCCGAAGACGGCCGCCGCAGAGCCCATAACTGCTTTCGAACGATGATCGTCCGCCACGAGGTCAGCCACGAAACCATCATCAATGATGACGTTTGCGGCTCGTAATTTGTCGTCGGTTCTTGATGGATTCGCCATACCCGCCCGGAGCCGGTTGGTCAGCGCCGTTGTCACGTCCTCAGGGTAAAGCTTGTAGGCTTCGTCGATGGCCCAGCCTCCGTTCTGATCTCCAACGGGGAAGGCCTCAGACTCGATCAGCGTTTTCACCTCAATTCCCAAGGAGGCACCATGACTGTGCCGCGCAGCCTCAAGCAATGAGCGCAGCCTTCGTACAGGGTCGGTCTCTGCATCAAGGATTTCCCGACTTGCGGTTGCAAGCCTTAACTCTGAATCAGGGTCGCCGATAGCACCGGCGTATCCCTTCCTCGCGAGACCGCTCCAGACTTCATCCTTTGCCGTGCGCAATATTTCTGTTGCCAGTCGCTCCGCCCCGCGAAAAAGAAGAGCCTCAATAACCGAGCTCTTTACTGCGGAGCTCACATCATTTGCTGCAAGCTTGGCGGAAAGTTCCATCCCGTCGAGATCGCCCTCGTGAGCAATCTGTGATGCCATTTTTTGACGTTCTGAGTCGGAGAGCTGGACAAAGACGCTCTCAAAAGCGGTTCCCAAGACTCCCGGACGGAAACGATGTGCGGACCGGAATGCTCCGAGGTAAACCTGACTATCTTCCTGTGAAACCAACGGCCAAACTTGCGTGGCGAAGTCAGGTTGGCCGGAAGTGATCATGAAGCCCACGGCGCGATCCACGGTTGCGGGGACATGCCAGCGCGTGGCAAAGGAGAGGACCTCATCCCGGACGGAATTCCAAACCAACGGCGACGACCGGTAGATCATTTCAGCGCTTAACATTGGATCGATCCGTAGCGTTTCAAGGATTGAGGCCGAAACAGCTTTTACACCTTCCTCTTCCATCCTCGACGCGCGCTCACAGGCGAATAGGACTGATTCCTCCCACGCGCGAAGATTAAGTGGACCCAGCCTAAGGTGAGATCTTTCGGCGTCACTTTCCAGCGCCTCTCGCATGAGAGCTTCGACTTCGAACGACGCATACCATTCTTGAAATTGCTGATGTTGGAAGGAGACCCCTACGTTTTCAAGTCCTGTGCGAACAAGCAAATGATGACTCGCCAGCGCATCGATAACGGTCATCGGCTCCAACAGAATTGTCATCTGTCCGTTATCAACCAACTGCTGCGCCACACGTACAACAACGGCGCGAGAGCTTTGGTTCGAGAGATTCGTCGTGCCACACTTCGTGGCTTCCACCGCAAGTGCCGTTAACATCGTTGTGTGATATCCGAAGACCGAAGCACGCAAAACATCGGCCTTTTCATCATCCTTTTCGTGCTCCGTGACAAAGACACGCATGATTTCTTCTTTGGTCGCTGGAAGCCTGTCGCCTTGCGTGTACGTGATCAGCGCCGTCAAATAAAGAGGTATTGATATCAGTTCTCGCACGCCGGCGGTTCGCCATGCATGATCGAGTAGCTTTTCTCCTTCCTCCCCGCGCACAGCTCGCGCGATCTCCAGCTGCTGGCGTTCCGTAAGCGTGTCAATCTCGATGATCGGTCCGGCGATCGGCACGTCCATTGCCTGACGGCGCGTGCTCATGACAATAGAGAGTCTGGGGAAATCCCGCTGAAGTCTCTTAATCTCGGTCCGCAGTCGGGA
>Ga0206970_10127_pt1 | contig 21675 bp, 15 predicted proteins | sample Alteio_BWOrgHeat_88_FD_152964 | JGI IMG/M metagenome (GOLD analysis project Ga0206970, IMG submission 152964) | Enriched cells from forest soil in Barre Woods Harvard Forest LTER site, Petersham, Massachusetts, United States -... | ecosystem: Environmental > Terrestrial > Soil > Temperate forest >... | reverse complement strand
GACAAAACATCCTGAAAATTGGGCAGCGTGAAACCGTTAAATCGCTGGGGCAGGTGCCTCAGGAACATCCCAGCGTGAGCCAAGCGGCCAATTTTGAATGGCTCCAAACCGTGCAACTTGCGATCAATCGCAAAAGAAAGCCAGAGGCGGAATAACGTCATAAAGATCCAAACTATGAAATTTATTGTTCCAGTTATTTGGCTTTGGGTGGCAATTGGCATTGCCAGCGTGCAATCCGTCACTGCGGCGACATGGGCGACCAATGCGATGAATTATGCCCGCGAATCCCACAGCGCCACTTTACTTCCCAATGGAAAGATATTGGTTGCGGGAGGTGAGGGCGCCGGTGGAGCTTCCACCAACGCGGAGCTCTATGATCCGGCCACTGGAAGTTGGACCCCAACCGGCTCGATGCACACCGCCCGCGAGTTTCATACAGCCACATTGCTGCCGAACGGCAAGGTGCTTGTGGCGGGTGGCAGTGGCCAGTCAAGCGCGGAGCTGTTTGACCCGGTGACCGGGGTCTGGACGAACACCGGTTCAATGAATTATTCGCGGACGCTTCACACGGCGACGTTGCTGCGAAACGGGAAGGTGCTGGTCGCAGGGGGAATCGGCGGAGCCTTGAACGGAGCGGAGCTTTACGATCCAGCCGCGGGCAGCTGGACATCAACCGGGACATTGCAAACTGGCCGGGAAGAGCACACGGCCACCCTGCTCCCGAACGGACAGGTGCTGATCTGCGGTGGCACAGCCGATGGATTCAACGCCGTTTCGAGCGCGGAACTTTTTGATCCGGCGGCCGGGAAATGGACCAATACCACTGCGATGAACGGCCAGCGGAGATTCCACACGGCGACACTGTTGCAGAATGGCCAGGTACTGGTTGCGGCAGGCTGGCTTCAGTATCAGGGCCAGATTTCCAGCGCGGAAATATTCAATCCTACGAATGCAACATGGACGACAATCAATCCGTTGAATGTCGCACGTTACAACCATACAGCCACGTTGCTGCCTAGCGGCCAGGTAATGGTCACTGGCGGTTGGGCCGGAACCGGAGGCATGACTGCGAGCGTTGAAATCTTTGACCCATCCACCGGAACGTGGACGGCAACCAATTCAATGAATTTTGCCCGTCTCAATCATACGGCAATTATGCTCGCCAGCGGCCAAGTATTGGTTGCCGGCGGATATGACAACGGGATTGGATATCTTTCCAGCACGGAAATTTATGACTATGCGACTGGAACGTGGACGAATACCGGCCCAATGACCCTCAACCAGTCATACCAGACAGCGACATTGTTGACCAATGGCAATGTGCTGTTGGCGGGAGGCGGAGGCGGTCTTGCGGGTGCGGAATTGTATGATTCCGCGAACGGAACCTGGAGCAACACCGGCAGCTTGAACATTGGACGCGGGGGCCACACCGCAACATTGCTGCCCAATGGAAGAGTATTGATTGCGGGGGGCTTCAACAACCCCGCGGATGTTCTTACGAACGCGGAACTCTATGACCCCGTGGTTGGAACCTGGCGTCTGACTGGCGCGATGACGACAGCCCGTGAGTTCCATACAGCCACGCTGTTGCCCAATGGCAAAGTGCTCGTTGCGGGCGGTGAAGGCATGGGCGGCATTTACCTTGGCAGCGCGGAAATATATGACCCGGCGAGCGAAACCTGGAAGACCGTCAGTTCAATGGCAACGAATCACATGGCCCACACGGCCACGCTATTGACTAATGACATGGTTTTGATCGCGGGCGGATACTGTGGCGCAGAGACGAATTATGTTCCGATTGGCTCGGCGGAACTGTTTGATCCAGCGAGTGGAACCTGGACCCCGGCGGGCGAGATGACGGTCCCGCGCGCGTATCACACGTCAACTTTGCTGCCCAATGGCGAGGTGCTCGTTGCGGGAGGGGACGGATTGTACAGTACATCGCCAACTACCAGCGCCGGCTATATTTATTCAAGTGCTGAACTTTTCGACCCGGTGACAGGAACGTGGACGGCAACCGGCTCCATGAGCACGTATCGTGAATATCACACGGCCACGCTCCTGTCGAATGGGAAGGTCCTCGCTGCCGGCAATGCAGCCTATTCGACCAACTCAGAGTTGTTCGATCCCGCCACCGGCACCTGGAGCGCGACAGGAAACATCTCGGTTTCAAGATTCAGGCACACGGCAACAATGCTGGAGAGTGGCAAGGTGCTGATGGCGGGAGGCAGCTATCCGGGCGGCGGAAGTTATTATTCCAGCGCAGAGCTTTATGACCCGGGCCTTGGTTACCCCAACACTTCCCAGCCGCAAATTACCACGATGACATCGCCACTAATTCCTGGCAGCAGTCTTGTGGTGACCGGCGGCCAATTTGGAGGCGTGACGGAAGGATCCTTCGGCAACACACAAAGTTCGGCAACTGGCTACCCACTGGTGCAGTTGCGCAGCTTGGAAAGCGGCCAAACGATGTTCCTGATGACGACCAATTGGGGCACCAATTATTTTGCCTCGCTGCCGGTAACAGGTTTTCCACCCGGTTATGCGCTGGGGACGGTGTTTGTGAACGGAATTGAAAGCACCAGCGCCATTTTAAATGTGAGCGTGCCAGTTCCTTTGGCCAGCATGTTGAAGCATCCTGTCAATTCAAGCAACGGCTTTCAGTTCAGCTTTACCAACAGCGTGAACGCCCTGGTGGGTGTGCTGATGGCCACGAATCTCTCGCAGCCGTTGACGAATTGGACCGCGCTTGGCGGAGTCATTGAAATCTCCCCCGGCCAATTCCAATTCACCGATCCACAGGCAACAAACGGAGGACAGCGGTTTTACCAAATCCGCAGCCCGTGACGATCCCGGGCCCGGGAAGCGTGCCCGGGACTTTTGCTCCTTTGCACCCTGGCGGCTTTGCGATAAAAATCCGTGTGGTTTTACGGTCATCCTTGTCTTAATCATTTGCACGTGCCTGCACCATGAGAATATTCACAATGATTTTAATGGTTGGAGCCATCGCCTGGTTCACTTGGGTGGTGGACATACAGGGCGGAAAGGTCTTGTTGCGGCAGCACAACTCCGAATCGTTTCCGCACGTGCAAGGCGTGGTTTCTTCCAGCGAGGTAACCACCAGCAGGGGTTCCAAGGGCCATATTTTTTATCATCCCTATATTGTTTACCGGTATTCCGTGGATGGCACGGATTACCGGGGTCATCGCTACCGTTATGATGGCCATCCTAACGACGAAGATTCGGTGAATGCCATCGTGGAGGCGCACCGGGGAGGTTCCGCAATTGATGTCTATTACAATCCGCAGGATCCGAATGATGCGTTGCTGTCCGCCACCGTGGACGCGGAGGATGTGGACCATCTATTTATGTTTACGCCGATGATCCTGGTGTTTCTTTGGGCGTTTATCAGGGCTATCCGGCAGCTGGATTCAGGCGAGTCGCCGGCTGCCGGTGGTGTGAAAATAATTACTGAAATGATGGTAACGCGGGCACGGTTGCCGCGGTTTCTGCCGGTGTCGCTTGGGTTGCTGGCGGCGGCAATTCTCTCGCTAACGGCAGGCATTTTGATGGCGACGGGCGTGCTGCGTCCGCCGTGGGAGGCGGGTGAATGGTCGTTGCCGTTCGTGTTGCTCGGCGGCGCGGTGGTGTATGCGTGGTGGTACCAGAAGGTCCAATCGGGCCAGCAGGATTTGGTGATAGATGAAGGCGCCCGGACATTTCAGCTTCCGCTGACGTATAAACGGCGCGAACAGACGCCGATGCCATTTTCACAAGTGCAGTCGGTGGTCTTGAATGAAGTGCGCCATTCGAGCAGGGGCGGTTCCTATTATACTTATATGGTGACGCTGAAATTGGAGGACGGTTCGCAGGAAAAGTTGGTTGAGCTTGGTCAGAACCGGGCGGAGTCGTTTGCGGACTGGCTTACGGGAAAGCTGTGCGTGGCGGAGGCGACTTTGGAGGCGGAGGCGGAAACCTGAAATCATCTTGGCGACTTCAACCAAAATACTATTGGGCGTCTTGATTTTGCTGCTGGCTCTGGCCGGCGAGCTGCGGGCGGCGGATGCGGAGAGTCCGGGCAATCCCAAGTCCATTCCAGAACTGCAAGCGGCGATTGAAAAGGTTTTGAAGGAAGAAAAGGTACCGGGCGCGGCCGTCATGATGGTTTCGCGCGACAAGCCGGATTGGGTGGCGTGCCTGGGCAAGGCCGATGTTGCCGCCAATACGCCGGTGACCGCCGATACGCTGTTTCGGCTCGGCTCGGTTTCAAAGGGCTTTGTCGCGCTGGCGGCGTTGCAGTTGCAGGAGGCGGGAAAGCTCAAGCTGACGGACACGGTGCGGCAATGGGCGCCGGACGTGGCGTTTATTAATCCTTGGGAAGCGGGCGATCCGGTGCGGTTGGTTCATTTGATGGAACACACCACTGGTTTTGATGAGATGCATTTGCGGGAGTTTGCGCTCAATGATCCGGCGCCCATCGCGTTGAGGGATGCCCTGGCGTATGGCGCCTCGTCGCGGGTCTGCCGCTGGCCGCCGGGCACCCGGATGGCGTACTGCAATTCCGGGCCGGCGGTCCTCGCAGCGGTGATTGAAAAAGTTTCCGGCGAACGATTTGAGGATTATGTGCAGGAGCATTTGTTCAAGCCGCTGCATATGGATGGCGCCAGTTATTTTTATACGCCGGAGGTGCAGCAGAAGCTGGCCAAGCTCTATCATGCGGATGGCATTACACCGTACCCTTACTGGCATATAGACTACCGGCCCACGGCGGCCATCAGCGCTTCGGCGCGCGACATGGCCAACTATTTGCACTTCTATCTTCAGCGTGGGAGCCTCGACGGCACACAACTATTGCAGACTGCGTCCGTTGAGCGGATAGAAACGACGGAATCCATGCCATCGGCGAAATTGGGCCCGATGCTGAATTATGGCCTGTACAATTACGACATTCCGGATGGTGCCTTTGTGTTTCACGGGCACAACGGTGCGGTAATGGGCGGGATGACACAAATGGCCTATCTTCCTGAACAAGGCCGGGGCTACGTCCTCATGCTGAATTCAGGAAACTTTTATGCCGCGTTCCAAATTGGGAAATTGCTCCGCCAGTATCTGACGCGGGACCTGACTCCGCCGCCGCTGCCGCCGGCGGCAGCGGTTCCCGCCGATTTGCAGCGGCATTATGCGGGATACTATGAGCCAATCAGCCCCTCGTTTGAGTGTTTTAGTGGATTTGTGCGCCTGGTGTTCGTGCACCATTTGACATTCAGCACCAATGGACTTTCCACCAGCATCTATGGCTTTGCCCGGCAGAAATGGGTGCCCATGTCGGAACGGTTGTTTCGCATGCCGGAAGAATCCATCGCTCAGATCGCGTTGCTGCCGGATGCAGATGGAAACGTGCTGATTCAATGTGGCTTTGCGACCTTCAAGAAGATTCCCGCATTGGAATTTTGGGCGCAGATTGTGGCGGCAGTCGTGGTTTCAGTGTTGGTGGTGAGTTCATTCGTGGTTGCGCCGATTTGGATTTTCCGAAAATTGCGGCGCAAGCATTACATCATGGGGCCGCTGGCGATTCGTATTTTGCCATTGGCCAGCGCGGGGCTGCAGGTAATGTTCGAGCTCCTCATTGTTTACGGATTCCGGGGTGTTTTGACTGGCAAGTATGTTGATGATGTCAGCCTGGGTGAGCCGACTTTTTTGACGGTGAGCATCATGTTGTGCAGCGGCGCGTTTCCGGTCGTGGCTCTGGCAGGCTTGTTGGTGGCGTATCGCGAAAGGAACACACCGATGAACCGGGTGTCTTACTGGCATTCGGTGCTGGTCGGGGCCGCAGTGGCCGGTACGGCGATTTATTATGGGTACTGGGGTCTGGTTGGGCTGAGGCTTTGGGCCTAAGCCGAAAAATATGGCGGGATGCTTCAATTGTTTTTTTTGACGGGGCTCTGGCTGGCCGGGTTGCGGCGGTTGATCTTTGACAATATAAGGAGTTTAAGGATTGCGGAGTTGATGGGGCGCGCGGCAGAGCGGCCGGCGACTGGTTTGATGGGCCGGATGAGGTTTAACCATGGAGAATGCAAAGCGACAGGCTGAACGTGGAAGATTAAAAAAGATCAGCATGCCACAGCGTTGTGCTCCATTTTCAGCCGCGTCAACCCCCCGAAAGAGTTGCCTCATTTCCCACCAATCAATTTGACACCGCTTGCGAAAATCGCTAAACCCTTTCCCACACTTATGCAACCCATCCAACTTCAGTGGATTGATTACACCATTCTCATCGCTTACGTCGCATTTGTAATCGGAATCGGCTGGACACTTGCCCGTTACATGAAGACCTCGTCGGACTTTCTGACGTCTGCGCGGTCCATTCCCACATGGGTGACGGGTTTGGCGTTCATTTCCGCGAACTTGGGCGCGCTGGAACTCGTGGGCATGGCCGCGAGCGGCGCCAAGTACGGCATTGCCACCGCGCATTTCTACTGGGTGGGTGCGATTCCCGCGATGATCTTCCTGGCGGTGTTCATGATGCCGTTTTACTACGGCTCCAAGGCGCGCTCGGTGCCCGAATATTTGAAGATGCGTTTCGATGAACGTGTGCGCGCTCTAAATTCCATTGCCTTTGCAATCATGACGATTTTTGCCTCTGGCATTTCCATGAACGCGTTGGCCAAGTTGCTGAACCAGTTGCTTGGCTGGGATTACAACGTGGCACTCTGGGTCTGTTCCGGCGTCGTGCTGCTGTATGTTTTGAAAGGCGGTCTGACCTCGGCCATTTATACTGAAGTGTTGCAATTTTTCATGATCGTTCTCGGTTTCGCGCCGGTCGTTTATCTCGGCTTGAAAGACGTGGGAGGTTGGGGCGCGATGAACCACCAGCTACAGACGGTCGCAGTGACTCCCTCTGCACTCTACCTCAAGGACGCCGGCATTACCTACGCTCCTGACGCTTGGACGAGCGCGTGGCGGCCGGTGCTGGCCGGCTCGGAACATAATCCGATGGGCGTGGATTGGTTCGCGATGATCTTCGGCCTCGGCTTCGTCTTGAGTTTCGGCTACTGGTGTACCAATTTTCTCGTCGTGCAGCGCGCCATGGCAGCGAAGAACATGACCGCCGCGCGCAACACACCGCTGGTGGCGGCGGTGCCGAAAATGTTCTTTCCGTTCCTCGTCATCGTGCCGGGTATGATCGCGGTGGCCTTGACCGCGATGCCGGATAAAAATTACCGCATCCCGCCACCGATCCTTTCGGAGGCAACTTATGCCAAGGCGGTTGACGCAGTTAAAAATGCCAACCCGGCGGATCCCGCTGCCGCTGTGAAAGCCGTCGGCGACGCCTTGGGCAAGAAAGTGGCCCCGGACAAAATTGCTTCGCTGGTCGCCGCCAATGCTGCCAGCAAACTATCAGATACCCAGATCAAGCAGGGGATTTACAACGGCATCGCCGAAAATTATTACGACGGTGTAATTCTTTCGCTGGTAAAAAAATATTGTCCGCCTGGACTGCTCGGTCTCGCACTCACGGCCTTGCTCGCGTCTTTCATGTCTGGCATGGCCGGCAATGTCACCGCTTTCAACACCGTGTTTACTTACGACCTTTATCAAAGTGTGCGCCGCAACTGGCTTGATAAAGCCCGGCCCAGCACCATTACCTACAAAGATGGAAAAACCGAGGATGTTATTGTCACTCCAAAAGATCCCGCAGATTCTCACTATTTCTGGATGGGCAAGTTTATCACTGTGGTCGGCATTGTGTTAAGCATTGGAGCAGCGTATTTCGCCTCTAAATATGACAACGCTATGGACATCATCCAGCTCGTGTTCGGTTTCGTGAACGCGCCGCTCTTCGCGACCTTCCTGCTCGGCATGTTTTGGAAACGCACGACGGGGACCGGGGCATTCTATGGCTTGTTTGCGGGCATCGGAGGATCAACCATTTTCCACGCGCTGACCATTGCGCACGGCAACATGCCTGGTATCAAGGGGGGATATGTGCATGTAGTCCAGGAGTTCCCTAGTGAAATGGCGCAGAACTTCTGGCTGGCCGCGTTTGCCTTCCTCGTTTGCTTTGCATTTACACTTGTAATTTCACTCGCTACCAAATCCATGAAGACCGACGCTGAATTGAAAGGCCTCGTTTATTCGCTCACGCCGAAAATCGTGGATAACAACATCCCGATTTACCAGAGGCCTGCCGTTGTGGGGGTTGTGCTGTTGATTGTGTGCGTGATTTTGAACTTTATTTTCTGGTGAGAAAGCCGGTTGTTTGAAATCGCAAATTAAAAACTAAAAATCAAAATAAATTTATGGGACTCGATATTCGCTGGCCAATCGGCCTCATGTTCACTCTCATCGGTGTACTGCTCACCGCTTTTGGCGCGGTCAAGAAATCCGACTCCATGTCGCTAGACATCAACATCAATCTGGTCTGGGGCGTGGTGCTGCTCATTTTTGGCGTGCTGATGCTGTTCGGCGCGATCTCCGGAAAGAAGAATCCGCCGTCCGCGTGACGTAGTGGCACGGGCAGGGTGCCCGTGGGCAGTGTCCTAGTTTGAAAATTGGAGCGCGGGTCTGTGACCCGCAGCCGCTGCGCCAGACAGAACAGTTGGAAACAGGTTGAAGCGCCTTGAAATTAGAACCTTGCTGCGGCTCACAGAGCCGCGCTCCACAAATTAGGACACTACCTGCCCGTGCGAATCATTGACCCAACTGAAACACACAGGCAAGATGCCTGTGCCACTACTTATAGATATGAAACTCCAAGAACTCTCCGACCACGTCGCGGCTGAATTTCAAAAACACTACGGCCGTCCAGCCCGCTGGATTGTGGCTGCGCCCGGCCGCGTCAACGTCATCGGCGAACACACCGATTACAACGACGGCTTCGTGCTGCCGATGGCCATCGAACGCTACGCCGTCATGGCCGCCGATGCGACAGGCGAGCCTGGAAAAATTTCTATTTATGACGCGCATTTCAAGGAGAGCGCGACGATTGACATTTCCACGCCCGTTACCAAGGGCCAGCCCAAATGGTCCAACTACATTCGCGGCGTGCTCGCCGGTTTTCAGCACCGCGGCGTGAAAATTCCCGCGCTCGACGTCGCCTTCATGTCCACCGTGCCGCTGGGCGGCGGCTTGAGTAGCAGTGCCGCGTTGGAAGTTTGCACCGCCACCTTGATGGAAGCCGCCACGGGCAGGAAGATTGACCCCGTCGAGAAGGCGTTGCTCGCACAAAAAGCCGAGCACGAATTTGCCGGCGTGCCCTGCGGCATCATGGACCAGTTCATTTCCGCGCTCGGGCACGAAGGCCATTTGCTGCTGCTCGACTGCCGCACGCGCAAGACCGAGCTGGTGCCCATGAGCGATCCCTCCGTGGAGCTGCTCGTCGTGAACACCAACGTGAAGCACGAGCTGGGCAGCGGCGAATACGCCAAACGCCGCGCCGAATGCGAGGAAGCCGCGCACATCCTCGGCGTAAAATCCCTGCGCGACGCCACCGCCGACCAGCTTGAAAAGGCCAAGGGAAAGTTGAGCGAGGTCGTTTACCGCCGCGCACGGCACGTCATTGGTGAAATCGAACGCACCGTCCATGCCGCCGAAGGCATCCGCCACTCGAACTGGCCAACGGTCGGCAATCTCATGTACGCCAGCCATTATGCGTTGCGCGACGATTACGAAGTAAGCTGCAAGGAGCTGGACGTGGTCGTGGATATCGCCGAGGAAATTGGCTACAAGGGCGGCGTTTACGGTTGTCGCATGACCGGCGGCGGTTTCGGCGGTTGCTGCGTGGCACTCGTAAAAGCCAGCGCCGTGCCCGAAATCACGAAACGGATTGCTGCGGAGTACAAGGCCAGGACGGGAATTGACTCAGTGATTTTTGCCTCACGCCCGGCAGCCGGGGCGACCATTATAAAGGGCTGAAGCCGGCGTTCAAACACGTCTCAGCGTAATGTCGCCGCCGTCCGAATCGCCGGTGACGACACCATCCATTCCCTCGATAATCCAGGGACACGTTTTGCGGGTCTGCGCCTCTTGAATCATTGTGTCCAGCGAATACATCCACGCCGCAATAATCTGTTCCGGCCGGCCATCAACTTGATTTTGTCGAAGCTCTTCTGCCAAAAATTCTCGATGCTCCGTAATGCCTGCTCGAAGCGCGCTGCACATTTCAATGACCGTGCGCGCATCATCAACACCCGAACAGGTTGTAAATCTGGAAAACCAACTGCGCACCTTCTGTGAACGGAGACAAAGCCTCGCCGCCAGGTCAAGCAGTTGCGCCCAATTGGGAAGCAACTCTCCCGCGAACCGGATCGCTTTCAAATTCTCATGGGACTTCGTGCTCATCTGGGCTAATCACATAGAACTGAGCCATGTCCCAGAAACGATGTCAACCCCGAAAGCGGACGGGGCATCGGTTTGGCGTATGTTGACACGGTCCTGACTCCCTCGCCCCGCCCAAGCGGGGAGAGGGTTGGGGTGAGGGGATTTAACAAAAAACTAAAGGCCTCATCTGCCTGACCCTCACCCCTGCAGTGCGGGCAGGAACGCCGTCACCGGAATTTAACGCAACAGCAAAGATTCTGCATTGACGCGAAAGTCGTTGTTTTGGCAAACTCATCCACTCTATGAGTAAAACTGCTATATTGGCTTTCACGATACTCCTGGCCTTCTTTCTCGCCCCGGAAGAAAGCAATGCCCAAGTTGATTTTGGCTATGTTCCTGTCGGCTCCACCAATACCTATGACTTCTCTTTCAGCGGCGGGGTATGGAACGGAACAAACTTGGTGATGACGGTCGAAGAGTTCATCGGGCCGGACGCTGGTGAATTCTCGGTCAATCCAAGTTATGCGGGAGACACGCTTCTTTACGGATCCAATTATCCCTATGTCATGAGCTTTACGCCGACCGCCGCCGGATTTGCCTCCGCGACGTTCACCAATTTTGAGACGCCACATCCCCCCTTTGGGGCCGGCTCGGCTCCAGTCCAAGGCGTCGGGATTCCCGCCGCGCGTCCCGGCAGCGGGCCGATTGTGCCGGAGTTGGCGCCGCTGGAGGCGGCGATGACCAACTATCTGGTTTCCCATCAATTTGAGGCGGGAACCATCGCCTTGATGTATAACAGCCTCCTGGTTTTCCGCCAGGGCTACGGCTGGCGCGATACCAATTTTACGCAGGTGATTCATCCCGACAACCTGTTCCGCCTCGCCAGCGTCTCGAAGATGTTCACCGCTTCCGCCATCACGAAATTGATGGATGAAGGCGTTATCTCCAACGGAACCCTGGTTTATTCCTATCTGGGGATTTTGCCCTGGAATGGCATTACCGGCTCCAGCGGCACCACCAATGTCCTGACCGATGGCCGCATCACCAACATCACCGTGGGCGAGTTGCTCAATCATTCCGGCGGGTGGAACCGGGACGTCTCACCGGTGGGCGATCCGCCTTTTGACACCGTTGAGATTTCGGAACAGATGGGGCTGAATTATCCTGCCACGCAAACCAACGTCATTAGCTGGATGTTCTCCAAACCCCTGGACTTCACGCCCGGCACGACCAACGTTTATTCCAATTTTGGCTACCAAATCCTTGGCCGGGTCATCGAAAAAGCCAGCGGCATGCCTTACATCAAATATATACAGAATGTGCTGCTCGGTCCCTCCGTCCTCGCAAATTCCATTGCCCTCACCAACATTATCCCCTGCCGCAGCCGTCCTCGCGACCTGGCACCGTGGGAAATTTGGTATGAGGATTATCCCACGCTCTTTCAATCGGCGGTGGACTATCCCACCAACCTTCAGGTGCGTTGGGCCAATGGCGGCGGCTATTACGAATCGTTTGACTCCTTTGGCGGGCTGTCGGCTTCGGCTATCGGTCTGTGCAAGTACCTTTTGAATTATTGGGAAGGCGGTGACCAGCGTTATCCCGGCGAATACTACGACTGGGGATACATCTTCTATGGCAGTCTGCCAGCCACCACCACGGTCCTGCACCAAAGCATCACCCAGAGTCCAACGGCTACGAATGGAATCGAATATTCCGTTCTCTTCAACGCGCGCGACGCCGACCCCAACGACAACGAGGAGGCGGACAATGCGGTGCTGGCTGCGACGGCTGCCATCACTTCCTGGCCCACCAATGGCGGTGGCAGTATCCAATGGCAGGCTGGCGCTGTCTCTGTCAACAAGAACGCCCCCAGTGTCACTGTCAATCTGGCCCGCACCGGGTCGTCCACCCTGCCGGTGAAGATCAGCTACACCACCTATCCCATTACGGCGGGGCCGACCAATTACACGACCACTGCGGGCATCATCTCTTTCGCCGCCAACCAGACCAGCCAGGCCATTACCATTCCCATCTTGAACGATGGCGTGAGTGAAGGCACGCGCACGTTTTCGTTGGAATTGATTTCCGCCTCGGGCGGCGCCTGGTTCGGGACGAACCTCAGCAGCATCGTCAGCATCGTGGACACCAACGCCGCGCCGCGGTTCATCGGCAAGCCGGTTTTGCAACCGGGCGGGATCTTCAATGCGCAATTTGCCGCCGCGGCGGGAATGATCTTGAGCCTGCAAGTTTCCACCAATTTGACCGCCTGGCAGACATTGAAAACCTTCACCAACATGGTGGATCCCTCTACCGTAACCGACTCTACAGCGAACACGCGACGATTCAGCTACTACCGCCTCGTCAATCCATGATGGTGCCAATATAAATTGGCGGTGTTGGCATCTTTGGCGGTGCCGGTCCATCTTGGAAAATATGGGGCTGTCACCGGGACTGGGGCGACGATTTTGAGGGTTGAATTTTAAACCGACGTAACGCAGACAGTTTTGTATGGTATCCGGCGGGCTGGGCACTCTTTGGCTTTTACTTTTCACGATGGTAGCTGCCAGCCTAGTATTGCCTAGTGTCTAAATAGACAGTATCGTCTTCGTTGCTTGTTGAATTATGGCACCCACGACTAAACGGCCAGCGCTTTTAAAAAATCTATATCAACGGCTTGATGACAAGGCATTAAAGCCGGGCGATAAATTTTACGAGCCGATTTACGCCCACGAAGGATGCGAAGACCCGGTTGCATTGATGCAACAGCATATCGAGTGGAGTAATACTGAGAGCATCCAGATGTTTTCCGGGTTTCGCGGTTCGGGTAAAACCACAGAACTCTTTCGCCTTCAAAAAGGTCTTGAAGAAAAGGGCTACTTCGTCCTCTACGGCGATGCCCTCAAATATCTAAATCCCGCCCAGGAAATCGACATCACAGACCTGCTTATCGTGTTGGCCGGCACCTTTAGCGATGCCCTTGAGAAAGCGGGAATTGGCAGCATAGGCCATGATTCTTATTGGGAACGCCTGAAAAATTACCTAGTCACCACCAAGGTTGAATTGGGTGAAATCGGTTTGCAGGCTGGAGCTGACCTTAAGCTCAATTTGGAAACATCGCCTACCTTCCGGCAACTGCTTCGCGAAAAACTCTCCAATCGTATCGGTGAAATCAAACGGGATGTTGACCGCTTTTTTGAAGATGGCGTCAAGGCCATCCATGCGAAGCATGGCAACAAAGTGCCTGGCGTTGTCTTTTTGTTCGACCAGATGGAGCAAATAAGGGGCACGCTTTCAAATGAACAATCGGTCATTGACAGCGTGGCACGTCTTTTCGCCCAGCACCTGAAGCGGTTGGAAATACCGTATATGCACATGGTCTATACGGTGCCGCCATGGTTAAAATTCGTTTTGCCAAACGCCGTCCAAATCCAGATGTTGCCCAGCATCCGTCAGTGGAACAATGATGCCAGTCGCACAGAATACAAACCTGGCTGGAAGGCCTTGCGGTCACTAGTACACCGGCGGTTTACGGACGGTGATTTTGAGCAATTTTTTGGCAGCAAAGGTCCGCACCATGATAAGGCGGACAAACTGCTTGCCGTTTGTGGCGGGCATTTCCGTGACCTGCTCATTCTGCTTCGCGAGGCTGTGCGTCGCACCCCGCAGTTGCCTGTGACCGAGGAAGCGATTCAAAGCGCCATTACTGCCGTTCGCGGAAACTATCTGCCCATTGCCATTGATGATGCCATATGGCTGAATGAAATCGAGCATGTCCGTGATACCGTGTTGCCTAATACCGATCCCGCCAGCGTCAACCGCCTCACCCGTTTTCTCGATACTCATTTCGTCCTCTATTTCACAAACGGCAAGGAATGGTATGACATTCATCCGTTGATCAGGGATGAGGTGGCGGAAATTGTCAAACGCGATGCCGCCCGCAAGACCGTTCACAAGCCATGAGCCTGGAAGTTCAGTCGAAAACGGAAGCGTTGGCCGCCCGCTACAACTTGCCCGCACAGCCTGAATGGCAGCAATTCCTCAATCACTTTGATCTTTCGGAAAGTTTTGCGCTTGTCGTGTTGCTCGTGGCGGATGCCGACGGCGCGGAGCTGTGCCGCATGGAACTGGAGAAACAACTTCAGCGCGAAGGCAAAAAACTCGTTTCCTTTGACGTTTCCAACCCGGATGATCTTCGCAATCTTCCATCAAAACTTTTGACCACGCAGCTTCCAACGGATGCCGCGGGTTTTTGGGTTGCCGGCGTGGAACCGGATTATTCCCCAAATGTCTCTGCATGGAGGGAAGCTTGGAGAATTGTCATGCATCGCTTGAATCCTCGGCGTAATGAAATCCGCCGCCGGTTCAACTGCTCCCTCATTTTTGTTGGTGCGCCATGGTTGCAGGAAACCATTCGCGAAATTGCGCCCGACCTCTGGTCAGTCCGCACGCTTGTTGCTCGGATTGAGCCGCAGGCCATATCTGAAATTAAATCCATCATTTCGGAAAGACAATCTTCTGATGCGGGAGGAGTCAAATCTGGCGGCGATCCGTTGTTTGCCTTACAAGAGGCTGAAAAGTTACGCGGCATTCCAGGCAAGGAATTGGCGTTGGCTGGCCTATTGCAGCGGGCGGGACAAGGATTTGCCGCCCGCACTGATTGGCGTTCTGCCGATAAGGCCTATACTGAAGCGTTAGAACTCAAAGATAAGTTTGGAGCACCGCCCGAAAGCCGCCTCCTTACCTTGCTCGAATTGGCGTGGATCTGCCAAGCATTCGCTAATACACATCGCTCACTTGACTATGCTCAACAAGCATTAGTTTTGGCACAACAAGCCGGTAATCGGATTGCTGAAGGTGGTGCCTTTAGCATTCTGGGCCTTGCCTATGCTGACCTAGGCGAGATGAGCAAGGCTATCAATTTCAACGAGCAAGCATTGGCAATTACTCGTGAGATTGGCGATCAACAAGGGGAAAGTGCCAACCTCGGCAATCTTGGTAATGTGTACGCCGCTCTGGGTAACATTCAAAAGGCCTCGGAATTCTATGAACAACAATTAGAAATTGTCCGCAAGATTGGCGACCGACAAGGAGAAGGCAATGCTCTTGGTAGTCTAGGTAGTGCGAATATGGCCTTGGGGAATGCACATAAAGCCATTGATTTTCTGGAGCAAGCACTTAGGATAGTGCGCGAAATAGGAGACAAGCAAGGAGAAGGCACCATTCTCGGTAATCTCGGCATAGCCTACGTTGCATTGGGTGAGGTAGCAGAGGGAATCAAGTTTTATGAGCAGAGACTGGCGGTTGCTCGCGAAATTGGTGATAAGCGTGGGGAAGCTTCAGTTTTCGGCAATCTCGGTATCCTTTACTCCAATTCTGGCGACGAATACAGGGCAATTGAATTCTATGAGCAACAGTTGAACATAGCTCGTGCAATTGGGGACAAACATGGAGAAAGCAAAGGGTTGTGGAATTCTGCATTGGCCCTGAACCATTTGGGGGACCGGACGCAGGCAATTGCCCGTGCCGAGGCGGCGTTAAAGATCTTTGAAGCTATTGAACATTCCGACGTAACTAAAATTCGTGCTACCATAAACAAGTGGCGCGAAAATGAGCAGGCAGCCAAGTCTCATTCCTGACGAAAAAGGTTTCCTCTGCTGTCAGCGAGCCATCGTTCCACCGGTTCGACTAAATTCCGTTTTATATTCCCCGGGCACATGCTTTGTGGGTCCAAGGTCTAAAATCCAATGTCCCAAGTCTGAGTCAGCGCTTACAGAGACTTTTCTACTCAGCGGGTACGATTGTATTCCCCGGGAACATGACAAGGGATGGGGACGTGGTAGGATTGGGGCAGATCTTTGAAAACTGAAGTAGTTGATAGGGGGATGGTTGATAGTTGATGGATATCATATTACGGGCCTTCAGCCCGAAGGCGGGTTGACTCCGTGCCGCGAATGTATTCCCCTCCGTTTTGCCAGCAAATAAAGATTGTCACCCATTCTTTCTGTGCTATTCTGAGAACCCTTTTTCCGATGCGGAATCGCTTCGGGGGAAGGACAACGGCCTTATCGCATTCGTGTGAATGCGGCTTGCCGCGCCGACTGGTCACGTCGAAGTCCGACGAAGACGGAAGCGCAGCGCAGGCGGGCCATAACAACATCAAACATAATCCCGTGTTCCGCGGGATGCCCTGAAAATTCGGGGTCCTAACAAAGGAAAATTGCAAGCATGAGTACGACTATCGGTGTAAAAGAATTGTTGGAAGCAGGCGTCCATTTTGGACATCAAACGAAGCGCTGGAATCCCAAGATGAAGCCTTTCATCTTCGACGCGCGCAACGGGATCCACATCATTGATTTGAGCAAGACCGAGGCCCAGTTGGAGGCGGCCTTGACCTATCTCAGCAACTCTGTCCGCAGGGGCGGGAAAATTTTGTTCGTCGGCACCAAGAAGCAGGCGCAGCAATGCATCAAGGAAACGGCCAAGGAAACCGGCCAGATGTTTGTCGTGGAGCGCTGGCTCGGCGGCACCCTGACCAATTTCACCACCGTCAAAACTTCCATCAAGCGTCTCAAGGAAATTGAGAAATGGGAAACCGACGGCACGCTTTCCAACTACGTCAAGCAGGAGCAGGCCGCCATCCGCCGCGAAGGCGCGCGCCTGTTCAAGTATTTTGACGGCATCCGCGATCTCGACAAGATGCCCGCCGCGCTGTTCGTCGTGGACGTGAAGCGCGAACACAACGCCGTGGCCGAAGCCAAAAAGCTGAAGGTGCCCGTCGTGGCCCTCGTGGATACGAACAGCGATCCCGATGATGCGGATTATCCGATTGCCGCGAACGATGACGCCATCCGTTCGGTGCGCCTGATTCTTCAGGCTGTGTCGCAGTCCATCACCCAGGCCCGCGCGGAATTTGAATCCAAGAAATCCCGCCGTGTGAATGAAGAAGCCGCCCCGGCGCCTGCCGAAGCCGCTGCTCCGGCTGCTGCCGCTCCCGCTCCGGTCGCCGCGTAAAACTAGTTTAATTTGACGGACGGAAGCGCTTTCACGCCTTCCGTCCATCAATCATCAACTTTTAACTATCAACTTTATGTCCGAAATTACTGCAGCAAACGTGGCCAAGCTCCGCGAAATGACGGGTGTTGGCATGATGGAATGCAAAAAGGCCCTCGTCGAAGCCAAGGGTAACATCGAGGCTGCCGTGGATCTGCTCCGCAAATCCGGCGCGGCCAGCGCCGCCAAGAAGTCCACCCGCGAGGCCCGCGAAGGCGTCATCGCGCAATACATCGCGCCCGGCGGCAAGTCCGGCGTGCTCGTGGAAGTGAACTGCGAAACCGATTTCGTGGCGCGCAACGACGCGTTCCGCGCCTTCGCGGATGATATTGCCAAAAAGATTGCCGGTAATCCGCACGTTCATCTCGAAGCTGAACGCGAAGCCGCCGTCGGCAAGATGGGCGAGAACATCAAGATTACCCGCAACGCGCGCCTGGATGTTCATGGCAACGGCCTCGTGGCCGCGTATATCCACACCGGCGCCAAAGTCGGCGTGCTCGTCGAAGTCGGCGCGGGCAAGCCTGAGACCGTGACCAAGGACGAATTCAAGCAACTGGTGAAGGACATCACGCTGCAAATCGCGGCGGGTTTCCCGCACGCCGTTTCCCGCGAACAAGTGTCGCCCGAAGTCATCGCCAAGGAACGCGAGATTGCCGCCCAATCCGACCGTTTGAAAGGCAAGCCCGCCGCCGCCATGGAGAAGATCCTCGCCGGCGTCATGGACAAGTTTTTCCAGACCTACTGCCTCGTGGACCAGGGCTTCGTGAAGCGCAATTCCGAAGTCAGCGTCAAGGAACACGTCGCGCAGATCGGCAAGCAGTTGGGCGATGAAATCACCATCCGCCATTTTGTCCGCTTTCAAGTGGGCGAAGCGGTGGCGTGATTGCCGCGCAAGTTTTCAAGGCGTCCGGCAACGGACGCTTTTTTTCTTTTCTCAATAAGGCCGTACTGCCTCAAAACTTGATAATTCCAGGAGATCCGCTATAGTTAAACTCGCCGCCAGACGTCAGTCGGTGTGCATCAAACAACAAGAGGCAACGATATGCGGAACAAGCGGAAGTTCTGGCCCGGCCAAATCAAGGCGGCGCGCTTTTTGGCAGTTTTTGTGGTTCCATTGATGCTGTCAATGCGCGCTTTTGCGCCGTCCACTCCGTTGCCGTTTCAACTTTCCATAACGCCGCCGGACTCGGATTCTTTTGTGGTAATTACGGCGTCCAATTTTGCCATCGGGGAATACAGGCAGTTAAACCTTCAAGTGAGTACCAACTTGACGACGGCAAATTGGGTAAATATAGAAACTAATTTCATAAGCGTTCCCGGACCATCTTACTTTTCTTACAAGGTGCCGCGCGCACTGGGTCCTGTGTTTTTTCGAGTGGCTGGGATACTTAATTAATTGATTCCTGCCTGATTGCCTTAACCATGCAAATGTGGCTTGGAAGAGCCGGGACACAGTGAGATCACGCCGATGGCCCGTTCGCCTGTTTGACAGGTAAACCTAAATCGCCGTGACGATGACTTGTCGTGCGGCGGTCTTTTTGCAAAACTGCGGGATGCTTGAAAATTCCATCCGCCGCACGCCGCGTCCGCAGGACTTGATCGGCATGTCCACGCAGGAACTGCGCGATACCTTTCAAATCTCCCAAATTTTTGCGCCCTGCAAAATCACCGGTCATTTCACAGATCTGGACCGCCTGTTCGTCGCCGGTGTGATGCCAGTCGCGAGCCCCATCGAACTGCCCAACCACAAGGAAACCGGCCGCGCATTTTTTCTCGAACGCCGTGAACTCGGTGCCATCAACATCGGCGGCCCCGGCAAAGTCATTGCTGATGGCCAGACCTTCGCGCTTGAGAAGCTGGATTGCGTCTATCTGCCAATGGGGACCAAGTCCGTTTCCTTTGCCAGCGCCGATGCCAACAATTCCGCGAAATTTTATTTGTTGTCCTGCCCCGCGCACAGCGCGCATCCGGCGCGCATGATGAAATCGTCCGAAGCCGCGCCCGTGCATCTCGGCGCGCAGGAGACTTCCAACAAGCGCACGATCTACAAATTCATCCACCAGGGCGGCATCCAAAGCTGCCAGCTCGTGATGGGCCTGACCGCGCTGGAGCCCGGCAATGTTTGGAATTCCTTTCCGCCGCACACGCACTGGCGGCGCACGGAAATTTATTTTTACTTCGACCTCGGCTCGAACGTGCTGTCGCATTTTCTCGGCGAACCGCAGGAGACACGGCATTTATTCATGCACAACGAGGACGTGGCGCTCTCGCCAAACTGGTCCATGCACTTTGGCGTGGGTACGGGCAATTACAAATTTATCTGGGGCATGGCCGGCGAAAACCAGGTCTTCGATGACATGGACGCGGTAAAACCCTTGGATCTGAGGTGAAGCGTTGAAGCGTGAAAACTCAATAAAGGATGCGTCAACCCGCTTCAACGTTTTTAACGCTTTAACGCCCCGGGAAAAATTTATGAGCACAAAACGATTTGCAGACAAGGTGGTCGTCGTTACCGGCGCGAGCCGTGGTATCGGGCAGGCCATTTGCATGGCGTTTGCGAAAGACGGCGCGACTGTCGTTGGCGTGGCGCGCAGTGACCTGGCCGAAACTGGCGCAGCGGTGATAGCCGCAGGCGGCACGTTCGTGGCGCACAATGCCGACCTCGGCACGGGTACGCAAAAAGAGTCCGCTGACGTTATCGCGCAGATTCTTGGCAAGACAGGGAAAATTGACGCGCTCATCAACAACGCCGGGATCATCCGCCGTGCGCCCGCCAAGGATTTTTCTGAGGCGGACTGGAATGCCGTCATCGCCACCAATTTGAACTCGCCATTTTTCCTGATGCAGGCCGTCGGCAAATGGTGGATTGAAACCGGCCGCGCCAAGGCGCCGGAAAATGCCCGGCTCAAGTTGGTGAATATCGCATCGCTGCTGTCGTTTCAAGGCGGCATAACCGTGCCGGCTTATGCGGCGAGCAAGCATGGCATCGCGGGCGTGACCAAGGCGCTGGCAAATGAATGGGCCAAGGAGCGCATCAACATCAACGCCATCGCCCCCGGCTACATCGCCACGGAGAACACCAAAGCCCTGCGCGAAGACCCGGTGCGCAGCAAGGCCATCCACGACCGCATCCCCGAGGGCCGTTGGGGCAAGCCCGAGGACATTGCGGACCCGGTGGTGTTTCTCGCATCGAGAGACTCGGATTATCTGAATGGCGCGGTAATCAACGTTGACGGCGGCTGGCTGGCGCGGTGATTGATGTGGCTGCGAACGTGAGTTCGCGGCAAACTAAGAAATCAGCCGTGTTCTCACAAACACGGCCACGGCGCTTCAAGAATTCCCAATCAATACCCCCGCCAGAAACACCAGCGCTCCGCCGAGCGCCACTTGGAACAGTGCCGAGGCCCAGGGCGTGTCCATGAACCGGTGGCGGACCCATGAAATGATACCTAGTTCCACCAGCACCACACAAACGGCAATGCTTGTGGCGGTTTTGTAGTTTGGAATCAAGTAGGGCAGAGTGTGGCCGAGGCCACCGAGCGCGGTCATCAGGCCGCAAACTGTTCCACGCGCCCATGGATGGCCGCGGCCGGTGAGCGCACCGTCATCCGACAACGCTTCCGCAAATCCCATGCTGATGCCCGCGCCGACGCTCGCGGCGAGGCCGACGAGAAAGGTGGCCTTGCTGCTGTGAGTGGCAAATGCCGCGCAGAACAATGGCGCAAGGGTTGAGACTGAACCATCCATCAGGCCGGCGAGTCCTGGCTGGATAACTTGCAGCACGAACAGCCGCTTGGCGCGGGATGTTTCGTCTTCGCTCAATTTAGTGAGCGCGATTTGCTCGGCAGTGTGCGCGTGATTGCGTTCCTCCTCGGCCAGGTCGCCGAGCAGTTGGCGGATGCCCGTGTCGGTCGTGCGGCGGCAGACCGCTTCGTAAAAACGGCGCGTCTCCACTTCCATCGTCTCGGCGGTTTTCTGGACCGTTTTCAAGCCCAGCGGACGCACGAGCCAGACTGGTTTGCGATCCACAAAACCGCGCACGTCCTGCCGCCGGATGTGCGGCACATGGTCGCCGAAACGCGACTTGTAAAGTTCCAGCAGGCGATGGCGGTGGCCGTCTTCTTCCTTGCGCATTTCACGAAACTTGGCGGCCTGTTCGGGGTAATTCTCGTCCAGCCCGGCGGCAAAATCCTCGTAAATGCGCGCATCCTCCTCTTCGAGCGAAATGGCGAGCGCGAGGATTTCCCGCTCAGTCAGACTCTCAAACGTTTTCATGGCCGTAATCGCCGCTCATTGCGGAAGCGT